>ENA-ORRL01001231-ORRL01001231.1-human-gut-metagenome-genome-assembly--contig:-NODE-1231-length-20939-cov-3.490423_pt1 | contig 20939 bp, 20 predicted proteins | sample MGYA00242175_ERZ509134 | MGnify/ENA primary metagenome ERZ509134 (study PRJEB26280, sample SAMEA2338660) | human gut metagenome | biome: human gut; feature: human-associated habitat; material: faeces... | reverse complement strand
CCAGTGGCCACCGTTGAGCGGTTCGCCAACGTAGTTGACGCCGACCTTCCATGTGTATTCGTGCCCTGCGTATGTCCGGCAGTATGAGGGGAGCCCATCGTCAATGATCCAGACCCATTTGGTGCGGCAGCGCGGGGTATTCTCACGGTCTTCTCGGCTCATGCGCCGCCAGATGTCGTCTGGAATGCACTCTTCGACAGGAACTTGCTTTCTGAGCTGACGGTTCAAGAGATCTGCTGTGCAGCGTCCAGCGCCGTTGAGAATCGCTTCAACGAGCGTCGGCATTGACGGGTCTTCGCCCACCGTGGGGCACTGGTTCAAAAAGTTCCGGCGGGACTTCACGGTGTCTTTCCATTTTTTGTGTGATATGCCGAAGTATCGGCTCAGGGACGGGCCGCACTCGCCGGGACGTGTCCCGGATGAGAGGCAGAGGATCGCTTCACAGGCCAGTTTCGTGTCGCCGCTCAACTCCTGATTATCCGCCTGTGCCGCGAAGGGAAAAAGAAACAACACCAGAAGAGTAAGAAATTTCATGCTATTCCTCAGTCTTTTTTGAGCATGTCCGCGATTTTCCCGCCCGCAGTATTGGAAACAGCCTCAGAAGCCTTGTTCTTTATTCCCTGTTTCATCATTGCTCCTCCCATTTGAGCCATCCGGCCTAAAACTGCGGTCGCGGACGGCGGTTTTACAAAGCCGCTTTCTGGCGGGAGCCCCGCCTCCTTCCTGTGCTCTTGCATCTTGGATGCAATATCGGTTTGTTCTCCCATCATTTCGTTTTTGACGGCTTGGAAGCCAGTAGCAAGGCCCGCGCCGCCTTTGACCGCTCCAGCAATGATGGAGGCGGATTTGGCAATAGAAGTCACAGCCATGCCCATTGCAGCAGCCGCAGTGCCAATGGCGGCACCGGCTCCGAAGGCTCCGATGCCTGTAGAGCCAACGCTGGCCCCGTTGATGATGCCCGCAACCATAGAGGGAAGCTTGTCGACGAGCATGAACAAGGTTATGCTCGTGATAAGCAAGACGGCCATCTCGGTAAGGTTTTGAGCGCCTGAAGTGTCCATTTGTGCAATGCTTTCAGTCACAATGCTTGTCCCGATTCCGATCAGAAGGGTCATGGTCATGAGGGAAGCGCCGAGCCCAAGGACTGTTTTGAAGTAGTTGACGGCCATGTCGCTCGTCCACTTGCTGCCTCCAAAGCCCAGAAAGAAGATGCCCGCATAGGCCAAGACCCATGCTGAACAGAGTTGAAGCAGCATGTTGATCCCAATAAGAGCGAAAATGACGAGGACGATGAGTGAGATAATATAGGCCGCGATACTGGTGCCGGACCAAATGTCGAGATTTTGTTGAGCTATATCGTAAATTCCGAAACCTATGTCCACTAAATCTGATGGGTAAAGATTTTTATCTACACCCGCAGCTTGTGCCCCAATAATTCTCAATGAATCAATAATTGATGTGGCAAATTGAGGCCCATTCCTTAATAGCCATAAATAAAAACCACAAAATATTACAAACTTTAATAGTTCTCCAATCATTTCTGTAAGGGGAGAGCTTCCACGGCTTCCAACTATCTGTGAAAATTGCCAAGAAAAACTAATAAGAGCAAGGCTGCCAAATAACCATTCTGCTTTTTCTTGAATGATGCTAGCCCATGAAGCTGCTGCTGATTGATATTTTATCAGTACAGAATTCAATATGTTTTTGGTGCTTATTTCAGCGTAAGCTGAATCGGATAATAAAATAAGAGATAATCCTATTACTAAGCTAAAAAGGAGAATTTTTTTCATGCGTGTAGCTTTGTTTTTGACTGCGATCATGGCGTGTTCTCTTTTGTTTGCCTGCACAGATCAGGAAGCGGAAAAACGTATTCAAGCTGCTGAAGAACGGGCGACTGCGGCTGAAAAACGTGCTGCGGTAGCGGAAGAGTGGCTTCTTATCTTGGAAAAGAAAATTTCTGAAAACGAAGAGCGTGCCCGCAAAGAGAAAATCGCTAAAGAAAGCCGCTACGAAAAAAGTGATCGTATTGGTTGGTAATTACCAGCCTACTTTGTCACTCTTCTCATACCTACTTTCTTTAGCTTTTTCTTCCATTGCCTGTCGCCGCGCTTCCCGTGCGGCGACAGTTTGTTCTCGTGCGTTTTCCGCCGCGATTTTTGCGGTCAACAGAGCCCTCATCTGCAAGAGCTGATTTGACTGGTGGCTGGAGAGCTGGCTGGCATACTGAATCGCCTCCATGCGGCCTTGCGCCCCTTGCGCCTTTGCCTGGAGCTGTTCGAGCGTCGCAGCGTCCTTTTTCAAGGCTTGCTGTTGGTTTTCCAGCGTCTTCACTACGTTGTCATTGGCGTGTTTCTGAGCTTCTGAGCCAAGTTCTTCAGCTTCCATGAGCGTCTTACGGTTTTCTTTTGTTCCTCCTCCCGGTCCGAAGTAGGGACTGGCCCGATATGACGACACGCTTCCAAACTTGCGTAAGTACGTGTTCACATCTCCGGCTTGATTCATATAGAAATCGAGCTGATCCTGAAGAGCCACGATTTTGTTCATGGTGCGTTGCGCCTGATCCCACACATATGCAGCGGGCGCTAGGCTGTTCTTGATTTGGTCCTCGTATTGCTGAAGTTGCAGCGCATACTCTTCCAGTTGCTTCAAAGTTTGGTTGACGGCCTCAACAGCGGAAATGGCGGATTGCTGTAAGTTGGCCGCGTCGAAGACCGGAATGCCACCAGCTCTGACCGAAAAGGGGAGAAAAAGTACCAATGAGATGCTCACCGATAATTTTTTTATGGATGATATGCTCCACATGGACTATTTCTCCTCTTCTTGTGGTGAATGAATGTCAGCCCATTCGGAAACAGTAATTGCATAAGGGATAGGGGTAGAGAATATCCCTTTTTTTATTTCTTCTTTACACAATGCCTTTAAATTGTTCGTTGCAGGAAATATATAAATATCCTTTCTATAACCAGATTCTTTGAGACGTTGTGCTATGGCTACCGCTTCTTCCAGATTGTTTGAAGAAAACAATGAAAGAGGATCAAACAGGAATTTTGTATTCCCTATGATATATAAAATTTCTTGTTGTGAATCAGTATTGTCCGATACACAGGCGGATGAGACATGAATTTTACACATGGTTTCACATACCTTTCATTAATAATCAAAAGCGCGGTAAGAGCCGGGAAGGGACATGTCTTTGACGACCATGACGTTGAAGCGATAACCCGGCCTGATTTCGAGGGTGGGTGAGATATTGAGGTTTTTGGTGATGATCTGACTGAGGGTTTGGCCAAGCGTCTGACCAAGTGCCTCGCTTAGAGAATCACTGGCCCGCTGGCGATCATTGTTGCTATCTGAGTTACGGTCGTTTTGACTCATATCGACCGCAGCTATGACGCCGGACATAAGCACTGCGCTGGAGATGGTGCGGAACCAATGGCTGTTCACCTTATCCGAAAAACCGGCGTAGCCTGCGCTGTCGGCTCCGGGCATTGCGCGAATGTCAAGAGCCTTCCCATCCGGAAAGATGAGGCGCTGCCAAGCCATGAGTACGCGCTCTTGGCCAAACGCAACGTCGCTTGAGTACGCGCCGATGAGCCGCGTTCCCTGGGGTATCAACAAGTATTTTCCGGTAGCGGTGTCGTAGACGTTCTGGCTGACCTGCGCCATGACCTGACCGGGAAGATCAGAGTTAATGCCGGAGATCATGGTTGCCGGGATGACGAAACCGGCGCGGATCATGTAAGGCGATGCAGGACCCTCAACCTGTGAATCCAGATTCCATGAATCCTTCTGAGTGAACTGCCGTACATCGTTTTTTCCGCTTCTTGTGGGTTCATAAAGAGCGTCCGTCGATTCAGGGCTTTCCCCGCGCAGTTGGGCAAGCCGGGCCTGGTATGCGGCAGAGGGATCGCTCATGTCGGCAAGACGCTGGCGCGTCGCCGCAATTCGGGCGTTTACATCCATAGCGGTGGGGGCTGGCCGTTTTTCAAGCTCTATGTGGACGCGAGTGGCACTCGTCCGGGCCGCCTCCAGCGCTTGTATTTTGAGTTCCTGTACCCGCATCCGGTACTCAAGGAGGTAAGGATCGGGAGCCGATTTTTGGACAAGGGAGAGATCCGCAAACGTCTTATTGGGAGCGGCATCACGAGTGGTGTGGGCCTTCTCCTCATCGGTGGCAGGCGGGGAGGGCTCAGTCGGTATAACCACGGTGCCACCCCATCCGCTCGTTAATTCATTGGCCATCTGCGTTGCGGAGCGATTTTCCTTTGGAGGACGATTCTCTTCCTTTTCGGTGGGGGAGAGCTGACTGTTGCTCCGTTCAAAGGCAACATAGGCGACAATGGCGAGAAAGATGAACACAACCAATATGATGAGCAGCAAAGGGATATTATTTGCCCGTTTCCCGCCCGAGCCTGACGGTACTGCATTTGGATCAAGAACCTGCGGCTGTTCCAGTTCCTTTTCCGGTTTTCCCCAGAGTTTCCAGCCCATGACTTACTTCCTCGTGATAACAATTTTCGTCTGCTTGGAGCCGACCCCGGCGATGAGCATTGCCTTGTCAAAAAGCTGATCGACAATGAAGCGATCCCCTTGGAGGCGATAGTTGACGATGACCTCTTCATCGCCATTGAGGACGAGCAGAGAAGGGGCTTCAGTCTGACGCATCTTCGGGGGCATCTGTATGATCGTTTTTGTTCCGTCATTGTAGACGCGCACAGGCTTCCAAGGTGAGCTTCCGCTGATGCTGTAGCCGAAATCGAGATTGCCGAGATATTCCTGCGTTTCCGGTATGGTCTTTTCTTTCCGATCTTCTTCCTGTCTGTTTTTCAAAGCCATAAAGCGCTGTTGGACGGTATCCGGGTAAATGAAGCTCACTTTCGGCATGTACTGCGTCCTGTGGCTTCTGAGGCGGAAATGGTATGTGCGTTTGTTCGTCGTGACCATGAGTGAGGTTTCAAGCCCCACGTCCATCGGTTTGATGACGATATGCTGCACTTCGGCAACACCAGCTCCTGTGACTGCGGGCTCGACCAGCCATCTCGCGCTATCACCGATGTTGATGTTGTTGATCTGTTCTCCTGCCTGAAGCTCAATGTCCGTCACCTGCATGACCGCACACACGATTGAGGGCTGTACGGCCCCGTAAAGGAACTGAATGGCCCCATCCGGGCCGGGGACCGGGGTGAGCTGCGTGGCGGCTTTTGCCTGCCATTCCCGTGCGATCTTGAGAGCCCTTTCTTCGCTTGGCGTTAAAACAGGGTTTTCCCCGCCGAAGTACAGATTTTCGAGAGGGAGATCGGGGAGTTCATCGGGCGTACCCTTGGGAGCGGCCAGGGCGGAAAAGGGGAGGGCTTGAGCCACAAGCAGAGCAAGGGTGACAACGATGCTGCGATTCATATTTTCTCCAATTTACTTGAGTGTTCTGTATTTTTGGGAAACAACCTGTGCATACATCTTTTGCCGAGCCGGTGTCGGACTGTGATAGGCTCCTACCGCTTTCCAGTTGTAGCCGTGCCGTTGGATTTCCTTAGCGAGAATCCACACTCCAAGAGTCGCGTTGTTTCTAGGTTCAAGGGCAGCTTCGGGCGAGATGTTCAGGTGTTTGAGCCACCATGAATTGATTTGCATCAGGCCGATGTCATGCGAGAGGCCACGAGCGCGGGCCTGGCGGATAATCGCAAGTGCCCCGGAGCGGGAACCTGGGCGATAATCTTTCCCGGCCACGTTCACACACCACGGATCGAGGCCGGATTCCGTTTTGGCTATGGCGAGGACAAGCCGTTTGGGGATGCGGTAGCGTGAGCATGGCGCGTCGAAGACATCAGCATGGGCTGTGGCCGTGAGGAGTAGGAACGCCAGAAAAAAGAAAAAAGGCTTCATGATAGCACCATTATTGCTTTGTGCATGTAGTGAAGACCATCACCCGGCCATACTCGGGCGTGGGATATACCCATGCGTCAGAATTGGAAGTATTGAGCACCCGAAGGTGGACTTGCCACTCGGTAGCCGAGACGGACGTGGCCCATGCCTGAAGTGCGGACATGGCCGGAGATTGAGCGCCGGAGGAGGCGATTGCGGGGGCGACGTATATCTGGGGGGACGTACCGGTGCCGGGAGCGCAGGACGGCTTTGCGATCCTATCGCCGTTATTGGCGACCGTGGACATCTTGAACTGAGTGCTGTTCCCCGTGTCGGCCATGAGAACAAGCATCCCATTTCGGCACAGGTACATGCCTTGCAACTCGTCGAGGAACATTTTTCCTTCATCTTCGGTCGAGCAGCTTTCCCCGTCCGTTACCGTCCGCGAAACGTACTGCACTGAGCCCACGTTCTCGATGCCATGCCCGGTCATGTCCAGCTCGGTTTGCATCTGGTTGTACTCGGGGTGGCCGGGAACCTCGCCGCGGTAAAGATAGTCGGTCCCGAGGTCGTACTCGTCGAAAGCCGAGTACGCGCCAAGGTGCCCCGGTCCGGGGGAGGCTATGCCGAGTACGGCGAGATCGAGGACATAGCCTCCTGAGCTACCAAGTAGAGTGCCTGGTGTCTGCCCGGTTATGTCACCAGTAGGGACGAAGCCACCTGCACCACCGAACCGCATGGCGGCTCCGGGAACCGTCAGCGTAGCGAAGGAGTCTCCTTCTTCATGCTCCCGTCCCCCCCGCGTGATGATGATGGTGTTCAGCACATTTTCCTGTGGCCGCCGTACATAAATTTCATAGGACTGTCCCCACAGGTTGGTATCCCGAAAGTCTTCTGGCAATGCTCCGTCATTAATGAGTTGCGCGATGGTGATTCGCGGCCCGGAAGATGCGGAAGAAGCATGAAGGAGCGTCTCATAGTGCCTCTTCACGTAGATTTCTGTGGCGTTGTTGACTTCCCTGAGATGATAGGCTGCATGAGCCTGTTCAACTGAAGTCTGGCCCCTTTGCCATAAGGCGAACAGGACCAACATCAAGAGACTGGAAGCGATAAGCGCGCCGATGACCTCAAGAAGGGTAAACCCGGAATTGCGTTTCATGGCAGGCTCACAATGCTGACAACAGTGCCCGAGGGAATTCCTTGTGGGATGGAAATGCCACTCGGATACAGGGTGCCGTTTCTGTTTTCTCCCACAAGCAGGGAATTCCTCATTTTCTGGCGGATCAGATACGGTTCATCATTTTCCGTTTCGCCGTAGATGTAGCAGTAATCGCCTATGATTCTTGTCTGCCATTGGCGCATGAAGACATATCCGGGGGGCAGATCAAGGCTGGCGGTAGGGACGTTCTGGACATGTTCCGTCATTTCCACATAGCGGGCGACTGAAGTACGGTAGATGCAGAAATTGATTGCCAGACTATTTTTGTACCCTTCTTCATTGAGCTTTTGTGTGTCTATGAGGGTACTGTGGAGCATAGCGAGAAGGCCGATGAGAAAGGTGCATACCGCCAATGGGTACATGTCCGTTCCTTTTTTGCGGGGCGGAAAAACCGCCCCGCACTATGCGTTAGTGGGCCGTAAAGATGATGGTGTTGCTCAACTCGTCTGTGCAGTGCTCCGTTGTCACCACGGTTTCCCGCTCAATATCCGTCCCGTTGATGGACAGAGCATCCCACATGTCCCGCTGGCTCCCGAATTTGATGCAGGCGTCCTCGGGAACATCATCGTACTGAATGGTGAAGGCTCGACCATCACTGGCTGAGGCGACAGTGACGTCGCCGTTCCATGCGTTGGTGATGGAATCATTGATGAGCATGGTTTGGGGTACAGCCTTGGCTGCGATAAGTTCGTCATTGCTGATGCTGGCGAAGCTATGTACATGGGAATAGGCGTCATGGATGTTCATCCGCAGGTACGAGAGGCTTTCCTGAGCTGCGGAGACGCGGGCACTGTTCATGCCGCTGGATATGGCAAGGGCGACGAGACTAAATACGACACTACCTATGATAAGCGCTCCAACGACCTCCAAAAGGGTAAAACCCGCCTCGTGTTTTTTGGCTTTCTGAGTCATAAACCTAATCCTTGTGATGTTTGTTGTTGAATGGAGAAGACGCCCAATGTCATGAGAATGACGACCATGATGAAAAACAGTATGCTTGCTACCCCCAATATGCTTGCTCCTCTTTGAATTTTTTCCATGCTTTCGTTCAGCATCTCCGCCGCGATGGGACCGAGTTGCTGGTTGAATCCCGGAAGCGTTGAGTAGGTGCGCAGATCGTCCACAAGAACCGGATCGGGCCAGCCCGTCCCCGAACTGTCGAGCGCGTCTCCCAGAGACATGCCGCGCACCGTACTTCGATAAATCGGGCCGAGTCGGCTGCGCAGATAGTCGCTGGTATTAGGATCGTCGATGAGGCTCTTGAGGATCACGACGAGCTTGAGCTCTTTCATCTGGAGCAGGATGGATACGGCGTACAGCCATGAAATCCCGACCAGCATCCTGTAGATGGACCACGGCGGAACTTTGTCCGCCAAAGTACGCCCGGTACCGCTCCAACGCTTGAGGCTCAACCCAATGAGGAAGAGGAGGACCGCACACAAAATGGCGGTTCCCAACCCGTACCATGAGGTGACGAAAGAGGAGATGACGTAGAGCAGCCGTGCGGCCCCGGTCCATTTCGAGGGATCGGACAATCGCGTCATTTCGGGTATGAGTACGGTCGAGATGAGAAAGAGAAAGCCAAGGACGTTGCAAAAAAGCACAAGGGGATAGGCTACTTCCTTGAGGATTCCGCCTTTGATTTTCCTCTTTTTCTCCATGAGGTCCGCAGCCTTGGCGAATCCTTCGGCAAGCGAGGCTTGTCCTCCCGTCTGCCCGCTGTTGATGAGCATGATCTCTTCAGGTTCCGCGAAACCCTGAAGGGCTTTTCCAAGCGTGTTTCCGTCCCGTAAGGACTTGACGATATGCTCGTAGACGTGATGGACGGGATTTTTGTCTTTTTTTGCCCGCTCAAGAAGCAGCCGGAAACATTGTTCCAACGGCAGGTGCGTGTATTTGACTTGCCGCGCCAGTTTCTTCCAGCAGCGTTCCCGCGTTCTGGAGTCGAAAGAGAGCTTCGCCAGCCAATGCCGCAAGGCGGAAGGCACGTTGATTTGAAGGGCGTTCATGCGGCCCTCCAAAGGGATTTGCGGGGCCTGAAGAGCGCCGGACGGCGGAGCTGATAGATACGGGAACAAGCTTCCGGTTTCATGGAGAAGACAAGGTCATGATCCAGCGTGATACCGAGACGTTCCTCGGCAATCGCGGGATCGACCTCTCCATCCGCAATGCGCTTCAGGGCATGGGCCACATGGCTTATGCCTTCCATGTCCCTGAGCCAGTATTGCCGCGCTTCCCACAGCTTGTTTTCCCGCAGCAGTTTAAGGAGTTTGCGTTCCGTTGAAACCGAAATTACTTCGGCGGCGACCTGTTGGCCGACAAGTCCCATCCCGTCGCAATGGGGGCAGCCGGTTCCTCGGGAAAAGATATTGTCGATCTCGCCGTGGGGATAAAGAGCCTTGAGGCGGTTCCAAAGCTGAGGGGAAACGGCGTCTTCACGCAAGGGCCGCTTGCATTCCGGGCAGAGAATGGGGAGGAGCCGCTGGTACATGAGCCCGTTCAGAACGCCATCGGTACAGATGGACTGAAGCGGAACGCCCATCTCGTGAAGGCGGGCGATGATCCCGATGGCGGAATTGGCGTGGACGGTGGACCAGACGCCGTGTCCCGTGAGTGCCGCGTTGATGGCGGCCTTGGCCGCTTCCAGATAGCGGATTTCGCCAAGGAGGATCACGTCTGGATCGGAACGCATGAGCCCGGCCAATGCTTCAAGGAGGGCGCGTTCCCGCTCCGCGTCGGAAACCGCCTTGGTGAAGACGTTCAGTTGGTTCACGCCGAGAATGGTGTATTCCGGCGGGTCTTCGAGGGACCAGTAGTTTTTGGTGGGAACGTACTGCGCCATCGCTTCCATGACGTTTTTGAGCACGGTCGTCTTGCCGTGCCCCGTGGGGCCGGAAACGATTGTCAGCCCGGATCGTTCGGTAAAGCTGTTGACGAGTTCCTGTTGTTCGGAGGTGAAGCCGAGCGAGGCCAGCCGTTGGGGGACGTTTCCTTTGGCGGAGGTGGCGTCAAAGAGCAGGCGCATGGCAAGGACCACGCCCGGCGTAGAAATCAGCGGACTCTGGATGGGTTCCGAGTGCAGACGGACAGCGAACAAGCCTTCCGGCAGAAAGGCGCGGTCGGCAATACGCCCGTCATAGCGCTCGTGTTCCGTAAAACCTTCCGCCTGTGAGAGCTTGCCAAAAAAAATGCCACGGATAAGCCGCAACCCGTCTTCGCCTGGAAGCGGCTCGTCTTCCTGCATAAGTCCCATCCTGCGGAAGTATATCTGCGCGTAAGGCCCCCGGTAGATGATATGAATATCGGAAACCTTTTTGCGGTGAGCCCTGCGCAGCAAATCCATGACGTAGGATTCCACCCATCCATCGGCTTGGCCGTTGCTGAAGCGGATATTGAAGTTTTGCTCGAATTCGTTGGGGGAGTACCAAGTGCAGGGAACAATGGCAGCGCCCATCTGTTCCGCGTAACGGGCGAGCAGGTCGTCAAACTCCGGGCTGCCCTTGAGTTCGGCGCTGGCATGGAAGGAGCCTCCAAGCCAACGCAGGCGATCCCCAAGCGTATCGGGAATGGAAGGCACAAAATCGTTCATGGCTACATCCAAGGTAAAGCTGCATGGTTCACGATGACGCGCTCCCGCGTGACGAGCTGGACTTTCCCATGTCCGGGGACGGTATCTCCCGCTTTCACGAGATAGGTACCGTCCTTTGTGCGCAAGGTGGCCGTCAGGTCATTGCCCATGCCTCTCACGGCCTGCACGACAAGCCTTGGGTTGGTTGCCGTTTTTGCTTCAGGGGCCGTGGAGGGTTGGAGCGGGGGAAGTGAGAGGGCCGGAAGGACAGTTGGCTTTTCCGTCAGTTTTTCCTCCATTTCCTTAACCTTCACCTCCATTTGCTTGAACTCGAACGCGGCCTTGTTGATGTCGCGTCCGGCCTGTAGGCCCGTTACTTCTCCAAGGGTTCCCGAATAGACCGTACCCGGACTGAATTGTGTGATCGGCGCGACGGCCACACCTTTGGCGTCGGATGCCGTAGGTGTCGGCTGCGTCTGTTCCTTTGGAGCCGGAACCTGAACGGGACGCGGCTTCACCGTGCTTCGGATCGGCTTGGAAGGCTGCATGTAAAACCACACGCCCCCGGCGGCCCCCGCAAGAACCAGCGCAAGAGCGACCCCGAGCCAGATTTTCTTATTTTGCATAGACTTCCCCCTTTAATTTCCATGTATTCTTGGCAAAAGTGATTTCCTTGAGGATGAAGCCGGGAATATTCAGAGCTTGAGCGAGGCTGTTGTAATCGGCCACAAGATAGGCCGGGACTTCGCTGAGTTCCCACGAGCCTTCCAGCCACGGGCAGGGCACGTCTATTTTCTCGACCTTTTTCACGGCCCGTTTTTTGAAGGACAGCTTTGTCTTCAACGCGAAATGCTGCGTGAAGGCGTAGAGACGGCGTGCGGCTTCTTCTTTGGACAGCAAGTCGGCAAGAGCCCGTTCTCCTTTGGGGAGATTGCCCGGCACAGGCGTATGGGACATGGCGAATTTTGGGCTTTTTTCATCAAGGACGGCATTGAACGGCAGGAGCATGTACTCGGAGAATTCCGTTTGTTCCCATGTGGCCGACAGGGAACGTCCCGCACAGGAAAGCGCGGACAGCTTCCAGCCGTTTGCCGCCAAGGGATGCAGGAACATGGCCGGAACGCATTGCTTCACCAGAGCGCCGGGGTCGGGCGCGTTCATCCACTGTCTGGGAAAATGCCGTTCGGGATAGTCTTGTACGTCTCTAATCCTTTGGTGTTTCTTTTCCGCCGCAATGCGGCTTCTTTCGGCACGGTCAAGCCGTTCCTTGTAGTCCAGAAGGGAGGAAACGCCCCAACAGGCGGCGGCAAAGAGGCAGACGCCGAGAAAGACTTTGATGAGCTTCGTTTGTGTCGTTTGGTGGAGGGGAGAAAGCCTCGCGCCCTTCAGGTGGGACTTCTGGAGCCCGGCCAGCGTCTCACTCAAATGCGTCATGCCCTTGTCGGGGCTTACAGTGATCAGCTTCTCGACGCCCAGAGTATCCTGTACGGAGCGGGCAAAGGCTTCGGCCTCCTCCTGCATGGTAAAACAGCGATCCGTGCGGGCTGAAATCATTCCCCGGTGAATACCTACGACCCACCAGAACGCCTCGTGGGTATCGGCATCCTCCAAGGGGAAAACGTAGACGCCATCCTCGTATTGAGCCGGGCCAAGGACGGCAGCCAAAGAAAGAGACTTCTTCCAGACCTTTTTCCCTTGCGAACGACCGAGGGCGTATTGCGTCTTGAGCAGGGCAATCACATCATAGGGCTCGTCATAGCGTTCGGCTTCCCGGATGAGTTCCGCTTTCGTGCGCCCATCCAAGAGAGCCCATTTGAGACCTACGGCATAGTAATGCCCATTAAGGATGACCCGGCGCATCACACGTTCTCCGCGCTTTCGAGCTCAATGGTTACAACCAGCAGCGTCTTGCCGTAATCGGCGTCCCGGCCCGTGTTAAGGATGCCGAAGGCGTTGTTCGCCGTTTGTCTGGATTGCTCGAAACCGGCCAGAACCAGCGTCTGCCCCATCTTCATTTTAGAGCGTTGGGCGAAAGAACGGGTACTGACTTGCGGGAGCTGCACGTAGACTTCCCCCTTGTCGATTTCGTCCATCGCGTCGAGGGCGGAAAGCGTGATGTTGTACTGGAGGATGACCCGGCGATCCTGCAAGATATGGGGGATAATCGTCATGGCGAAGCCCGTGGTGACTTCGCCCGGCGTGATCTCCGAAGTCTGGTTGTAGTCGCTCGTGGACAGGCTCATGCCCGCAAGGTAGGCATGGCGTTTGATCGCCAAGACAGGGAGAGGCTGATTGCTCATGAGCAAGCCGCCCGCCGAGGTAAGCTGTGTGGCCCGGCCCCATTCCCGAAGCGCCTTGATCGTGCCCGTACTGCCCTTGAGCTTGCCGTGCACTACGCTGACGGCGGCGCTGGCGGCGCTACCGGCATCCGTCAAGCTGCCCGCAATGATCGACACGTTGTCGTTCTCGAAAAGGGCTTGCAGGTTGATGCCCCCGCTCGAAGCGTCGGCCAGTTCCAGTGCCCATACCCGGACGGTGATCGCTACCTGACGGGCAAGACGCTGGTTCATGGCGTCGATATAGGCGCTGACATCCCGGAGGCGGACATAACTGTCCCGAACCGTTACGGTCCCGGCGGCCTGATTGATGCTGACAGTCCCCTTTTTGCTGAGAAGCGCCTTTATGCCCGCTTCGACCTCACGCCAAATATCGAAGTCGAGCTTCGTTTTATTGATTTGGGCCGTTTGTGCGGCTGTATCACCGGAAGAGACGGTGGAATTGATCCCCGATCCGCCGATGGAGGTGCCTCCCGTCCGTTCACGGCTTTTATTGGAAAGCTGGCTGTCATAGGAAACGGCACCGGGAGCGGCTTGCAGGGTAAACGTCCGCACCTGCATGGCGCTGAAGGTAATTCGATTCGTCTTGGCGTCGTAATCCCATCCATAGCCGGAGAGACTGGCGATGGTGTCCAAGAGGCCGCGCAGGGAACCCGTATAGGACACGTCCAAGAGCCCGCTGCCCATGTTGACCAGAGGCGGTTGATCAAGATCATCCAGCGGGTGTTCGCTCAGGGAGGGCTTGGGTTGCGGATCGTCCGCGTCGGCTTCCGCCACCTGCGCCGAGAGAGGGGCTACGGCGCTCAGGGAGGCGGCTATCTCCGGGAGCGTTCCCCTTTGCTTTAAGGTGACTTGCGTACCAAGGACGGGAATTTCTTCTCCCGTTTCGCGCACAATGGGCGTCGCGCCGAGGTAAGGACGTTCGACAATATTGACGGTTTTGGAGCGTGACAGTTCGCCAAGCTGATCCCGGCGGGCCTCGACCTGCTGTTCGGTTGGAGCGCCGCCATTCTTGACCGCGCAGCCGCTCAGGAAGACGAAGGCGGCAAGGAGGAGGGAGAGGTATCTTTTCATTACTTGTTACCCACTTCCAGAACGTTGTTGGCCTGATAGATCGTGGCCGTGAGCGGGAATCCGGCGGCGTGCAGCCCCTCGAAGAGCTGCGTGATCGCCCCGACGAAGTTGCCCCTGAAGCTGGCGCGGGACTGCATGTCCAGATCGGTATCGGCGCTCCATACAAGCTGGTAATCGGCGCGTTTGGTCCATGCTTCGAGCTGCGCGCGCAAACTCCCCTGCGTGAGCTGCCATTCGGGGAGCATGGGTTCCGCAACGATGGTGACGGCGGGAGAGGTAGCGGGAACAGGCGTTGCCTCGATTTTGGGAGCGTCGGCCGGTGGTGTTTCTGGTGCGGCCGCAGCGGATTTGGTCTGTGCGGCCGCATCGTTTAATGCACTGTCGACGGCAGGAGATTCCGGCGAAACTGGTGTAGCTACAGGAGGTTGTGCCGTTGCCGTAACGGGCTGCATTCCCTTTGGCGTAAAACTGACCAATTTGGCGTTGCCGTCGATAGTGACCGAGGAATCGGTAGCCGTGGCGATGTCCGTCAATGCGATACGCCAGGCGACATTGCGGGGATACGTGACGTGGGTTTGACGTAGCTCAGTCCCTTCAACACGGTACTGCCATCCCACCGGGATGATGGTGCGGACAGCCGTGATGATCGGCATCGACTTGCCATCCGAAGCCGATGCGGATGTTTTACGGGGGGCGGGAGCTGAAGTCGGTGCCGAGGGAACTGGCTTTTGAGGCGCAGTCGGTTCATGCAGCGTCGTCTGCGCTACGGTGGGAGCAGCCGGGCTTCTGGTTTCCGGCTGGACGACCGGAGTTCCCGGAGCCGGTTCCTCCGGGGCAGAGACGGGGGCAGGCATCACTGGAGCTTGCGGGGTGGATGCGGATGGAAGCCCGCCGAGGAGTTTCCGCACCATGCTGAAACTGGTGCCGTCAGAGGTGGCGATCTGGAGATAGCCCGTGGGCATGAGTTCTCCGGCAACCTCGTCAATCAGGTAGCCGACTTTGACGCCGGAAACGGATTCGGCGGGTAGAATGGCAAAACCGTAGCCGCGGAGATTTCCTTCAAGCGCGGAGCCGAACATGCCGGGCACGGTCACGAGACTCAGGCCGGTCTGTCCGGCGGGGTAACGCCGGGAGAGTTCGAGTGCAGCTTGAGCGGCGAAGCGTTCGGCATCGGCGGGATAGGTTTCGCTCAGGGCATCCGCCGTTTTGACGCCCGCGACCTCATGTGTCCCGCGAAGGGCGCAGCCCGTGAGAGCAAGGGACAAGAGGCAGAAAAGTACACATTGTTTCACGTCCGTATCTCCTACAGTTGCTTGGACCAGCTAAAATCGCGGATAAAAATGCCGAGCGGGTTTTTGCGTAACTGCTCTTCCGAGGTCTTGTGGTTGGGAGGAACGACATACACATTGAGCAACGCCCTCATCGGGTAGCGGGCGAGTTGAGAGCCATCCCCCCGGTCCCGGACAGTTTCCATCCAGTCCACCTGCCAAGTTTCGTCCGACTGTGGGAGGACGGACGTGATTTGTATTTCCACGGTTTCTTTAGCGGCTCGTTTGAACGGATTCTCTTCGGATTTCGCTCCCAGAAACTCGTTCATCTTGAACGTGGCCGGATCGGAAGAAGCGAGAGAGGCGTACAGATCGAAGATCCCCTTGCGCTGGAGCGTCGCATCCGGCGTTACCATGCGGGCCAGCGTGATGAAGCGGGCGACCGTGGCGTGGATGACGCGGGGATCGGCGGGAGCCGCCCTGTCCGCTCGCGCTACGGCGTAGGTTTGGCCGAGCTTGTCCACTTCGACTACGAAGGGGACGAGCTGGAGCAAGTAACGGTAGTAGACAAGGCCCCCAACTGCGGACAGAGCTATAAGAAGACATAAAATATTAATAATTTTATTGAGTTGATGCGAAGCGTTGAGGCTTCCTTCCCGTTCGTTGTATTCTTTTTTGGCGTTGAGATAAGGCGTTTCCGTTGCTTTCTTTGTCATGCCGCTTCCCCTTGATAATCCGCCAGAGAGAGCCCTCTGGATTCCAGCCAAACAGAAACCCACTCGTCGCCGTGAGTCTCTTCAAGATTCTGAATTTTCTGAACAGTTTCCTTGTCCGAAGCTCCCGCGAAGGCCAGAGCCAACGGCCCGAGGGCGAAGTTGAACAGTCGGCAGCCGTTTTCGGAGACGAGGTAATACTGACGCTTGGCGACAGCGCGGGCGATAATGTTGATTTGATGAGGATTAAGGCCCATATTGGCATATGTTTCGGCCATGTCATTCGCCTGGAAATTGGGCAGGAAAATCTTGGTGGCCGTTTGCGAGAGGAGTACGTTCCAGATAGGCGAATCCACGGCATCGGAAATATTCTGCGTCGCCATGAGCAGGGCACAGTTGGCCTTACGTAAGACCCTGAGCCATTCCGTTATCTTTTCTCGGAAGGCGGGATGGGCGAGCATAAGCCAAGCCTCGTCCAGAATGATGAACGCGGGTTGACCGTGGAGGGATTTCTCAATGCGTCGAAAAAGGTAAAGAAGGATGGGTAATGCCCATCTTTCACCGAGCCCCATAAGCTCTTCCATCTCGAATGTCGTGAAGGAGGAAAGCGCAAAGGTGTCTTCTTTAGCGTTGAGGAGCATCGAGTCCGTGTAGGGCAGCAACGCTTCTTTGATGTGAGGAACGTTGATCAAGCCCACAAAGTCGGAAAGTTGACGTTTGCCCTCTTTGTCCATCAACTTCAATGTGTTTGCGATCTTATAACGATCTCCCGGACTACTGTTCACGCCGTTGAGCTTCAGGATGGTGTCAATCCAGTCGAGAGCCCATGTGCGATCCTGCGTTGTGCCCAAAGCGTACAACGGGGCAAACTGAAGTCCGTTCTTCTCTCCGGCAATATTGAAGTGTTGGCCCCTACAGGCTTTCGTTGTGGCATACATCGACATGCCTTTGTCGAAGACAAAGATGCTGGCGTTCTCATAGCGCCGCATTTGCATGGCAAGCATGGCAAGGGCCGTGGACTTGCCCGCGCCGGTTGGACCGAACATCATGGTGTGCCCTACGTCGCGGACATGAAGATTGAGCCGGAAGGGGCTGGAGCCGCTGGTCACGCAATGACAGAGCGGAGGGGAGTCCGGTGGGTACAGCGGGCATGGATTCGTGCTGGAACCCGTCCAGATGGTGCTGGAGGGCAGCAAGTCGGCCAAAGACTGCGTGGTAAGAATGGGACGGCGGATATTCTCGAAGCCGTGCCCCGGCAAAGACCCCAGAAAAGCCTCCATCGTATTGAGGGTTTCAATCCGGGCGGCAAAGCCCAGATTGAAAATGACCTTCTGAAGGCGAAGAGCCTCGTTTTCCACTTTGCGCCGGTCCTCATCCATAAGGACCACCACGCTAGTGTAATATCCTGCGGCGACATGCCCCCCTTGTACTTCGGCAAAGGCTTGTTCCGCATCGTTGTGCATGTCGGCGGCATCCTTGTTCACCCGGCCATTGAAGCGATTAAACACCACATCAAAGATGTTTCGTTCTTTTTGTCCCCATTTTTTGCTGTACTTTTTGATATGCGACAGGGCTGTTTGCTGATCGAGGAAGATGAAACGGGTGGACCAGCGGTATTCGAGGTCAAGATCGGTGAGAGCCGAGAGCATTCCCGGATAGGAAGCGGACGGAAAACCTTCTATTGCGACCACCTGAATGAATTTCTTGCCCATTTTGGGAATGATGCCTCCCCAAAATTCCTGCCCCCCAAGCAGAGCGTCAAGATATGTGGGGCACGCGGGCAATTGGACGGGATGCGTGATGCCGGTAATGCAAAAATTGAGATGTTGCAGAAAGTCGTCGTAGGTTTCCGTTTCACCGTCTTCCCTCATGTAGGAATGAGCTTGTAGCCTGTGGAGCTTCAGGACCGAGGAAAGACGCTCTTCCAGCGCCGTGATGTTTTTCGTAAACGTTTGAAGCAGGTTCTCATACTCTTTGGAGCGGGAGTCCGGCTTGCTGTCGTCATCGAACATGAGTTCGATCATTTTTCTTTCGGCCAGTAAGGGAGGAAGCCACGTCACCGTCAGTACGAAATGCCCCTCGTACATGACGCCGCGTTCCTCGAAAAAGCGACGGCGTTCCTCATCCACAGCCGCCGAAACGGGATCGGGGAAATGGGAAAGTTCCGGTTTCGGGTAGCGTGGAGCTGGATGACGGACGGCATCGACATGGATCATCCAGCCGTCGCCCATGCCCCGGAGGGCACGGTTGATGATGTCGGAAAAATATTCACGCTCCTCATTGGTACTGTAGTTGAGATCATGGCCCGTATAGGTCCATGCCGCCATAAGTGCGCCGGATTTACAGGCGATGATACCGTTGTCCGCAAGCAGGCTGTAGTTGAGCAGATCGCAGACTCCGGCCTTTTTCGAGCGATAACGTTGGAGTTTTTGCAGTTTGCCCACTTTGTTTATCTGGCGGATAAGCTCGATAAAGAGCAGCAGGCCTGCGCCGGAAATGCACCATATGATCAGTGTAAGGGCGTTCATCGGTATTCTCTCGTGTTCACCCGGAACGGCGTTGAACGGGGCGGGTAGTACGCCTGATAAGCCCGGTGCCGGATATAGACGAAACGCAGCAGAGGATCGGCTTTCGCCATGCGCCGGAAGAGCAGGAGGCTCAGTGTCCACAGAAGAACGGATGCAAAGGTGGCAACCCACTCCAAGGCTGTGGCAATGAGCGCAAAGGCGGCTATGCCTGAAATCATGATCATTTCCCGGTCACAGCCCAAAATGAGGTTCGGGCGGATCAAGGAGTGATGGAACGGAGTAAAGGCCATTTCGTCATACCCCCGCTGTGAGCAATGCACCCTTGCCGGTTACGACGCTGATCACGGTAGGCGCACCGATGAGAATGCAGACGCCGATGATGACAACGAGAAAAGCCCGCAAAAAGCCGTTCATGTCAGAACCCAAAACAAGCGCGGTCCCGCAGCCAATGATCCCTGCCAGGGCGAAGATGAAGGGAATAGGCCCCGTCAAGCTGGCCTGAATCTTTTCGAGGCCGGATTCATAAGGAAGGCCACCGCCCGCGCCCATCGTCGCCAGCGCATCCGGTGCGGCAAGAGCAAGGAAGGCAAAAACGGCGACAAGGAGCAACAATGGTTTGTTCATAATTGTATCCACCTGTATGTTTTGTTTATGCAGCCTGAATGTCGTAGTCCTGGATCTTGGAGGAGTACCCCTTGACCGTCAGAATTTCTTTGACCCGCCTTCCTTGCGGCGTCTGGGCGATGAACACGAGGCACTGGACGGCTTTCCCAATGACTTTTTCGATGTGGCGCGGAGGGTGGGGATTTCTCGACACCAGCTCACTCAAGCGCTCAAGCCCGTCTTTGGCCGAGTTTGCGTGAAGCGTAGAGATCCCTCCCGGATGGCCGGTATTCCATGCGGCGAGCAAGTCGAGCGCGATTCCGTCGCGGACTTCCCCGAAATGGATTCGCTTTGGCTTGAACCTCAAGCCCTGCTTGAGGCATTTCTCTGCGGGCACATCATCCGTTGTGTGGAAAAAGACTACATTGAGGGCGGCACACTGGATTTCCCGTGTGTCTTCGATGATGATATGGCGCTCATTAGGAAACTGGCGCACCATTTCGGCAATGAGGGCGTTGGTGAAGGTCGTTTTCCCTGATCCGGTTCCTCCAACCACAAGAGTGTTTTGGTGTTCCGCAACGGCTCTGCACAGGGATTCCTTCTGGCGTTCCGTTATGATTCCTGATTCGAGGTATTCCTCCAGGGTGAAGACGCGGCTGGCCGGTTTGCGTATGGTGCAGGCAGGGCTAGACACAATGGGCGGAATTGCCCCGGAAAAACGGAATCCACCGGGATACTCCCCATCCAACTGCGGCTGTTCGTAAGAAACTGTTTTGTTGAGAATAGATGCGAGAAAGCGGATCATGGATTCCAGATTGTAGGACTCCATCATTCCGATGCACTTCATGGGCTCACCGAAACGTTCTTGCCAGATGCGCCCGTCAGGATTGACCATGACATCGCAGGTGAGAGGATCATCCAAGGCTTGGTTGATCACATCCCCGGCGCAGGAACGGATTTTGGCTTCCCAATCGGAGTATATTGAAGACATGAATATATTCCCCATCTAGTTTGTTGAAGAAACATGCACAGCGCTTTTTTTGCGTTCTTCAAACTGCGGCATAAGCGCCTCCCTGTTGGCGCAGCCAGCCGGCAAGACTCATTGGCGAGGCCGTGGAATCCAGATATTCACGGGCAAGGGGGACAAGTTGGCCAACGTCGAGCTTTTTCCCTTGTCCTGCCAAGTAACGGAGGAACCCGGTGACGGGAACGCGCTGTCGCTCTGGTTCGGGCCAGAGCGAGATCAGCGCGTCCGCGTCGTCACCGGGCTGGAGGGGGGGCATGGCTGAGAATGTGCGACTGGTGAAGCGCTCATGGAGAGCTTTCACTTGGGCACGGTAGATTTCGGCCTGATGCCGTTCTTCAGGCGTCAGGACGGGGTCGGGATCGGGCTTGCCGAAGAGCTTCCCGAAGAAGCTCTTTTTCGGGCGCACGAGGGGGGCCTTTTCAAACTGGCGGGTATGGAGCCAGTTCGAGCATTCAGGCGGGTAGCCGTTGAGCCAGCGGCTGTCGTTGAGCTTGTATTGCTCAACGATGGCGAGGAGCTTTTCGATGGGCGGCAGTTGCCTTGCGCGTCGCATCCGGCGATAGACGCGCAAGGCAAGCTGCCTGTTGTGGGGCATGGCCCAGGACGCGGCTTGAGGCCATGCGGCCCACAAGTTCTCGAACTCGTGCTCCGTTGGGCGGTGCAGTACGTGGGTTGTCTGTGGCGCACCAGTTCGAGACAAAGAGGAAAAATCCCCCCTCCCTTGTACCCTCTGGGTAGTTGGAG
>ENA-ORRL01001225-ORRL01001225.1-human-gut-metagenome-genome-assembly--contig:-NODE-1225-length-20994-cov-2.932184_pt1 | contig 20994 bp, 14 predicted proteins | sample MGYA00242175_ERZ509134 | MGnify/ENA primary metagenome ERZ509134 (study PRJEB26280, sample SAMEA2338660) | human gut metagenome | biome: human gut; feature: human-associated habitat; material: faeces... | reverse complement strand
CTCGGCATTGCGATGAACAGTCCTTTTTCTCCTTCGATTACCTTAATATCATGTACGACAAATTCGTCATCGATTGTGATAGACACAACCGCCTTCATTTTTCCTTCTTTTGTTACCTTGCGTACTCTCACGTCTGTAATGTTCATAAACTTTTATGCCCCTTTCACCCCATAATCAGATGGCGTATCTTTCGTTTTTTTCGACAACAATTTTGATGCCGTCCTCCCCACAGTGATAGGAGTTTGCACGGATGGTGTCCCTGCTCTCCACAATACAGTTTTCAATGTGAGTGTTGTCTCCGAGATATACATCATTTAAGATGATAGAATTTTTAATCACACAGTTGTTTCCAACATATACCTTCTTGAACAAAACAGAGTTCTCAACCTGTCCGTTGATGATACAGCCGCTGGATACAAGAGAATTTTTCACTGTGCAGCCAGGATTGTATTTTGCCGGCGGAAGATCGTCGATCTTGGAGTAGATGCCCGGATACTGTCCGAAGAAGTAATCTCTTACCTCCGGTTTGAGGAAATCCATGTTGGTTCTGTAATAGGAATCTACGGTAGCAATGTTGCTCCAGTAGGTATTGATCTTGTATCCGTAAATCCGTTTCAGGTTTTTGTAACGGATTAAAATATCCTTTACAAAGTCGTAGCGGTCTTCCTGTGCGCTGCGCTCAATCATTTCGATCAGCTGGCGACGGCGGATGACATAGATACCGGTAGAGATCACGTTGGAGCTCGAAACCATCGGTTTTTCCTCGAACTCCTCGATGCGGCAGTCCTCATTCATCTTCAGGACGCCGAAGCGGCTGGTATCTGCTTCCTTGGAATCCGTGCATACCACGGTAACATCCGCACGTTTTGCAATATGGTATTCCAGTACCTTATTGAAATCCAGTTTGTATACGCCATCTCCCGATGCGATGACTCCGTACGGTTCATGGCTGTTTTTCAGCCATGTCAGGTTCTGACTGATCGCGTCTGCCGTTCCACGGTACCACCAGCTGTTATCTGATGTAACGGTTGGAGAAAATACAAACAGACCGCCATGTTTTCTTCCGAAATCCCACCATTTGGAAGAGCTCAAATGTTCATTTAAGGATCTGGCGTTGTACTGTGTCAGGACAGCCACCTTCTGAATATGAGAGTTTGCCATGCTTGACAGCGCAAAATCGATGCTGCGGAAGCTGCCTGCGACCGGCATAGCTGCAACGGCTCTTTTATTGGACAGCTCTCTCATTTTGTTGTTGTTACCGCCTGCAAGAATAATTCCCAATGCTCTCATATTACTCACCGTCCTTTTCTACAATTGCTCCGCCGGACGGAAGTGTGCCATCCGGGTAATCCTCAAGGGAAGTTTCGCCGGAAATGCAGACATTCTTTCCAATGGTTACGCCATCCGGAATGACTGCCTTTTCTCCAACGGTCACAAGTCCGAATCCGTAAATATTCGGTTTTAAGACGTTCGGCGCTTCCTCGCCAACGCCCATCACAACATGCCTGCCGACATGTACGTTTTCTGCAATAATGGCCTTATTGACCTGGGTTCCCTCGCCGATTGTGCTGTGGCGCATAATAATAGAATCTCTTACAACAACACCCTTTTCAATGCGCACATCCGCACCGATGACGGAATTATGTACCTCTCCGTAGATTTCAGCGCCCTCGCCGATAATACAGCGGTCGACGACAGCGTCCCCTGAAACATACTGCGGACGGATGATATCACCTTTGGTATAGATCTTCCAGAACTCCTCATATAAATTGAATTCCGGAATAATATCGATCAGCTCCATATTTGCTTCCCAGTATGAGCCAAGCGTTCCGACATCTTTCCAGTAGCCGTTGAACTCATACGCAAACAGACGTTTTCCGTTGTCGCGGCAGTACGGCAGAATGTGTTTTCCGAAGTCACAGCTCGGCTGATCCTTCAGGGCTGTCAGAGATTCCTTTAATGCTTTCCAGCTGAAAATATAGATGCCCATAGAAGCGAGGTTGCTTCTCGGGTGCTCCGGTTTTTCTTCAAATTCGGTAATTCTTCCGTTTCCGTCTGTGATCATGACACCGAAACGGCTTGCTTCTTCGATCGGTACCGGCATACATGCGATGGTCACATCTGCGTGGTTTGCTTTGTGATAGTCAAGCATCACCTCGTAATCCATTTTGTAAATGTGGTCGCCGGAAAGAATCAGAACATATTCTGGATTGTATGTTTCCATATAAGCCATGTTCTGGTAAATTGCATTTGCAGTTCCTGTATACCATTCGCTGTTTGTACTTTTTTCATATGGCGGCAGAACGGTTACGCCGCCCTCGTTTTTATCGAGATCCCACGGAATACCGATTCCGATATGGGTATTCAGCCGCAGCGGCTGATACTGGGTCAGTACGCCTACCGTATCAATTCCTGAATTGATACAATTACTGAGCGGGAAGTCGATGATTCGATACTTTCCGCCAAATGCTACTGCCGGTTTTGCCACTTTCTCCGTGAGCACACCGAGACGGCTTCCCTGGCCGCCTGCCAGCAGCATTGCTATCATCTCTTTCTTAATCATGCAATCACCTCTTGTCGTATCTAAAGATTTGCAGTAACTGTAAGAATGTACGGTTCTACGCTTACCGTTCACCGCTTTTCCGCGAACGGTAACCTTCGCTGCCCCCCTTCAGGCTTTGCCTTGCAGGAAGGGGCTACTTACACCTGAATCACTTTCTCACGCAGCGAAACAGCACCTGTCTCCCTGTGTACGAAACAGCAACCATGCTGTCGGTTCTGGTTTTTCATATCCACGCACTTCTTTGATAACTACAATTAAAATTATATCACACTTCCGTCTCATTGTGAACATTTTTATAATTTTTCTTTTATTTTATCTTATATTTTATTGATTTTGACTATGCATTTTATTTGTGTCAAAAATCGTATCATGATTTTCTACAATTTTCGACAGCGTATTCATTTATTTTTACCAGTTTTTGTTACATTTCGTTCATTTTAGTTTGCAATATTTCTTTTTGCATATGTTCTGGTTTATAATACTTATCCATTGTTTTTTATTTCATTTTCGAATTCATCCGCTTTTTTTCTTTTACTTTTCCGGCAAATACGTGTATACTATTAGCCAGAACAGTTCCAGCCGGATTCCGGGGAACCGGCGCTGCATTTCGTTCTGTTCTTTCCTATATTAATTGAAAAATATGTATTGAGAAAATTTCCCCATTTTCAGTGAAAAGACACATTGAAGGAGATACCATGTACGAAGTAGATTTCAGCAAACCAATCCATATACATTTTATTGGCATCGGCGGCATCAGCATGAGCGGCCTTGCCGAGATTCTTTTAAAAGAAAGCTTTACAATTTCCGGTTCCGATGCAAAAGAAAGTGACCTGACCCGCCACCTGACTTCTCTTGGCGCACAGGTTTTCTACGGTCAGAAGGCAGAAAACATTCTTCCGGGAACCGACCTTGTTGTTTATACCGCAGCCATCCATCCGGACAATCCGGAATTTGCCGCTGCAAAAGCTGCCGGTGTTCCGATGCTGACCCGTGCCGAGCTGCTCGGACAGATCATGCGCAACTACGATACACCGATCGCCGTTTCCGGTACCCACGGAAAGACGACGACAACCTCCATGCTCTCCCACATTCTGATGGCAGCCGACTGTGACCCAACGATTTCTGTCGGCGGTATTCTTCCGTCCATCGGCGGAAATATCCGTGTCGGCCATTCCGAAACTTTCCTGACCGAAGCATGTGAGTACACCAACAGTTTCTTAAGTTTCTTCCCGAAAATCGGCATCATCCTCAATATGGATGCGGATCATCTTGACTTTTTTAAGGATATTGATGACATCCGCCATTCCTTCCGCGAATTTGCCCGTCTGCTCCCGACCGACGGCATGCTGATTATCAACGCCGATACGCCGAAATACGATTACGTAACCGAAGGCCTTGGCTGCAAAATTGTCACCTACGCGCTGGAGAATCAGTCTGTCGCTGATTATACCGCTGCCAACATCACCTACGATGAGTTCGATCACCCGTCCTTCGACTGCATCTGCCGTGGCGAGCTGCGCGGTCGCTACACGCTGATGGTTCCGGGACTTCACAACGTTTCCAGCGCCCTGGCTGCCATTGCACTGGCCGATGAACTGCAGCTGCCGGAAAACGCCATCCACGAAGGCTTTGCCACCTTCCGCGGAACCGACCGCCGTTTCCAGTATAAAGGTACATACCACGGAGCAAAGGTGATCGACGATTATGCGCATCATCCAACCGAAATCCGTGCAACGATGGAAGCCGCTGAAAACTGTGCGCACAGAACACTGTGGTGCGTCTTCCAGCCGCATACCTACACCAGAACGAAAGCGCTGCTCGATGATTTCGCCGCCGCTCTTTCCCTGGCAGACCATGTGGTTCTCGCCGATATTTACGCAGCCAGAGAAACCGATACGCTCGGCATCTCCTCCAAAGATATCCAGGAGCGCATTGTAAAACTCGGCACTGCCTGCGAATATTTCCCATCCTTTGCGGAAATCGAAAACTATCTGAACGAAAATCTTGCCGAGGGCGACATGCTGATCACCATGGGTGCCGGAGACGTTGTAAAAATCGGTGAGGAGCTTCTTGCTTCCGAAAAATAAAATCATTCTTTCGCTTTACCTGCTCCCTGTGGAAAATGGAGTTTTCCTTTTTTCCACAGGGTCTTTTTTTGCTCCGAATCCACACAATCTGCCTTTTCGCCAAATAGTTACGCACATTTTTATTCACAGCTATTTTCCTGTATTTTCGCCTGTTTTCAGAGTTATCCACATTGTCCACAATTTTATACACATTTTTACGATCCACACAATGTGGATTTCCTGTGTATAACTTTGTTTACATAACGATATCACCAGAAAGTCCTATACTTCCCTGTTTTCCTCCATTTTTCAACATTTTTGGTAGATGATAATATTTCACAAAACGGATTTCTCCACATTATCCACATTGTCCACAGTCCTTTTTCATCCACCGTGCCTTTTTCCCGGAATGTTTTTTCCGCAAAACACCTATTCACTTGTCGAAAATACTGTGTTATACTTGATTGTGTATGAGAAGGCAAGACGTATAATAAAAAACAGATCGCTAAAAGTAAAAATCTGCCGCACGATAAGAACAGGATGGTGTAATTTTGAGTATGCTGACATTAAACAATGACTGCCTGGCCAGTGTGACTGCTGTGCCGGATCTTTTTCTGGAACAATATATGCCCGCAGCCAACGGAGAATTTGTAAAAGTGTACCTTTATCTGCTGAAGCTGGTCAAAGACCATCAGCAGGATTCCACTCTGTCATCGATGGCAGATTTTTTTTCCTGCACGGAAAACGATATCGTCCGGGCGCTGAAATACTGGGAGAAGCAGGGACTCCTCTCGCTCTCCTACACCGCCGGGGAAAGCGTTCCGACCGGAATCGCCTTTCTGCCGCTTGTCCGGAAGGAAGAAAGCGGAATCCTTCCAACACCGGAATCCTCGATTTCCGGCCCGATTGCGGCTGCACCGGCTGTTTCTGCTGTATCCGTTGAAATCCCGCAGACGGAACAGACCCCGGCTCCATCACCACAGCCGGCCGTTTCTGCCCCATCTGCCTCTTCTCCGGCAGATGATCTTTCCAGTTCCGGTATTTCCGGACAGTCAGTAGAAAAAAAACACGCTCCCGGCAGCCGCGAAGAACTGCAGCACGTTCTTTACGTTGCGCAGACGTATTTCGGTCATCTTCTGTCGCCAACGGAAATCGAATGCATCATGTTTTTCTATGATGATCTCCACTTTTCCGCGGATCTTCTGGAATACCTGGTGGAATACTGTGTTTCGAAGGGAAGCACCAGCATCCACTACCTGAAAAAGGTAGGACTCGCCTGGCAGGAAAGCGGAATCCGCGATGTTGCCTCTGCCAAACAGGAGACCACGACATTCAACAAACATTATTACACAATTTTGAAAGCATTCGGCATCCGCAACCGCGCACCGGTGGAAAAAGAAGCCGAGATGATGGACCGCTGGCTGAATACCTACGGTTTTACGATTGATCTTATCACCGAAGCCTGTCAGCGCACCGTTTCCAAGATCGGCCAGCCGAGCTTCCAGTACGCGGAAGGCATTCTCTCCAAATGGAAGGAACAGGGCGTCCGCTCCATGGCAGACGTCGAACAGCGCGATGCGGAGCACCAGAAAAGGAAGAAAACCGCTTCTGATCAGAATGCGGCACGAAAAACCGCTCCTGCTGCTTCAAGTAACCGCTTCAACAATTTCCATCAGAGAGAATACGACTACCAGAAGTTAGAAGAACAGCTTCTGAAATAACGCCCGGAGGACGAAACAACTATGGCACTGACAAACCCGCAATACGATGCGATTATGCGCATGTACAACGACGGGCAGCTCCGCCACCAGAGAGAACAGCAGGAGCACATCCGCATTGCTTATGAAAAGATTCCGCGCCTTGCGGAAATCGACGCCGAGATTGCATCCCTCTCGGTTCGGAAAGCAAAAGCGATGCTGAACGGAGACGCTTCCATGGATCTCGACCTGAATGCTGCCATCCGTGACCGTTCCCAGGAACGCGCGGCGCTCCTTTCCATGCACGGCTACCCGGCAGACTATCTCGAGCTGACGTATGACTGCCCGCTCTGCCGCGACACCGGCTACATCAACGGCACGCAGAAATGCGCCTGCTTCAAAAAAGCTGCCGTCGATCTTCTGTACCGGCAGTCCAACGTGGAGGAGCTTCTGAAAGCCGAAAATTTCAGCCAGTTCTCTCTGGATTACTACTCGGACAGCCTGACCAGTACCGGAACACCGCTCACTTCCCGCGAGGCCGCTGCTGCCGCGCTCGAAAAAAGCCAGGCGTTCGTCCGCAATTTCGGCTCGTCGTTTGAAAATCTCTTCTTTTACGGCGACACCGGTGTCGGAAAAACGTTTCTTTCGCACTGTATTGCCCGCGAGCTGATCGAGCAGTCGTTCTGTGTGATTTATTTTACTGCATTTGATCTGTTTGACCTGTTTGCACGCTACACCTTTTCCAGTTCAGAAGAAGCAAAAGACGCTCACGCCAATATCTTTGACTGCGATCTTCTGATCATCGATGATTTAGGTACGGAACTGACCAACAGCTTCGTCTCTTCCCAGCTCTTTCTCTGCATCAACGAACGCATCCTGCGGAAGAAATCGACGATCATCTCCACGAACCTGCCCCTTGACCGCTTCATGGAGACGTACTCGGAACGTACCTTTTCACGAATTTCAAGTAACTACACCATCATTAAACTTTTTGGAAACGATATTCGGATCCAGAAAAAACTTTTGGGAGGAACCAAAGCATGAGTAAGGGAACTGAAGGACATTTTGACACACTGCCAATCGGAAGACTGGGACTGATCCCGCTGAACAGCAGCGCCGCACTTGGAAAAAAGGTCGACGATTATCTGGTCAGCTGGAGAAAGGGACGCGGCAATGAATTTGCGGAAAAATATGTCGCTGCCTATGAAGGATATGAGCGTGACAGCTACATTATCCAGTCTCAGGTTCCGCGTTTCGGTTCAGGCGAGGCAAAGGGTATCATCAACGAATCTGTCCGCGGTGACGATATCTACATTCTGCTCGATGTCTGCAACTACAGCCTGACCTATTCTCTGTGCGGCTACACCAACCACATGTCTCCGGACGACCACTTCCAGGATCTGAAGCGTGTCATCGCAGCCATCGGTGGAAAAGCCCGCAGAATCAATGTCATTATGCCATTCCTGTATGAGAGCCGCCAGCACAAGAGATCTGGAAGAGAGTCTCTCGACTGCGCACTTGGTCTGCAGGAGCTGACTGCTATGGGCGTAGAAAACATCATCACCTTCGACGCTCACGACCCGCGTGTCCAGAACGCGATTCCGCTGCATGGATTTGAAACCATCCAGCCGGCTTACCAGTTCATCAAAAACATCCTGCGCAATGCACCGGATATGAAGCTCGACAAGGATCATCTGATGGTCATCAGCCCGGATGAGGGCGGTATGGGCCGTGCTATCTACATGGCAAACAACCTCGGTGTTGACATGGGTATGTTCTACAAACGCCGCGACTACTCTACCATCATTGACGGACGCAACCCGATCGTTGCCCATGAGTTCCTCGGTGCTGATGTCAAAGGTAAGGATATGATCATCATCGACGATATGATCTCCTCCGGCGAGAGTATGCTGGAAGTTGCCAAACTCTTAAAGGATCGTGAGGCACGCAACATCTACATGTGCTCGACCTTCGGACTGTTCACCAGTGGACTGGAGAAATTCGACAAGGCTTATGAGGAAGGACTCTTCACAAAAGTTCTGACCACCAACGTCGTATACCAGACACCGGAGCTTCTCTCCCGCGAGTACTACATCAGCTGCGACCTGAGCAAATATATCGCTCTCATCATCGACAAGCTGAATCACGATGCCTCCATCAGCGGACTGCTGGATCCGGCGGATCGTATTCAGAAAGTTATTAAGAAATTTAAGAATCACGAGAAGATCTGATATTCCAGGGTTCAAAGTTCGAAAGCTGTTCGTGCTTGCACGATAAAGCGTTCGAATTTGGAACCCGCCAAACATGAGGACGTAGCGCCAGCGGATTCCGAATGTTTGCAGAATTGCGGAGCAATTCGTGAATATCCACAAACGCCGAAACTGTCACGAAAACGGTTTCGGCGTTTGTGGATATTTTTAGCAAATTCTTGCTAGTTTTTTCTTTTTTCGGCTGTATAATGAAATTACATTGTACGACGAAGGAGGTATCACACATGCAATTTGGACATTTTGATGATGTGAAAAAAGAGTATGTCATCACAAGCCCGAAGACTCCGCTTCCGTGGATCAACTATCTGGGATCTGAGAACTTCTTTTCTCTGATTTCCAATACCTGCGGCGGATACAGCTTCTACAAGGACGCAAAACTTCTGCGTCTGACCCGTTACCGTTATAACGATACGCCGCTCGATCAGAACGGACGCTACTACTACATCAAGGACGGCGATACCGTCTGGAACCCGGGCTGGCAGCCGACCCAGACGCCGCTCGATTCCTACGAGTGCCATCATGGCCTTGGCTACAGCCGCTTTGTTTCTTCCAAAAACTTAGTTGCCGCTGAACTGACCGCTTTTGTTCCGCTGGCAGATTCCTGCGAAGTAAACCGTCTCATGCTGACCAACAACGGCACCGAAGAAAAAACACTGGCTCTGACTTCTTTTGTAGAGTTCTGCTTCTGGAACGCCGTGGACGATATGACCAACTTCCAGAGAAACTTCAGCATCGGCGAAGTTGAGATCCAGGGTTCTGAGATTTACCACAAAACTGAGTACCGCGAGCGCCGCAGACATTACGCTGTTTATGCAGTCAACTGCCCGATCGACGGATACGATACCGACCGCGACGCTTTCCTTGGCGCTTACCGCGGAAATGACCGCCCGGAGACCGTTCTGCGCGGCACTGCAGGCAACACCGTTGCCAGCGGATGGGGTGTGATCGGTTCCCACCACATCGACGTTACCTTAAAACCAGGCGAGTCCCGCTCCTTTATCTTCGTTCTCGGCTACTGTGAGAATGCAGCGGATGACAAATGGGAAGCTCCTGGCGTGATCAACAAAAAACCGGCAAAAGAGATGCTCTCCCACTATCAGACCGACGAGCAGGTTGACGCAGCACTTGCCAAGCTTGCTTCCTACTGGGATGGCCTGCTGGCAAAATATGCCCTTACCTGTGCAGACGAGAAGCTGGGACGCATGGTTAATATCTGGAACCAGTATCAGTGCATGGTTACTTTCAACATGTCCCGTTCTGCATCCTACTTCGAATCCGGCACCGGCCGTGGTATGGGATTCCGTGATTCCTGTCAGGATCTGCTCGGCTTCGTTCATCTGATTCCGGACCGCGCAAGAGAGCGTCTGCTCGATATTGCCGCTACCCAGTTTGAAGACGGAAGCGCATATCACCAGTATCAGCCGCTGACCAAGAAAGGAAACATGGATATCGGAAGCGGCTTCAACGATGACCCGCTCTGGCTGATTGCCGGATGCGCCGCCTACATCAAAGAGACCGGAGATTTCTCCATTCTCGATGAGCAGGTTGATTTCGACAACGATTCCACCAAGGCACAGCCTCTGATGGAGCACCTGAAACGTTCCTTCGACTTTACCGTAACCCATCTCGGACCGCACAAACTGCCGCTGATCGGCCGTGCTGACTGGAATGACTGTCTGAACCTGAACTGCTTCTCTGCAGAGCCGGGCGAACCGTTCCAGACGACAGGACCTTCCGAGGGACCGGTTGCTGAGTCCATTTTCATCGCCGCTATGTTCGTAAAATACGGCAAAGAGTACGCAGCCATCTGCCGCCGCAGAGGCAATGAGGAAGAAGCTGTTTACGCAGAAAAAGAAGTCGAAAAAGTTTACCAGGCAGTCCTTGATGCAGGCTGGGACGGCGAATGGTTCCTGCGTGCGTATGACGCTGCCGGCGAAAAAGTCGGATCAAAAGAGTGTGAGGAAGGCAAGATTTTCATCGAGCCACAGGGCTTCTGCGTTCTTGCCGAAATCGGCGTAAAAGAGGGTCTGGCCGAAAAGGCTCTGACTTCCGTAAAAAATATTCTGGAAACCAAGTACGGTGTCGTTCTTCTGCAGCCGGCTTACACCAAATATTACCTGAATCTTGGTGAAGTTTCCTCCTATCCGCCGGGATACAAAGAAAATGCCGGTATCTTCTGTCACAACAACCCATGGATTTCCATCGCCGAAACGGTGGTAGGTCACGGCAACCGCGCCTTTGACCTGTACCGTAAGATCTGCCCGGCTTATATCGAGGACATCAGTGAAATCCATCGTACTGAGCCGTACGTATACTCCCAGATGATCGCCGGAAAAGACGCTGCTCACTTCGGTGAGGCAAAGAACTCCTGGCTGACCGGTACTGCCGCATGGACTTTTGTCAATGTTTCCCAATACATACTCGGCATTCAGCCGGATTACGACGGACTTTCCTTAAATCCGTGTATTCCGTCCGATATGGAAGAGTTCAAGATCCGCAGATACTTCCGCGGTGCATGGTATAACATCACCTTCCAGAATCCGGAGCACAGGGAGAAAGGTATTTCTTCCCTCACGGTAAACGGAACCGCAGTAGAAGGAAATCTGATTCCGCTCACCGAAGGCTGCACCGAATATGATGTTGTTGCCGTAATGTAATTTTTCAAATTTCAAATCTCCATAAACACAAGGCGAGCCCCGGAAAGCACAACTGCTTTTCCGGGGCTCGTCCCTTTTATTCTTATGTTTTCTTACGGTAACTGCCGTCTCTCTCTGACACCGGAAAGATCTTTGATGACCTCTCCCGCCAGAATCAGTCCTGCTACGGACGGCACAAACGCTACGCTGCCCGGGATATCACGCCGCTCCGTGCATTTTCTTGCAGCTCCCGGAGGACAGATACAGTTTGTCCGGCAGCTGATGCCCATATCCTCGAGCGGACGGAGCGCTTTTTCCTCTGAATAGACAACCTTCAGTTTTTTTACCCCGCGCTTTTTCATCTCGCGCCGCATAACCTTTGCCAGCGGGCACATATTGGTTTTATAGATATCCGCCACACGGAACTTGGTCGGATCCAGCTTGTTTCCGGCCCCCATGCAGCTGATAACCGGCACATTGCATGCCTTGGCACGCATAATAATCTCAATCTTTGCTGTTACCGTATCAACCGCGTCTACAACGTACGAATACTTTGAAAAATCGAAATCATTCGCATTTTCCGGCAGATAGAAGCATTTATATACCTCCACCTCCGCTTTCGGATTGATGTCGAGAATCCGTTCTTTCATTACATCTACTTTATATTTTCCAACGCTGCTTCTTGTTGCAATAATCTGACGGTTGATATTGGTCAGGCAGACCTTGTCATCGTCCACCAGCACAAAATGACCGACACCACTCCTTGCCAGCGCCTCCACGGTATAGCCTCCTACACCGCCGATCCCGAATACGGCAACGGTTGCATCCGCCAGAAGATCCATGCTCTCGCTTCCAAGCAAAAGCTGTGTTCTGGAAAACTGATTCAATGCCATTTGTTTTCCTTCCTCCTTGTTTATAAACTCTATCACAATAATAGGTTATTTGCTTTTGTCTGTCAACACCTTACGGAACCAGCTCTGCGGAAATTCAAAGACGAAGAGAATCCCAAGTACAATCGCAACCGCATCCTTCAGCGTCAGAAAGCCTCTTGCACCGGCCCGTTCCAGATCATTTGTTACCACATAAAAAGCCGTCCAGTAAATTCCGCCTCCCGGCACCAACGGAAAAATCCCGGCAATAAGAAATACCGTTACCGGGCAGCGCTTGTATACCGCGAAGCTGCGCGACAGAATGATAACAAGCACCGTTGCAAAAAAGATCGATACCGGCTCTGTCGTATACGGAAGGATCAGCTTGTAGCAGATCCAGCCGCACGCCCCGGCCAGTCCGCAGTACAGATAATATTTCCGCGGAACCTGGAACAAAAGTGCAAATGCAATCGTTCCGACACAGGCCGCGAAAAATTCCGCAATCAAACGAATCGTCTCACTCATAGCTGCAGTCCTCCTGCCAGTTGATGGTACCCTGTGATCACAAGCCCGACGCCAAGTGCGATGCAGAAGGTTACAAGCAGAGCGTCAAGCATCCGTACCGAACCCGCGATGTAATCCTGGTCCGCAACATCGCGGATGGCATTTGTGAAGTTCACACCCGGCACCAGCGGAATAATCGAACCGATGATAACCTTATCCAGATGGTGACCGATTCCCGATTGATACAGGAACACCGCAATCAGTGTGACGAGTGCACCACCGGAAATATTTGTCGCAATCTTTGACATTCTGCCGCGCAGCAGATACAAAAGATAGAAATACAGAACAAAGCCGGACAGAAACGCTACCATACTGTCGACCACATCACCGCCGAACAGAAAGCAGAAGCAGGCACTTCCGATGCCGGACGCAAGAACCTGATGCCATCTCGCTTTTTCCGGCATCCTCTGGATATCGAGCAGCCATGCTTTCGCTTCTTTTGGTGTGTGCAGGCCCTCCTCAATCTCACGGGAGAGCTGATTAACCGCCGTTACCTTGTCGAGCCGCGCGGCAGACAGCGGAATGTGACGCACACGGGCAAATTCCTGTTTTTTTCCGCTTTCTGCCGTCAGAAAAATGCCGCTGCTCAGAACAAACGCGTCGCTGGAGCTGACGCCGTACGCCCGCGCTATGCGCTCAATCGTCTCCTCCACACGAAAAATTTCCGCTCCGCTCGCCAGCAGAATATCCCCTGCCAGCGATGCCACATCGAGCGCTTCTCTTGTCGATTCTGCGTTCATCTCTGCCTTCCTCCTTTTTCAAAGCCATACACCCATTTCCCTTTCAGGAACAGATACAGGAAAATGACGGAACTGATGCTCCAGGTCAGCGGATATGCCCAGAAGATCACGCGGATATCCGGGATCAGACGGACCGTCACAGTGATGTAGCTGACACGGAACAGACACCAGACGCAGAGCATGACAACCATCGGAATCGAGGCGTGTCCGGAACCGCGGAGCACGGCCGCGATGCAGTGGGAAAATGCCAGCAGGAAGTAGAACAGCGCAATCGTTCTCGCCTGCATCACGCCGTAGTGGACGACCTGCGGATCGCTGTTGAATGCCGCAATCAGGATCGGTGCAGCAGCGTAGATGACAAATCCGATCAGTTCGGCAATAATGACCGAGCAGAGAATGCCGAACCGCGCTCCCTTTTTCGCACGGTCATACTGTTTTGCGCCGAGGTTCTGGCTGACGAATGTGGTCAGCGCCATCGTAAAGCAGGTGACCGGCAGGAAGGCAAAGCCCTCAATTTTCGCATACGAACCGCAGCCTGCCATCGCCATTTTTCCGAATGCATTGATGTTTGTCTGCACGAAAACGTTTGCAATCGAGATAACTGAGTTCTGGAAGCCGGACGGCACACCGTTACGGATAATTTCGCCGAGCACGCGGCCGTCGAAACGGATTTTGCTGATGTGAAGCCGGTACTCTTCTTTCGTCCGCAGCAGATGGATCATACAGAGAATCGCACTTGTGAACTGGGAAATGACCGTTGCAAGCGCCGCCGCACCGACACCCATACCGAGGCCGCCGATGAAAAGCAGGTCGAGCACAACGTTGATGCACGACGACACGATCAGATAGATCAGCGGGTGGCGGCTGTCGCCGACAGACTGCAGGATGCCGACGAAAATGTTATACATGACAAATCCGAGGGAACCCGCAAAATACGTGCGGAAATACTCAACCGACTGCGGAAACACATCGGACGGCGTTCCCATCAGCACCAGGATCTTCGGTGCCAGATACATGCCGATCACAGTCAATGCAAGACCGGCCGCGATTCCGAAGGCCACGGTCGTGTGAATTGCCTTCTGCAGATTGTCTCTGTTTTTCGCTCCATAGTACCTCGCGATGACAACACCGGCACCCATCGCGATACCGTTGATGAAACCGACCATCAAAAAAATCAGATTTCCCGATGAGCTGACGGCTGCCAGCGCGTTGCTTCCCAGAAAGTTTCCTACAATCAGCGAGTCGGCCGTGTTGTACAACTGCTGGAAAAGATTGCCGAGGAACAGCGGAATCGCAAACAGAATAATCTTTTTCGAAATGCTGCCCTCCGTCATCCTTGTCTTGCTTTCTGTACTCATTTGTAAAAACCCCCATTTCTTTTCGTACAATTAAAATTGGTCCATCGGACCAATTTTGCTATACCTGGCAATTCAAAACCGGTCACCTGCAGGTTTTCACCCGAGATGACCGGTTTGGAAATATCCTTTTTTCTATTATATCGAACCTGTATCAGAATGACAAGCCACAAATTCATGTAATATCGATTCTACGCGTTCCAGCATCTCCTCTTCCGTACACAATTTTTCCGGTTTCATGGATTCCAGATAGTCATAGAATGCCGTGAGAACGCTCGGCTCCCGGATACTCAGGTAAATCAGCCGTTCGTTCCTTGTCTGGAACAGAAGGTAGCCCTCATTGGCATTGAGGGAAATATTCAGGGCATTCTCTGCCCTCTCCTGCGTTTCCCGGATCATGCAGAGATTCGTACGATCCCGCAGTGCCAGAAAGCGGCGGATCAGGTCGATGCGCTCGTCAAAATCCAGCGGGGAATAGCATTCTCTTGGATATTCATCCACGCGGCCCGCTGCAAGGAAGCTCCGGATGCCGTCCTCCGAGAAAAACATGGTTGTCTTTTTGTCCAGCACCTGTGTCTGCATCACCTTCGCGTACTGTGCAACCGCCTGTACCATCTGTTCACGCCCCGGCATTTCTTTTACAAGATGACGCTCAAGCATTTCTTTTGTCAGAAGGCCGGAGAGGCATGGCATTCTCTGGAAGAAATACCGCGGGGAATTTGACGCGATAAAATGACGGATCAGTGTTTCTGTATAGCCGAGCTGGGTCTGCACCGTGTCGAGACGTTCAAACAGCGGCTCCGACTGTTTTAAGTATCCTTCAAACATCCCGCGCATCATCCGCAGCGTCGTCTCCTCCCGGAACAGGACTGCATTCTGGTAATCGGCACTGAAAGCGAGTGCACAGTGTTCCGTCAGAATGAGGTATGGGAACAGGCGGAACTCATTCAGCCGTGCCGCCACGTTATCGTAATAATACCACGCACGGTAATCGCAGCCGCAGGCACAGATCGGAAGAATTTTCTGCAGACAGCTTAAGTTATAGTTTTTCCGCCGCGAAGTCAGCTTCTCATTGTTGTTCATGCAGAACAGGTGGTGAATCGTCAAATTTGGATTCTGCTCCCCGAGTACCTGCAGAAGCTCCATGGCAAAATCGAAGTCCGGCTGGACCAGAGCGGAAATTTTTCCGTTTTCTTTTACAGCTTCGCCGGAAAACAGCTGTAAAATCGCATGCCGCACATGCGCTGCGCCCTGAAAGGGAGTTGCTCCGCTCCCCCCCGTTCAGTTCGAGTTTCGCAACCTCCATCTCAGAAAAGATATGTTCTTTTCTTCCCTCACGGCGGCTGAATGTTTCAATCAGTTCTCCGACCGCTTTGCGCCGGTAATACACCTCCGCGCCCATCTGGGCAATATAGAACGCATCCATGAAGTCTGTTTTTTCCTGCGGCGTCAGCTGCATAAACTGCGCCATCTTCCGCACAACATCCTCCCCGGCCGGAGTCCGCTTTCCGTTGATAATTTTATACATGGAAGAACGGTCGAGTCCGCAGAACTGCGAAAGCGGGTAAACCCCGACATCCTTCATGGTAATATATTCGGATAATAAATCTGAAAAAACTGACATAGAGCCTCCTGTATCTTTATATTTTGCGTCGATTTCTTTTCAAGATAGTCAAAATTTTACCATATTCAGAGAAACTTGGCAATTCTTCCATCCGACTTTGCATATTGTTTTTTATTTTTTGCCAAAAATTTTACAGAATACTCTTTCGTCCCGCGAAAAAGCCGGCGGAAAATTCCGCCGGCTTTGGTCTGTTTCGCTATGTTTAATTTTCTTTGATTCCAAACACAGTCAGTGCCTGACGCGGTGAAATGCCGAGTCCGCCAACACTGATCAGCGTATCCTCTGCCTCTAACAGCAGCTTTTCCTCCTGGAATCTGACGATCATGCGGCCGCCGCTTAAACCGTCCATCCGGCGGAGTTCCATCTCAAGTGTGTTGAGGGTGCGCCATGCAGCGGATCCAGCGTAAATATGGCCGTCCGCTTCGCTGTAGGCGAAATCCTGACGCATCGAGAGGACAAATTCTTTTTCTTTGCCGCCCTCGGTTACTTTCCAGTACATCCGGTCGCCGCCAAAGGAAAAGCGCATCTCCTGGATCGGGCTTGTCTCCAGGTTGAACAGTCCGCTTCCGCCGATCAGAATTTCTGCGGAATCCGGCAGCCGGTCATTCATCACCGGAACAGACACGTAAACATGACTGCTTACTTTTTCTTCCATGAAAGGATTTCTCGTTCCTCTGCGCGGCTGCAGAGCCAGATCTGCGGTACGCTCTTTTACCACATCGGCAAGTGCGGACGGCGGCAGCTCTCCTGCCTCTTTCTTCACATACGGGATCAGTTCTTCCTGCAGGGCACTCAGTTCCTCCTGGGTCTGCTCTGTCGCGGTTGTCAGAATCACGATCAGGTCGAGATCCGGGAATACAACACCGAACTGGCCGTAGGCGCCGTCTGCGCGGAACGAACCCGGATAGCGGCACATCCAGCACTGATAGCCGTAGCCCTGTGCCCAGTCTTTTACGTGGCCTTCCGAATCGCCCTCCGTCTCAATCTGCTTGCGGCAGGGGCGTTCAAGCCAGTCTTTTCGAAGCAGCTGTTTTCCTTCCCACTCGCCCTGTCTGGACAGGAAATAGGTGAATTTCGCCATATCCTCCGTCACCATCTTCATACCGCCTCCGCCAAGCTCCGTTCCGTCACCGAGCAGTGCACAGGTCAGGGAGGTGATGCCGAGCGGCTCCAAAAGGCGCGGTTTCAGAAACTCTGTGACGTTTTGGCCTGTCTTTTTCCGCAGAACGGCCGCCAGCATGTTGGTTCCGGCCGTGTTATATTTGTAAAACGTTCCCGGCTCATGAAGCACCGGGTGATGAAGGAATGTGGAAATCCAGTTTTCGGAATTATCCGTAATCTCTGTCTCGTGGCCGCATCCCATGATCAGCAGGTGATGCAGTGTGATTTTTTTGAGATTTTCGGATGGATCTTCCGGCAGCAGATTCGGGAATATATCGACGATTTTTTCATCGAGCGACAAGATTCCCTCCTGCTCTGCAAATCCGATCGCCGTTGCCGTCAGTGATTTGCTGAACGAGTACAGCGGATGACGGAATTTTTCATCATACGGCTTCCACCAGCCCTTTGCCGCGCACTTTCCGTGGCGGATCACCATAAAACTGTGCAGCTCGATCTGGCTTTTCTCGATCCGGTCGAGAAAATTCAAAATTCCTTTGGAACCAATTCCAACTGATTCTGGTGTCACATCTTTAAAGTATCCCATTCTGCGTTTTCTCCTTTCCTGTCGGTCCTATGCCTCGATTTCGTAAAATTCTACGGAAAGATCACCCTTCCAGCTCACGCGGTCGTACGGTGTCTCCGGATAAACAACGGTCGAGATGGCATCTACGCCGTCCTCGGCGAACAGTTCCAGAATCGAAACGTCAAACACAAGTTCCAGATTCCATGCGCCGTCTTTCTTTCTCGCTGCCGTACTAATGGAATATTTCTCCGTCATGAAATGCTCACTGAATTCTTTGTATCCTGCCATCGTACGGTCAACCGTGATTTCGGTATCGGTTACATAGATTTTCAGCTTCTGGCCCACCGAGTTTTTCAGGGAAATTTTTGCATCTCCCTTTCCGGAGATCTTTAATCCAAAGGTCTCGGTACGAATCGTAGTGTGGTTCTCAATCGGATAGCTGCTGTGGCGGAATTTTTCCAGTCCGACCGGGGCAGCCACGAGGGTCAGATCGCCGTCCACTTTCGTCAGTGACAGTTTTCTTGCCAGAGTTGCCTGACCGCAGTAGTCTTCTGTCGGTGTCTGTGCAGCATACTGCCAGTTCATGCCCCAGCCCATCATCAGAACGTCTTTTGCGTTCTGGAAGGTAACGGCCGCATAGTTATCAAAGCCTTCGTCCAGCCATCTCGGCTCATCGGACGGGTAGGTGCAGAGGAATTTCTCGCCGTCGAAATCGCCCAGGAAATACTGCATCTTGCAGTGATCATTCTCAGAAGCTTTCGTCATACTGACAACGAGAACCCATACGTTTTTGCCTTCATACTCGATCGGGAACAGATCCGGGCACTCCCATACGCCTTTGACATGGTTTCCTTCCGGTCCGAATTCACCAGTTTTCTCCCAGTTTTTCAGATCCTGGGATGCATAGAAGAAAACACGGTCCTGTGCTGCAAGGACAAGGCCCCAGCATCTTCTGACCGGATTCCAGAACGCTTTCGGATCACGAAAATCGGAAATTCCCGGGTTTTTGATGACCGGATTCAGATAGGATTTCTCAAAATGCCGGCCTTTATCATTGCTGTATGCAATGCTCTGCTGCTCCAGGCCGTCCTTGTGATGACTCGTGTAAATGGCAATAATCGGCGGATTTTCATTGGTGCCGTACTCGGAAGAATTCTGAATATCGTATACTGCACTTCCTGAGAAGATAAATCCCAGTTCATCCGGGTAGAGTGCAATCGGCTGATGCTCCCAGTGAATCAGATCGCGGGATGTCGCATGGCCCCAGTGCATCGGGCCCCAGTTGGTTGCGTATGGATACTTCTGATAAAAGAAGTGGTACACACCGTCCACATAAACCATACCGTTTGGATCGTTCATCCAGCCTGTTTCCGGTGAAAAGTGAATTTTTGGTCTGTAGTCTCTCGTTTTTGTCATTTGTTCAAACCCTCCAAATTATCCCAATATAGTACAAGTGTCTGCAAAACCACCTATATCCCGGTTTTGCAGACACCAGCCGTTTTCTTTATTTTACTTTAGTTTACGAATTTTTGCATCCCTTATTTTTTGATGGTATACATCTTCACTTCCAGATCGCCGTCTGTAGAAACCACCTGGTACGGTGCATCCGGATAAACGCATACGGAAGCGGTCTCCAGACCACCATCTGCATAAATCTCCAGATAGGAAACGTCAAAAATAATCTCCATATTGACATTTCCGCGCATGTAACGTTTTGTTGTGGATACCAGCAGATCCTCTTTTTTGAAGAGCTTCGGATCTACATCATCAAAGTAACTAAGGTCGCCGCTCTTAGAGCGGTCCACCGTGATGCTGTCCACCGTCACCTCGATGACTACTTCCTCACCTCTGCTGTTTTTCAGTGCAATTCTTCCGAAATTGCCCTGCACGAGAAGTCCAAAGCTCTCGGTCAGCAGCGGTTTCTGATTTCCGATCGGGAAGGCGCCCGCACGGTATTCGTCGATCCCGAACGGTTTTGTTTTCAGGCGGTAGCCCTCCTCGGTCTCACAGAGAGAAAGTTCTCTCGGCAGTGTCATCAGGCCGGAATACTCACCGGTCGGAACGAAATTCGCGTAGAGCGGATTAACGCCCCATCCAAGGTAAACCGGACGGTCATAGTTTCCATACGTTACGCCGGCATAGTTGTCGAATCCGAAATCAATCCACAGCGGCTCGTTTGTGATCTCGGTACACTGGAAGGTGTCTCCGTCAAAATCACCGACAAAATACTGTATATTGGCACGGCCTTCGGTTCCCGGATGTATCATACTGACTATCAGAATCCATTTGAACCCGTCAAATTCATTTCCTGTTTTAACACGGATCAGATCAGTGCATTCCCATACGGTCGGCACTTTATTGACACCGACACCGAACTCGCCTGTTTTCTTCCAGTTTTTCAGATCCTGGGATGCGTAAAACTCTGCGTGGTCGCCGGATGCCAGAACAAGGCTCCAGCAGTCCTTTTTATCATTCCAGAAGACGCGCGGATCACGGAAATCCGGTGTGCCCGGGTTTTTGATGACCGGATTGCCATAATATTTTTCAAAATGCTTTCCCTGATCCAGGCTGTATGCAATACACTGCTGCTCCAGGCCTGTTTCCATATTGTGCGCCGTGTAGACAGCCACCATCGGTTTCTCACCGTATTTTGCAAATCCGCTGCTGTTATTTTCATCGTATGCCATACTTCCGGAGTACATCGTTCCGATCTCATCCGGGTACAGGGCGACCGGCAGATGCTCCCAGTGAATCAGGTCTTTCGATACTGCATGACCCCAGTGCATCGGTCCCCATACAATGTCATTTGGGTTATGCTGATAATACAGATGCCAGATACCATCGATATAAATCAGTCCGTTCGGATCGTTGTTCCAGTTTTTCTCCGGTGTAAAATGAATGTTCGGTCTAAAATCTCTTTTTCCCT
>ENA-ORRL01001220-ORRL01001220.1-human-gut-metagenome-genome-assembly--contig:-NODE-1220-length-21119-cov-3.114176_pt1 | contig 21119 bp, 18 predicted proteins | sample MGYA00242175_ERZ509134 | MGnify/ENA primary metagenome ERZ509134 (study PRJEB26280, sample SAMEA2338660) | human gut metagenome | biome: human gut; feature: human-associated habitat; material: faeces... | reverse complement strand
AATTTGGTGCCGCCGGTGAGGCCGGAGAGCACCGTGCAGGTCACCTGGGGCGCCTCCACCTGTCGGAAGTTGGAAGGGACCACGCCGAAGGAGACCATGAACTGGGTCACGCACTCGTTGGCGGCCAGTCCCAGGGCCGCGGGGGAGGCGTCCAGCACATAGTTTTGCTGGGTGGACAGGTTGTCCGCCAGGGTGCGCCAGGCCCCGTTGGACAGATTGGTCTGGTACACGATTTTATAGTTTCAGGGTACGTTGTAGGTGCCCGTGACGATCTTGTCCAGCCGCACCGCCTGGGTGGGCAGGGTGTCCCGCCAGAAGAAGGAGGTGAGGCTGGTGGTGGAGTTGTTGGCGATGTTGGCGAAGTCATAGCGGATGGACTGTCCAGGCATGACCTCCACATAGCCGGTTTTCTGGATGGATACGTTGGTGTAGAGACTCTTGTTGGTCATGGCTGTCTTCACGATCTGTCCGGCGAACTCGATCTCCACTTCAATGGGTGTCTTGTCCAGCCCATAAAAGTCCGCTGCCTTGGACTCCACGATTTTGTACCGGCCCAGGGGCAGGGGGCGGGAGGCGGCCACACCGTTCTTGTCCGTCTGAATGGTGTCCACCAGATTGCCCGTCCGGGCATTGTAGATTTCAAACTCCGTGTTGGGGATGGGTGTCCCGGCAGGCCAGCCATTCATGGAGTTATAGTCCGCCGAGGTCTTGGTCACCTGGATCTGACCTGTAATAGGGGTATTTTCCCACTCCACCAGCGTGGTCTCCCCAGCCTTGACGTAGACGGTGCGGAGCTGGGTGTCCGGGATATAGCCCTCATTCTCCAGCTCCCGCAGGTAGTAGCGGCCGCTCTCGGTCAGGCCCTCGAACCAGGCATAGCCCCGGTCATCGGTGGTCTGCTGGTCGATGGGATTGTGGCCGCTGTCATACAGGATGAAGGACACGCCGGGGATGCCCTCACCGTCCGCGGCGGAAATTTTATGGAGCAGGATGCCGGAGATGGGGGCGTTGGTCACGGTGAGGGGGGTAGTCCTGTTTTCCTCCACGGTAAAGTAGATGGGCGTGGGGTCCAGCCGGAATGTGTCCGGGCAGTCGGTCTCCACGGCGTAGTAATTGCCGGCCTCAAGAGAAATATAGACCTTACCGTTTCGCCCGGTGGTCACGGTGTCCACCAGGGCGTCATCCGACACCCGGCGAATTTCAAAGGTAACGTCCGGAATCGTCTCAGACTTATCCGCCTCGCTCACCTTTGTCAACTCTGCACCGCCCACGGCGTTGTTATAAAACCGGAGCGTCTGGGTATCGTTAGGGTTGATCGTGACGGTCTGGCTCTGGCTGTCCGGGTCGATGGTGTACCCTGGCACGCTCTCCAGTTCAGTTACTACGACTGTCCCTGTGATAGAGGACAGGGTGATTTTCCCTGTGGAGTCAGTATAGTAAATGCCGTTGGAGGACAATGTGCCGCCAGCGGCGTCCACATACTGCCCGTTGGCGTATTTGATCTCAAATTTAACGCCCTCCAGGGGGACGGTGCTCGTGCCATTCCGCCCCCACTTCTCAATCACCAAATTTCCCAAAGGCTGGTTGCGGAACTCCACCGTGACGGTCTGGCCCTCCTTTACCTGAACCGTCTGCGGGGTGTCGTCCAGTAGGTAGCCCGGTTTTGCCCTGGTCTCCTTGATGACCAGCGTGGTGCCCGGCTCCACGCCTTCCACCAGGAAAGAACCGGCGGAGTCCGTCACAAACTTGCCGTTGGCGTCGCCCACCACGGCCCCGTCCGCCGTGGTCACAAAAAACTCCACATCGCTCAGGGGGCTGTTATCGCTGGTCGACACCTTCTTTACTAAAACGGCTCCCTTGGGCGCGTTTCCAAAATAGAGGGTTACAATGTCCTGGTCCTCGCCGGAGATGTAGAAGGACTGAGGCGCGCTGTCGATAACGTGAGCCCCGTCGCTCTCCAACTCCTCGCAGATGTAATAGCCCGCTTTGAGGCCGGTGACGGTGAAGGAGCCGTTCTCCGAAGTCACATAGGTCCCAATGACCGTGCCGCCGGTGCCGGAGGTGCTGCCGCCCAGGTAGCTGAGCTGGAAACGGCAGTTGGGGAGGGCGGCCCCCGTCACACTGTCCCGCTTATGCACCACCAGAGCCGACAGGGGGGTATTTTCAAAGAGGAACGTATGGCCCTTCCCGGCCTGCACAAACGCCTCCTGGGTGTCGCTGTCCTTGATGGAGAATCCGGCGGGCGGTTCCAGTTCCTTCACCCGGAACCAGCCGTCCCGCAGGCCGTTGTCCGGGCCGGTCAGTTCAATGCGGCCGTTTTCGTCCGTCGTAAACACGCCCAAGTCGTTGTACTCGCCGGTCTCCGTGTCGTTGCTGGCATACCAGACTTGGAAACGAACATTACTTAACCGCTCATGGGTGATCGAGTTTTCCTTGATGATCTCGATGGTGGGTGCTTTATGATTTTCAAAATACACGGTGTGGTCCCGGTTGGGATAGAGGGTGACCAGCTGGGGCTCCGCGTCCATCAAATAAGGGGACGGCACCGACTTTTCGGAGATTTCGTACACGCCGGGCAGTAAATTCTCCAAAACGGCCTTTCCATCCGGCCCAGTCTTGATCTCGTCCACGCTGTGGCCATCCGCCGCTTCCACAAGAAAGACGGTATCTGCAATCGGAGCGCCGCTGTCGGCGTCCCGTTTCACCACCGTCAAATTCGGCCGACGGTCATTTTCCAGGTCTATCGTGCTGTCTTTGCCAGGAAAAAGCTGGACATGGTGCTCCCGAGCGTCCAAAATGTGATCTGACACCGTGGCGGTTTCCACCAGGGAATAGACGCCGGGCTCCAGCCCCTCCCAGGTGATGGTCCCGTCCGGCCCGGTGGTGCGGTCCAGATAGTGTCCACCGTCTTCCACCTTGGCCAGGCGGAAGGTGACGCCCGCCAGGGGGGTGCCGTCCGAACTGGTCTTGGTCAGGGTGAGGGAGGGCAGCTTGCTGTTGGTGAACACAAATTCCGCGTTTTCGTTGGGGTCCAGGTGGATGATCCGCTGGGCGTCATCAATCACATATCCCGGACACTCCAGTTCCGTCACCACATAAGCGCCCACAGGGAGCTTGCTGAGGTCAATGGTCCCATCCTCCGAGGTCGTATATTCCTCGGGGCCCCAGGAGCCGTCTACCGCTTCAATCCGGAAACGGGCGTTGGCGATTGGTTTGGAGAGGTCGGCGCTGTCCACCTTGGTGAGGTGGATTCCTGGCTTCAAGTCGTTGAAGAAAACCAGCTCCTTGATGCCATCCCCAGCCTTCAGCTCCACCTCTTGGGGTGTTGTGATGGTAATGTGAGCGTCGTCGCTCTGCTTCTCCTCCACCCGGTAAGTACCCGGCTGACAGTCGGTGAGCAGGATTTCTCCTGAGCTGTCCGTCTCATAATCGCCCAAGTACTCGCCGTCCCGCCAGATACTGAACGTAATGCCGCTCAATTTTTCCCGGCTCTGCCGGTCATACTTGGTGATCCGCAGGCCGGGCAGCTCTTCGTTGACAAAATAGGCCGTGGAGGTCTTGCCGGATACCACCGTGGCGGTCTTGACCGTCTCCGTGTCAGCCTGCCAGCCGGGGATACCGGCGACCTCCCGCACCTCATAGCCGCCGGGGGCCAGCTGGGTGAACTCGATGAAACCGTCCGGCCCAGTCTGGCCGGACTGGGTCTCCCCAGTCTCCAGATTTTTGATTTGGATGGTTATACCCTCCAGCAGCTCGCCGGTGTCGCTGTACTTCTCCACCCGAAGATTGCCGTAAGGCTTGTTGGTGAAGGTCAGTTCTTCCATCTGCCCTGCTGTCACATTGACGTGCTGGGTGCTGTTTTCCCCTTTCACATACCATTTCGGCGGGGTGAGCTCCTCCACGGTGAAGTGACCAGTCTGATTCAGCTGGACGGTCACGGTTCCGTCCGGCCCGGTGGTATAGGTACTGCCTACGGTGGAGCCGTCCGGGGCAGTGATTTTGAACACGGCCCCCTCCAGGCCCTGGGTGGTACCTTCCTCCAACTTCGTGATCGTGATTCCCGTCCCAGGGGTGTCGGGCTCATCCGGGGGCTCCGGGTTATCCGGTTCGTCAGGGTCAGGCGTATCTGGTTCGTCCGGTTCTCCGGGAGGATCATGTTCAAAATTAAACGGGGAGAAGACGTGCAAGCCAAAACTCCGCCGCTCGGAAAAAATTGTGTCCCGGATGGGCCGGGCGTACTGGATGGTGTCCACATAGCTGTCGCACTCGGCAAAACCATTATTGGAGATCAGTTCCTCTCCGGTGGGGGTACCGTTCTCATCCAGAGGATACTCCAGGAACTGTTCCTTGGCCTGGCGCATCCACTGGGCCATGTTGACGGTGGTGGAGGACTGGTCCCAGATCAGGTTATACTGCTGGGACGCCTCGTTGTTGTAGAGGCTGTAGGCCATCATGTCCCGAAGGGTGTAGGCCCGGCGGCCGCCGTCCGGGTCTCGGAGGATCATGCCGGTCTCCACGATGATCCGGTACTTGGTCCGCAGATTACCGTCCTTGTCTTTGACGTATTCAGACCACTTCTCCATAGCCTCGTCCGCGCTCCAGCCGGGGTTGGAGCCGCCGGAATGGTTGTCTGTCTCCGTCAGGCGGCCTAACAAGTAGAGAAATGCATTGTTTGCCTTATACACCTGATAGAGGTTGCCGGGGGTAACGGACTGGGGGTCTGTGCCCCACATGGATGTATAGTCCCCGTTGAGCCATCCGGTAGACCAGGAATCGGAGTTCAGGTGGAACATCTGCTCCTTCTGCTCGTTGGTAATTCCGGTTTCCGACTGGAACTCATCGGCGGTGGTTACCCACCGCTGGTTGTAACCCACCGTGGCGTCATAGGAGTAGACGCCGTTGCTCACCGAGGAACCGGCCATAAGCTGGGGGGCGTTGGAGCCCATGCCGTTATAGTGCATAGCGCTGGAGTTGTACCAGGTGACGTCGCTGCGGCACTGGTCCGCGGACCATCCGTTGCTCCACACCACGTTCAGGGGCGTGCCCACTACATGCCAGGTATTCCAGTCCATGGTGTTCAGGTCCGTGACGACCCCCTGTGGGAACTCGATGAGCGTGAAGCGCAAAAATGTTCTTTCTGGGTCAATGGCCCATGCCACGTTGGAGGTGTGGGGCTTCTGTCCGCCGGGGCTGCCGGGGTTGTAGGCGCCTACATCTCCAGTGGGAGTGACGTTAGACGGAGCCCGGTTGGGCTTGGACGTCTGGGGCGCGAACATACCCAGCGTGAAGCTGGGGTCCGCGCTGTGAGCCGTGGAAATTTCATAGGGCACCTGGTAGGCAAAAATGCCGCTTTCTGCTGGAGATACTTCCGTCCACTGGCCGTATTTCCGGTAGGTCTCGCCGTCCAGGCTATACTCCTCCAGACTGGCCGGCTCACCTACGCCGCGGGTGATGGTGACGGTCTGACCCTCCATGCGGACCAGCAGGGTCTCTCCGCCGTCCATAGCCTCGGCCTGGAGTTGGGCCAGGCGCTCCGCCTCCCCGTAGGGACAGGGGATGATGTACTCAAACCGGGTCAGACGGGAGTTAAATGCTTTCTCCGCGTCCTCCCGGACATAGGCGATGTTGGGAATCAGGTCGGGCAGGTTGACCAGGACATCCGCCTTGTCCACCCAGCCGGTGCCTTCCAGAGTACCGCCGGTCCAGCCGCCCTCGGAATAACCGATCTTCAGGCGCTCTCCGCCGCTGTCCTCCAGCAGGGCAAAGGGCTCTCCGGCTGGGATCTCTGTGACCTGGGTGGTCCCAGCCTGGGTGGAATAGACGGTAAGGGATTCCTCCCCGCCGTTCCAGGCGGTGGTTCCGGCCGGGGCCAGTTCAAAGTTTCCTGTGGAGGCATAGGCCGCTTCTGCTTGAATGTCGGGGATGGCCGCTGTCTCAGCCGCAAGGGATGTGCCAGGCAGTAACCCCGCCGCCATGACCAGGGCCATGAAACCGGATACCGTCCGTTTCCAATGATGCTTTAATTGTTTCAGCATAGTTTGCGCTCCTCCTTTCAAATTTCTACCGCCTGCACCTGCCAGCGGTAGGCACGCTGGTCCCGGACGCAGGTGAACAGGGTCAGGCGGTTGTCCGTAGTGGCGGCGGTGCCGCTGGTGTCGGTCTCCAGTACCTTTTCCACCGACACTACCTCATAAGTCCGTGTCCCCAGCTTGGTGGTCCAGGTAATGGTATCCCCTGGGTCCAAAGTGTGCAGATCCCCAAAGTCATCCCGGACGCCCCGGTTGTGTCCGGCGATACACACATTTCCATCCCATATACTGGTATCTTTGAAGTGCCCAGCACCTTTCATCAGGGTAGAGCTGTCGGTGCCCTGATACACCTTCACGGACAGGCCGATGGCTGGGATTTTCAGCGTGCCCAGGTAGCCGCCGGAGTAGTAGAGATCGCTGGTGACTTTGGTATACCCGGTAGAGGTGGTTACTGTACTGGCGCCACTGCCAGAGTTTTGGCCGTTCAGAAAGGGGTTCTCCGGCACGGAGATCCCCACGCCGCTGCCGTTGACTACAGCGCCCACAGCGGGGGCGCTGTCCGGCGCCAGGTTGGGGGTCAGGTAGGAACCGGTATTCCGGGTATCCATGCTGACAGTCCCAAATCCAGGCGGAATGATAGCGGCATTTTTGCTCACGTCCTTGTTTTCCATAGCGCCGCCGTCCGATGTGATCACCGGCTCTACCGAAGTCGCGCTTCCATAGTCTGGGTCACCGGGGGCATCAATATCGTAGCTCAATGCACCAGCGGACACTGCCATCATTGCCGTGATGTACAGAGCGGACAGGACAGACAGGATTCGTTTCATGGTATTTTCTCCTCTCTGACTTAAGGATTTGTGTCATCTTCACCGCTGTTCTCTCTGCGATGCTTTAGGAACAGGGCCCCGCCGATACAAGCACTCACCAGTACCACCACGCCAAAGGGAATCAGGAGCACCATCCAGTCAAAATTCAGCGGCGTTCCCTCCTCCGACATGGGGAACGGCTGAATGGGCGTTCCCTCGAAGATGGCCACATAGCGTACCTGATTCAGGGCGATACGGCTGACGGTCCCGGTGTAATCCGCCGTGACCGTGTAGCCCTTCACGTAGCTGCTGGTGGCGCTGCCGGTGTAGGTGGCCACGGCAGTGTAGCGCTCTCCCAGGGCATAGGCTCCCACAGACGCGGTGTTGTCTGTCTGCCAGCTGATATTCTGGAGCGTCAGGGTCCGGCCATCCTCCTCAATGGTCTTTGGGATGTTGGCGGTGTCCTGATTGGCCAGATTGGGATAGGATCGGGTAGCGGAGACCTCACGGGTGGAAGTGCCGTATCCGGCTGCCTCCACATTCACGGTCTCCAGCTGGAGTGAGAGTGTACCGGACAGTCCGTCTTCTGTGATGAACTCTTTTTCCGGGGGCAGCAGGGCCAGCACCGACTCCATGTCCTTGCTCTTGCTCTCCAGGGACACGGTCTCGGTGTGCTGCCGGCTCTCCTGTTTGGGGAGCTCCTGTTTCAGCACGTCCACCAGGGTGTAGTGGAAGCCGTCCTGCTCAAAGTCGGACCGGGGGATTCCCGCCGGGTCGTCCTCCGGCCCCAAGTCATACATTTTCCGCAATTCCGTGCCGTCCTCGCTCTGAGTGACGGCGGTGGGGTAGCAGACCTCTGCCTGAGTGGGCTCCGCCGCCAGCACCGCGGGGGAGAGGGCCATGGTCAGGCAAAGAACTGCGGCCAATAAGGCGATCTTTCGTTTCATGCAGATATTCCTCCTCTCTACATGCCCATGCCGCCCATCACCGGGCCGGACTGGACGGGTTCCTCTTTCTGCCGCAGCTCCATCTGGTAGGCCTCCAGCACCGTCTGGTCAAAGGCCTGCTTGAATTCCTTGGTACAGGGGAAGCAGACGTCCCGGTACTCGCCCTTAACCTGACGGCTGGGCATGGAGACGAAGGGGCCGTTTTTCCCCTCCCGGATCTGGATCCCCCGGATGGCGAAGCAGCCATTCAGAGTGACCGAAGCATCCGCCAGGACTGGTCCTTTGGGACTGGGACGGTAGATCTTCACCTCGACCTCCATGGGACTGTGTACCTCACTGGGGTACAGCGTGTTTTTCTGCTGATTCATCGTTTGCATCTCCTCTCAGTTTGTGCCGCTCCAGGGTGCGCTGGAGCAGCAGTTTATATTCCCAGGGGGCCACATCCAAAGGAATGTAGGCCCCCTGGTCCGTAAGGCCGTCCGCCTGGTACTTGAGGACCAGGACGGGGCGGCTGGTACGGCGGTACAAAATACTGGGCGGGACCCAGCCTTTCCCTGCGGTGTACACCCACCGGATGGCGGAGTGCTCGTCCTCCCGGACGTTCAGCCACAGATACTTGTCCCACAGGCGCTTTGGAAGTGTTTTAAGCTGGGAGACGGGAACCAGTACAGCCCCGTCCAGCCGGTATCTGGGGTGGAAGGCTGCCTTGCAGGCGGCAGCCGCCTCTGCGGACTCAGACCGCTCCCGCCACAGTGTCAGGGCCTGGTAGTCCGACGCCCATACGGTTTCTCCCTCTGTGTCGTCTGGATAGAGGGGCAGACACTTCACCAGTTCCAGCACGTGGAATCCATCTGTGATTCCCAGGGATTTCTCACCGGTGGCGGGCAGTGTCTGATAGTGGGAGATGGCCGCCTTCACCGTATCAAAATGCCGGATGGAACAGCCCTTCCGAAACAGCCGCTTGGGGGGCTGTCTCAGATCGTCAATGGTGTAATAAGAAATTTCCATTTCAGTTCCTCATTTCATCGTCATGTCGGTGGAGAATGCGGGCTGTTCCTGGCCGCGCAACTCCTCCAGTTTCTCCTCCGCCCAGTCTGGGAGAAATTCCTCCTTCAGCACGCCAATAAAATCCGTCCGGTTCCAGCGGGTCATCTCTCCGTCTCCCAGGCAGGTGCAGCGGATGGAGCGGCCAATGGCGTGGGGACCGCACCCAAATCCGTCGTGGGCGTACCAGAGCTGGGCCTGGGGCGTCCAGCAGGACTCCTTCAGGGTATCTGGGGAGAGCACCAGCACCTTCCCTTCATAATCCAGGCTGGAGTAGGAATTTGGTTCGCACTGCTCCGGGCCGAAAAGCCCAAGCTCCTGATATGTCTTGCGGTACTGGTCCACCACCCCGTCCAGCACAGCGGGGTGGCTGGTCACCACAAATTCCGGGCCGTGCCGTTTGTCCCACGGGATGGGGAATTGCTCCGCCCACGCCTTGTTCTTGGGGCTGAACCGGCCGTCCCACTCCAGTTGCTGGAGGGTGTTGGCCAGCACCCATGCCGTCCGCTTGTAGCCGAACTCTTGGAACACCCCAGTCAGACAGTCGTTATCTAGGTGAGAACCGTCAAAGTGCTGCCGGACGGCCTCCTCGATGGCCTCCTTGCAGGCGATGTTCTCCCGGTGGCTGGCCCGCCACAGGGACAGCTCGTCCCGGCGGCGGGCCTCCTCGGCGGAATAGGGATAGAGGTAAACATCATTCATCCTCAGATTCCTCCAAAACCAGCAGCATTCTCAGACCGTCCGGGTCCGCGCCGCAGTCCACCAAAGCCTCGATCATTGTCTCATCAAATTGGTTCAGCGGGTCTTCACGCTCCTCGGGCTGGCTGGCCATCTCCTGACTGGCTTCCACCAGCTGCCGCATCAGATCAACCGTGACCTGCTTCAGAAGAGCGGCCGTCTGGATTGTCTCTCTCGTGGAAAGATGGTCATGGCTGAAAAGAATGCACCCCTCGTCAGCCTGGAGAGTAAGATCTTCCCTGTCTGCCAGACCGGCGATCTGCATGGCGGCGTAAGGGATCTTCTGGAGCTTATTGCTGGGGTCACGGTGTACATAGAATTTCATGGTCGTTTTCCTCCAAAAATAAAAGATTCAAGCCGAAATGGGCTCGTGGATCAGTTCATAGCGCAGGCCGTCCTCGTCCATTCCGCTCCAAGCTGGGAACAGAGTGAGCTGACTGCCATCGCCGCCCAATTTTTGGGGATCGTAGTTGGTGATGATCAGCTCCTCATACTCGCTGTCCGCGGTCTGGGACATGCTGTTGGGCCGTGTGGTGTGGAAGATATAGAACTCTTTGTAAAGCTCTAAAATGTAGGGGCAGCAGTTGTAAGACACCATGACGTACCCCTGACAGGTGAGGAGCACATCGTGGAGCCGCTGGTGGTCCTCCTTGGGAAACTCCACCGCGTAGCAGTCCTCTGCCTCAAAGTAGGGCGGGTCGCAGTAGAAGAAGGCGTTCTTCCGGTCGTACTGCCGAATCAGGCCCTCAAAGTCCTTGTTCTCAATGACCACACTGGCCAGCCGGCGGGAGCACTCCCAAATCAGGTAGAAGAACCGCCGGATGTCGCAGGAGCGCCCGGCGAAAGCTTTCCCACCCCCGCTGAAGCTGTATCGGATCAGCTTAAAGTAATCGGCTGCCCGGCGGACGTCGCCCCGGGGAGAGCGCTCCAGCATCAGCTTCCGGATGGCCTCCCGCTGAGGCGGCTCCAGGTAGATTTGGGTCAGCTCCAGCTCTTCCTCCAGGTAATCGTCTGTAAACTCGTCCTTGGAGAAGAATTTATACAGGACATTGAAATCGTCCCTGGAGTTGAGGGGAAGAAAGCCCAGCTCCTTCAGCAGGGCCAGGGTCCGGTTTTTCACACAGCAGAACAGATTGGTCAGATTGCTGTTGTAGTCGTTGTAGACCTCCAGGCACCCCTTGCGGAGGGGGCGGCCGAGGGTAACCGTTCCACTGCCTCCAAACACGTCGATAAAGCGGGGGTACCAGGGCGGGGCCAGCCTTCGAATCAGCCGGAGGAGCTTCCCTTTTCCACCCACCCACGGGATAAAGGGCTTGGCGATAGGGCCTCACCTCCCCACCGGAAAGTCGTCTAAGGATCGCTCCAGGCCTCGGATCGCCGCGTCCAAACCAGCGCGCATTTTCTTCAGATTCTGGATCGTGGCATAGACTTCTCCCGCAGTCTGCGCATAGAAATAGCCGTTCCGGTCGCTGGCGATGGGCTTGTTCTGCTGCCGCAGACGATTCACCAGCTTCCGTAAATCTGTGCCGCTGAGATTCAGAGTCTGTTCCAGTTCCTTTCCGCCAACACGATAGTCTCGGCCGGAGCATGCCCCCTCCAGATAGGCCAACAGCCGTTCTTCTCGGTTCATTTCTCATCCTTTCCGGGACCTGCTTTCCCGAAAAAGAGCACAAAAAAAGAGGGGCCGTCTGCCCCTTTCGGGAAAACGGCCCCTGTCAAATTGAATTGCTTACATAGTCATGTTCCACGCCAGCCCGGGTTCTGTACGCTCATAGTGGAACTCCTGTTCATTGCGGCGGATGTACCCGGTCTCGGCGGCATTGAGGAAATACCCCTGCTGTTCCAGCTGGGCCTCTCCATACGCTTTCAAGTCAATGCTCCCTTTTAGAACAGGGTCCCGGAACACCGCATTGCCCTGTTTTTGAAGCCCCTCCTCTCCAAACCGCTCCACATAAGACACGGGACAGTAGTCATAGCAGTTCAGGTTCGACGCGATATCCAGAGCCAGCTTCAAATCATGGCACCGCTCATACTCCAGCGCCGCCCGGAACTTCTCCAGAAAGCGCGGCTCCCCCTGGCCCTGTTCCTGGAGCACATACCCCAGATCGTTGCCGTCATAGATCAGATCTGTCAGATCCTGATACTCGTCCAGCCCGATGGACAGCTCCGGAAGAGAGCACCGCACATCCAGCAGTCTGCACTCCTGGATGGTCTGGACCTTCAGCTCCCGCAGGGCCAGCCGGATCTCGTCCATCCGCCCTTTCTCGTCGATGGTGCTGTCCGGCAGGCACAGCCAAACGCCCTCCGGCATAGCGGGGGAGGCCAGCCTCAGCCGCAGGCTCCAGTCGGTATCCGGCAGCTGATCCAGGTTGGTCCCATCATAGAATTGCCTGGGCTCCTGCCTGGGGAGCACCACGAAGCAGTCTCCCACGAAGATTCCCAAGTGGCTGTCCTCATAATTCCATCCGATCTGCTCCAGATTGGCGTAGGGGATGAGGTCCGGCTGACCGGCCTCATACCGCAGGTAGTATTCTCCCAGCTGCTCGTAGCTCCCCGCCGGACAGATCACTTCGTAGTCCGGGAGGGAGAGCATGAGGTTGACGGCATCCTTTGCTGTATTCGGATCCATCTTCAGGACCGCCAGCTCCCGCTCATCGCCGGCCTTTTCAGATAACACCTTCAGCTGGCCCCTGGAGATGATGGCCGCCGCAAGCTGGTCCTGCTCCTTCACCGACAGCGTTTCCAGACGATCCAGAAGCCACTGTTGCTCTAAACTTTTCTTCTGTTCTACCATTATGTCATCTCCATTCCGCTTGCTGGTTCTGCCTGCTGTTCGGAAATGCCAGGGGAACTATCCACAATATCAAAACGGCTCCATTTCCCACAGCAGGGGCAGGCAATGGTTCCCTTATAGGCGGCGTCGACCTGTTCTTGGGTGACCACACCGGGTTCCTGACAGCACTCGTTGACCACGGTCACCAGATGCGCTGTCTTTAAGACCTCTGGCCGGTACCGGCGGTTGAAGGGGACGAAGTCCACCCAGCGGGGGTTATCAAAGATGCGGTTGACATGGTGATGGAGGGCTTCTTTCCTCACCACTCGGACTGACTCTTTCAGATAATTGTGTTCCATACCCCATTGCACCAGGGCATCCAGGATCTCCTGCTCACCCTTTTGCTGGATCAATCGCTCTGCCGCCTGGCACCAGACTGATTCCTCGATCTCCCCAATGTTTGTTTTGACACCGATCCAGAAACTGTACACCTTGTGACGGCCGGAGCCGGAGCTGATGCTTTGAAAGACGCCATACTGCCATCGGAGATCCTCAAATTCCAGCGTTGATAGGTCGATCTCCCGCAGATCCTGGATGCGTTGACTTTCCATATTCAGCATGCTCACAGCCCTCCCATCTGGGGACTGTCCATCGCTTGGTGCTCCCGCTGGAAGACCGGCAACTGCCCCCCGTCCTTCCGCCGGAGCAGGCCATAATCGGTAATGGCCGCATGAGTTTCCTCCAGCATCCGCTGTCCGACTCGGGCAGCCTGTCCGGTCTGGAACAGCTCCTCTGGCAGATCTGGGTATTTCTCCCGCAGAACCAACTCCGCGTAGTCCCAGGTTGCCGCTACCTCTGGCCGCAGTTCATAGCAATCCAGGCCGTGCATCAGCTGAATAGCGTCCTGCAGGCTGGGGCGCCCAGCTACAGACAGCAGGGCCTTGTACTTGATCCTGTCTGCCTCATCCCAGACACGATACTTCAGCGCCAGATTCTCTGCGAATTCGTTTGCCATGCTGATACCGCCCTCCTGGTCAATGGCATCGTCAACGGTATCCCGCAGAGAGGGGATCTCACAGTCGATACAGCGGAAGGCGCACTCGTCCGGCGAGGCCGCGCCAACCTCTCCCACCGCCCGCCAGATGTCTGTGTCTGAAACGGGGAGGTTCAGGATAGCGGTTTTATCATTATCATAGCTGGGGTCGTGAAAGAACCCCTTGCTCACCTCCAACACCACCGGGGCACTGGAGCGAGCGAAGCAGAACATCCCGCCCTTATGATAGACCTCTTTGAAACCGGGGCCAGGCTCCGCGTAGCCCCAGCTGGTGAACGCGCCGCCGTGCTCCTCCTGATGTTGTTCGCCCAGCACCTCCAGCAGCCGCTTCCGGAAATCACTGCCCTCCTCTGTGGTATCCAGCAGGGCCATAGCCTCATTCGACAGCATCTCGCTCTCATATAAAAGCGCCCCAAGCTCCTGGGTGTTGGAGACTTGGGGCGCCAGAAGGCAGATATCCGCGTTGAAGGTCAGGTTGATGAGGCGGGGGAGGGGGATGGGGGTCCCATAGGTTTCTTTCTCGATCTGGAGCAGACCGTCCAGCCCCATCCGGTCATCCTCATCCAGCATGTTTAGGCGGAGGGCCAGCAGGTTCAGCTCCAGCAGATCCACATTCTGGCCGATCATATCGGTTGTAATACCGGGATAGCCGATTCTGGCCAGCTCATTGCTGCAAGTTTTGACGTCCAGAACACGGGCTTTCTGGAGCGTGTCGCGGAGTTCTGCCTGGGTACACGGCAGTGTCAGCACCGCGGAGGTCTTATAGCTTTCTGGACCGCCGCTGCTGATCTCTACCTCAAAGATCTTCTTATCCAAGGGTCATCCCTCCCTCCGTCTGTTCCTCTCTCTGGATTTCATAATTGGCGGGGTCTGCCCCTGGCACATCCCAGCCCGCAATGCTTCCGATCTCCATAGCCTGCCGCTGGGCGGGGGTAACGCCCAGCTTCTCGTTGAGGTCATCGGCTAGATCTACATTTTTTATCTTGTCTCCAGTGTCCCATTCGGAAGGGTAGCAGCCGCTTTCCCCGCGTTTGATACAGATGAGTTGTCCTGTGGAGGGGAGGGTGGAGAAACACATCTCCGGGAGGCCATCCGCAATTTTAGGGCTGAACTGCTCCTGCTCCGTCTGAATGCTCCAGTTGTCCGAATTCCACAGGTGAACATACAGTTCACCGCCATCGGTCTCGATTTCTCTCTGTTCAAAGCCCTCGCCCCAGCCATCTGACGCCTGGCCGCTGAGGTAGTCCTTCAAAGTGGTCAATTCTGTTTGGGAGAGTTCTCCCACCACCTGGCACTCTACCACGCACCAGAGTTTCCGATTCCGAACTTCCGCTGTAAACTCCGCGGATTTTACCTTATTATTTACGCTGTCCGGTTCGCTGTACCAACGCATAACGCCCCGCTCTTTTTCTTCCGGCATTCTATTCTTGACCAGGGCCCCCAAGACCATATTGGCATACGGAACCAGATCTCTGCTGTCTAGTTCTGTGCTGTCGTAGGACATATCTCCCCATTCATCACGCTCATATAGGTCCGCGGTCATCGGCATATAGAGTTTCAGCAGAGTGGGCTCCGGGGGATGGACAGTAACCCGGTCCTCTCCGCTCACCAGAGCCAGGCTGCAGCCGTTGTCCCAAGTGATTTGGAATTGGCCGTCGTCGTCAATGCAGTCCAGGGTCCCCATGGCGCCGGGTGGAATGGGGCGCGGGCCGTTCCCCATTTCAGTGAGCCTGATGCGGCTGCCCTTTGGGTACTGCTCCCGCAGGAAATTCAGCCATGCTTGATCTACTTTCATAAACTCATTCCCTCCATCATAATGGTTTGCCGTTGACTCTGCCGCTGCTGTTCTTCCTCCAGGAAGGCTTCCGGCAGCCTGATTTCATGTTTTTCACAGAATTCACATAGGGTAGTAGCCTCCTGGTAGAGCTGATACGTTCCTCTTGGCTCCCGAAATGGCGCGGATGGACTTTTGAGAGAATAAGGGGAAAAGATCGTAGCGACATATCCCTGCTCTGGATGTTGGTCCACAATCCTCATCCTGAAATCGTCACACAGATGGTAGCAGTGCCAACCTCTTGGAACAATGCTGGCTGGAATAATGTCGTAAGGCAGGTGCAAAATGGGTTTCCCGAACGCTTCTCCCTCCCAGAGAGGACCGTTGATCATTTGATAAAATAAAGAATACCGGGTTGTCCCAGCCCAATTTTCTTTCATTTCTTCCGCCAGAGTCATCCACTGACGCGCCTGTTCCATGTTATCGCAGGATTCGATCAGTTCCCGCATGTGGATTCCGATCCCATAAAAGATCTGTTCCTTGGTTTCCGGCGCGATTCTGGGTGCTTTCCCAGTGCGTTTTGCTTGTTCGACCGCCTGATCAAAAGGTCCCATATACTGAGTCAGAAATTCCTCCCACGGCATTTCCGCCTTATTGATTGGATCATAGCCCTCCCAGATCCAGCCCATATCGATCACCAGTTCCCGCAGCGTGCCTACCGTATCATCCTGCCCCTTAGCTGCCAAAGCGGCGGCATAGCTTGTAAGGCCGGATATAGCGCTCAACATTCGTTCCGAGTATTCCTGATACCGCAAATCGTTCGTTGTCCAAGGACTGGTTTGCACAGGTCCCTGCATTTTAGAGGATTGTTCCAGTTCCTGCTGCAGTCTCTCCACAGCGCCAGAGATCACAGGGTCATTTCGGAAACCACTCAGATTGCGGTAATCCTCGAAGAATTGCTGATCTCCATCCAGGAAACGAACTACATCCACTGTTGCGATTTCATCTTTTGTAACACCGATCCGCTTCTCCGGCCGGTCGCTGTCTTGGTAGAACTGGATCGCCTCCTCCAGCGTCAGCCCCTGATGGATCTGTTCCTCCGGGGTGTTGCAGTCGGTCATGACGAACCAAGCGTAGGTGTGGAGCTTACTTGGGTCAGAGGTATCCTGCAGGGCTTGTCTGCCGGCCTCGGTCAGCCCGTAGTTACAGGCCCGGCGGGGATTTTCCTCTCCGGCGAAGTTCAGCAGAATATCATCTACTGCTTTCCGCACCTGGGGATCGTCCGTTAGGGTCTCATACTGGAAGCCGGTGGTATTCCAGTAGGGCAGTTCCTCCCGGATAGTCTGGAGGTACTGCCCGGCATCGGTGAATTCCTGCCGATCCCCATTGGCGTAGGTCACCTGACCCACCGGACAGTTTTTCTGCGCCATTTTCTGCTGACGCAGATCATAACAGTACAGGTATCCCTGATAATCAAAAGGACTGGGCGTGCATCTAAGGCAGAAACGATATTGCTCTGTTTCCCAAATATACCCGTAGGTCTGCCCATCCTCTGTGATAGCCCCACCGTGTTTCTGGCAGTAATCTTCCATAGAGGACAGGCTTTCCAGCGGGCCGTTCTCCTGCATGGCCGCCAAAAACTCCCGCAGGAGCATCTTAAATTCCAGCGTATCGAATTGTTCGTCATTGTGGGGGTAGCCTGTAGACCTTAATTCTAAAAAGCCGTGTCCAAAATCCAGGCGGAGATGGCCCACAGTGCCCAGAGCCTCATCCTGCTCATCGTTGGAATAGAAAAGGCCCGCTTCCTCCATAGAAGCGGGCCGCAGATCAAAGGAATATTCCTGATCCAATTTTTCATTTTTCATTTTCGACACCTCCAGTTCTGTGAACACAACCAATACCACAACTTGCGAGGAAAGTCTACTTTTCATTCAATTTTTGCACTCTGGTTCTCATGCAATCTTCCTCGCTGCCCCAGCAGAGAAATCCGTGGGCGGGATAGGGACACCCCTCACAGCGGGAGAACTGCCGGCACACTGGCTTTTGTTCCGGCTCTGGGGCATAGCCGGGTGCAGCCATGGCCCGCACCCGGCGTAGGATGGAGACCGCCTGCATCTGTTCCACTGCGGCAGCATGGGGCAGGCAGTGATACTCACTTTTTCTGATCATGCCTGGGTTCTCCTCTCAAAACGCATAAAAGAGGCCGTATTCTGCGCTCGGCAAAATACGGCCCCTTGGGGTTCAGCGTTGGATTTATAAATTCATTTGCAGTTCCTGATTCTGTGCTTGCTCCAATCGGCTCTGGAGATCCGGGACGGTGTATTCGATTTTCGTCCTGGCATCCTGAAGTGCTCTTAAGTGCTTCTCATCCGGCTCAGGACCTTCTTCAAGCAGAAAGTCCGTGGCCCGGTATAGTTCTGCCAGCTGCTCCGGTGAGAAGAGCTGCGCCCTGGAAATTAGGCCGGACCGGACAGCGAAATCCTGTTTGGCTGCCTGATAATTTCCTTCGTAGTAGTGGCCGTGGCTGATACCCTGCCGGTTATAGTCCCAAATCCATGTGACGAATTGGTATCCCCGACTGTTTTCCCGTTCCCGCCCGGCCAGCACCGCACCGCCGAAGTCTGCCAGCAGGCGGAAGTCCTCGTTCAGTCTACTGACGTGTAGGAGAGGAGCTCTCTGAAGCACCTTCACATATTCATAGACCTCGTCTGCCACCGCAGCTACCCGGTGGTACAGCTCACTGGCCTCCTCACTTTTGCTTCCGGCAGGCAATAAGAAAACATCGCTTGTCGTGGAAACATAAAGGACCGGCTGGCCGTGGAGCAGGACCTCCAGCTTCTGTTTGTCGGCAAGGGAAGTTTCGGTTCCTTCTTCCCGCAGGCGGCGAGACAGCTCCTTGAAATATTCTCGTTCCATATTTGATTGACCTCCTTCTGGGCTGGTGCCCTTTTTGATTGATTAGATAGCAAAAAAGCCCTGGTCTGATGGTTCTGCAAAACCAACAAACCAGGGCCAGTTTTTTTGTGTAACTTTTTTCTCTGGATTGCGCCCTTTTTGAACGTTAAAAAGGGCGCTGAGGAACTGATCCCCAGAATTTTTCGGGAAAACCCTGAAAAGTTTGGGTTCAAACCCACCCGACAGCGGATTACCCCTGAAAATATCTGTAAGCGTAAAATAGCGGAGGACATAGAAAGATAGAGCAAGGCTGCCATTTGCGAAATGGCAGCCTTTATCTGCATATAGACTGAGCAGTTGTCCCCCATGGGAGGCAAGCTTCTGGAGAATAGCCGTGGGGAAGTCGTTCCAGCAGGAAGCTTAAATAGTGGAAAGGCCGCAGGCCATTCGCTTTGGCCGTCTCAACAATGGAATATATCGTTGTGCTGGCATCGGCGCCATGAGGCGTGTTGCAAAACAGCCAGTTTTTCCTTCCGATGGCAAAGGGACGCACCGCACGCTCCGCCCGGTTATTAGACAGTTCCAGCCGTCCGTCCAGAAATACATTCATCAGCCAGTCTCTCTGGTTCAAGGCATAAGTCAACGCCGCACCAAACATACTTTTTGGTACGGGATTTTTCTCCTGTTCCTCTCTCACCCAGGCAAAAAATTCTTCCGCCACCGTTCTGGAGCGTTCCATCCGGGCGGAAAACCTTTCCAGAAAAGAAAGTCCCTGTTTTGCGTAATCTTCTTCCAGATGGAACAGCTTATTGCAGTACTCCAGACCGACCTGAACTGGAGAGCGTGCCCGGATATCCTTCGGAAGCGTTTTCAATGTATCCGTGAATTTTCGCCTCATATGTGCCCAGCAGCCCGCAACTGTGATCTCCTGTGGCAGTTTGCAGTGGTATGCCTCATACCCATCTGTATGCAGCAGCCCAGTGAAGCCCTGCAGAAAATTGCTTGCACACACTCCGGACCGGCTGGGTTGGTAATCGTACAGCACCACCGGCCTTACCGCATCGCCGGATGTCCGATATACCCACACATAACTCTTTTGCCTGGCCTGCCTGCCATCCTCCCGTAGCACGGTCAACGTGGTCTCGTCCGCGTGGAGAATCTCACTGTTCAGCAGTTCCTGGTGCAGGGCCTGGAAAAGGCTAGAGAAATAATGCTTATACGCATAGATGATCCAATTGGACATGGTTTGCCGGGAAATCGACAGCCCCCTCCGGTGCAGTTCCTGTTCCTGCCGGTAAAGGGGAAGGGCCATCGTATACTTGCTGTTCATAATATGGGCCAACAGGCTTGGTGAAGCTACCCCGCTGCCAGGAATTAGTGGGGCGGGAACTTCGCTTTTCCGCAGAAAGGCATGGTCGCTGTTCCTTTCACAGCACCTACACGCATATGCCGTCTGTACATGCTCCACCACTTTATATTGCGCGGGAACATAGGCCAGTTCCCGGCGCAGCACCTCATGACCGCAGGCATGCAGCCTCCCGCCGCACTCCAAACAGACCTGCTCGGCTTCTGGCAGTTCATGGATGACTTGTTCCACAGGAAGGTCAGAAAAATCCAGTTCCCGTTTTCCTTTCTGTTTTCTCCGTCTATACGTGACCTGCTCCAGTTCTGGTTCCGGCATCTTTTCACATGACCCCAATTCCACCGCAGGGAACAGAGACACCTGCTCCAGGATCGCCTGTGTCTGCTCGCTGGACGCACCAAAACGCTGCCCTCGTACAAGCCGAAGCTGCTGTGTCAGCCAATCGATCTGCCGATGCAGGAATGCGATTTCATCTTCTTTTTTATCCAGCAGCGCACGCCACTCCGCTGCGCTTCTCTCTTGCGTTTTCATACTTAAATTATAGCAAAAAAGTGCTGCAATTTCAATCATCACAGCACTTTTTCTGCTTTTCTTAGATATCTTACTTATGGGGCTTAAACGGCACAATAGATTGACTTAGAAGATACGCAAACTCTTTCTCGCTGATCTCAACCACACGACCGGACTCTCCTTTCGGCCAGGGGTATGTGCCGCTCTGGGCCCGCCGTTTTCCCTGTTGAAAACTCTGACCATCCCATTCAATATACTTCAGCATACTGCCCGTTCCGTCACGGAACACATACACGCTCCCATCGTATGGATTACACCGCAAATGATAGCGGATGATTGCGGTCAATCCATCCAGGCCGGTGTACATGCTGGTCGTTCCGCATACAAGACGGACTCGCTTCCCACGTACTCCGCTTTTGCTCGCTCTGGCGGCCTGTGTCAGCTTTTCCAGCCATAGCTGGGTATCTGCGGCACTGATTCGGTGACTGCCTTTGCGAAATCCCCGCAAAGCATACCGGCCTGCCGCCGCGCATTCCCGGCTGCAATAGGTCCGCTCTACCCCAGCGGTGGTAGTGATTGGCCGACCGCACCACTGGCAGTTCCCTTCCACATGTGTCTGGTCCATCGCCAACAGGTAACAAAACCGACTGCAATATTTTTGGCCTTTTTGCTTCCCCTGCAGCGGTGCGCCACAGGCTGCACATGTCTCCGCCGGTTCTTCTGTACTGGGATTCGCTTTGTGATACGCCGCCCACCATTCGATCCTACACGGGTCACTGCAGAACCGCCGTTGTTTTCCCGTGCCCCATTCTGCCTGAAACTCTTTCCCGCAATTGGGGCAGATTGCTTTTGTCTGTTCTCTTGCCTGCCGTCGTTCCATGACTTTACGAGCATGATATTTGACCCGGCATTGGTCACTGCAAAACCGCCTTCGCCGCCCCCGCTCTCCACTTTGCTCCACGATATCCCCGCAGCCTGGGCAGATATCTACTGGCACATCATAATGCCGCTTGGCGTTATTGTATTTGTGCCGGCATGCATCACAGCAAAATTTCTGCCGCGTAATATGACACGTTGGTTCAAACGGCTGCCCGCAGTTCAGGCACTGCAATATTCGCTTTTCTTCACTCATGACCTCTCTGCCCCCTGACTTTTTACTCCCATCTTACCACAGGGGGAAAGGTCC
>ENA-ORRL01001215-ORRL01001215.1-human-gut-metagenome-genome-assembly--contig:-NODE-1215-length-21197-cov-7.236591_pt1 | contig 21197 bp, 9 predicted proteins | sample MGYA00242175_ERZ509134 | MGnify/ENA primary metagenome ERZ509134 (study PRJEB26280, sample SAMEA2338660) | human gut metagenome | biome: human gut; feature: human-associated habitat; material: faeces... | reverse complement strand
ATTGAAAGTTGAAAATGGAAAATTGAAAATTGCGGTCGGGCAGACAGTTTGCAAACGAAAAAATACACGGTATGCACCATTTGGCACATACCGTGGTTTTTTTATACATTATATGTTTTCAGTTAAATCAGAAGTCCATAATTTCATCGTCTTCAAGAGCAACGATAACATCGTCTGTATCGTCATTCTCAACGATTTCTGCCTCAGAATTACTCTCAAGCTGAACATCTGCATATCTCTGCATACCTGTACCTGCAGGGATAATCTTACCGAGGATAACATTCTCTTTAAGACCGACGAGCGGATCAACCTTACCCTTGATAGCGGCATCTGTAAGAACTCTTGTTGTTTCCTGGAATGATGCGGCTGAAAGGAAGCTGTCTGTTGCAAGAGCTGCCTTTGTAATACCGAGGAGGAGCTGAGTGAATGTTGCCTCACGAAGACCTTCTTCGCCGTTGGCTATACGCTTTTTAATCTGCTCATTCTCGTAAAGAACTTCGTTCTTGTCATAGGTCTGACCTGACATAAAGCCTGTGTCGCCTGCGTCCTCAACCTTAACCTTACGCATCATCTGACGAACGATAACCTCAATGTGCTTATCGTTGATTTCAACACCCTGTAAACGGTAGGTACTCTGTACTTCCGAAATAAGGTAGTTCATGACTGCCTCGGGTCCGAGAATATCGAGTATATCGTGCGGATTAACAGCACCATCGGTAATCTTGTCACCCTTTTTGATGTGGTCGCCGTCAAATACCTTTACACGGAAACCGAAAGGAATGAGGTAAGCTCTTTCTTCGCCTGTTTCCTTGTTAAAGATAACAGCGTGCTTTGCGTTTTTGATTTCTTCAAAACGAACATCACCGTCGATTTCACTGATGATTGCAAGGCTCTTTGGTTTACGAGCCTCGAAAAGCTCTTCAACTCTCGGAAGACCCTGTGTGATATCTTCGGCAGATGCAACACCACCGGTATGGAATGTTCTCATTGTAAGCTGTGTACCGGGCTCACCGATTGACTGAGCGGCAATAATACCAACAGCCTCACCGACAGTAACAGGCTGACGGTTGGCAAGGTTAGAACCGTAGCACTTACGGCAAGCGCCGTGTTTTGCACGACATTCAAGTACCGAACGAATCTTGATGTGGTCAACACCCGAATTAACGATGATGTCAGCCTCTTTGTCGCCCATCATAACATCCTTTGAAACAAGAACATTACCGTTAGAATCGCAGAAGTCATCAAGGAGATATCTTCCGATAAGACGCTCGTGGAGTCCTTCGATAACATTTGATTCGCCTGCTTTGATGTCAAAGATTTCAAGACCCTCTGTAGTACCGCAGTCCTCTTCACGGATAATAACTTCCTGTGATACATCAACAAGACGGCGGGTAAGGTAACCTGAGTCGGCTGTACGAAGAGCTGTATCGGCAAGACCTTTACGAGCACCACGAGATGAAATAAAGTACTCCAAGATGTTAAGGCCTTCACGGTAGTTAGCTCTGATAGGAATTTCGATTGTTTTACCTGATGTATTGGCGATAAGACCACGCATACCTGCAAGCTGTCTGATCTGGCTCATACTACCACGGGCACCTGAGTCAGCCATCATGAAGATTGGGTTGTAGCGGTCAAGGTTTTTCTGGAGGGCATCGGTTACATCGTTAGTAGCCTTTTCCCAGATACGAAGAACTTCTTCGTAACGCTCCTCGTTTGAACGAAGACCCATCATAAACTCATCACGAATAACATCAACTTCCTTCTCTGCCTCGGCAATAATCGCCTTCTTCTGAGGAGGAATAACTGCGTCACAAACGGCAACGGTAATAGCACCCTTTGTAGAATACTTATAACCCTGTGCCTTAATGTGGTCAAGAACAACGCTTGTTCTTACCGGACCGTGAATTTTAATACATTTATCGATAATCTTCTTAAGACCCGATTTACCAACGAGGAAGTCAACCTCAAACTTGAATCTGTTTTCGGGGATACTTCTGTCGATAAAGCCGAGATCCTGAGGAATAGGATTGTTAAAGATAATCTTACCGATTGTTGTGTCTACAATACCGGATTCGATTTTTCCGTCAATTTCAAGCTCACGGCGAACCTTGATTTTTGAGTGAAGCTCAATGACGCCTGTCTGATAAGCCATCATAACTTCATCAACATCACGGAATACCTTTCCTTCGCCTCTCTCACCGTCCTTATCAAGTGTAAGGTAGTAAGAACCGAGGATCATATCCTGTGTAGGAACTGTAACAGGCTGACCGTCAGAAGGCTTGAGAAGGTTGCCTGCTGCGAGCATAAGGAATCTTGCTTCTGCCTGTGCCTCTGCCGAAAGAGGTACATGGACAGCCATCTGGTCGCCGTCAAAGTCAGCGTTGTATGCTGTACAAGCGAGCGGATGAAGTTTAAGAGCACGACCTTCAACAAGAACAGGCTCAAATGCCTGAATACCAAGACGGTGAAGTGTTGGAGCACGGTTGAGGAGAACAGGGTGTCCCTTGATTACAACTTCAAGTGCATCCCAAACATTGTCCTTTGCACGCTCAACAGCTTTTCTTGCTGATTTGATATTCTGCTCTGCTTTAGTTTCAACAAGGCGTTTCATAACGAACGGCTTGAAGAGTTCAAGTGCCATTTCCTTAGGAAGACCGCACTGATACATTTTGAGTTCAGGTCCTACAACGATAACCGAACGGCCTGAGTAGTCAACACGCTTACCGAGAAGGTTCTGACGGAAACGGCCCTGCTTACCTTTAAGCATATCCGAAAGTGACTTGAGGGCACGGTTGTTAGGTCCTGTAACGGGTCTGCCTCGTCTGCCGTTGTCGATGAGTGCGTCAACGGATTCCTGAAGCATTCTTTTCTCGTTGCGGATGATGATTTCAGGTGCGTTAAGCTCAAGGAGCTTTTTAAGTCTGTTGTTACGGTTGATAACTCGGCGATAGAGGTCGTTAAGGTCACTTGTTGCAAAACGACCGCCGTCAAGCTGAACCATAGGACGGATATCCGGCGGAATTACCGGAACAACATCGAGAATCATCCACTCGGGACGGTTGCCCGACATTCTGAAGCTTTCAACAACATCAAGTCTTTTAAGGAGTCTTACTCTCTTCTGTCCCGATGCAGTTTCAAGTTCTTCTTTAAGTGAAGCGGAAAGAGCATCAAGGTCAATCTCGGCAAGGAGCTTTTTGATTGCCTCGGCACCCATACCTGCCTCAAAGTCATCTTCATACTTCTCACGCATATCATTGTACTCACCCTCGGTAAGACACTGATACTTTGCAAGGTCACGGCAGTCGCCGGGATCTGTTACGATGTACTGTGAGAAATAGAGTACATTCTCCAAAAGCTTGGGAGAAATATCAAGCATAAGGGCAATTCTTGAAGGAATTCCCTTGAAATACCAAATGTGCGACACGGGAGCGGCAAGCTCAATGTGTCCCATACGCTCTCTTCTGACCTTTGAACGGGTTACTTCAACACCGCAACGGTCACAGATTTTACCCTTAAAACGGATTCTCTTGTATTTACCGCAGTGACATTCCCAGTCCTTTGTCGGTCCGAAAATGCGTTCGCAGAACAAGCCGTCTCTTTCAGGCTTGAGAGTACGATAGTTAATTGTCTCGGGCTTTTTAACTTCGCCGTAAGACCATTCTCTCATCTGCTCAGGAGAAGCAAGTCCGATTTTAATTGAGTCAAAAACATTATTATCTATCATTGCATTTCCTCCTTACATATCGTCACTGCCAAAGTCATCGCTGAAATCATCCGATGTGTAGCTGTCCTCTTCAACATCGGCAAGTGAATCGTCAAACATATTGCCTTCTTCGCCGCCCTCGTCAAGAGTGTAGCCGTCCATTGATGTCATTACATGGTCTTCTTCAAATTCCGGATTTGTTGCATCAACAATATCCTCGTCCTCATCAAACTTCTGCTTAATGTCAATTTCTTCACCGTCAGAGTTAAGAACACGAACATCAAGTGAAAGTGACTGGAGTTCCTTAATAAGAACTCTGAATGACTCAGGAATACCCGGAGCAGGAATATTCTGACCTTTAACGATAGCCTCGTAGGTCTTAACACGGCCGACAACATCGTCCGACTTAACTGTAAGAATTTCCTGAAGTGTATAAGCAGCGCCGTAAGCCTCAAGTGCCCAAACTTCCATCTCACCGAAACGCTGACCGCCGAACTGGGCTTTACCGCCGAGTGGCTGCTGTGTAACGAGAGAGTAAGGACCTGTGCTTCTTGCGTGGATTTTTTCATCAACGAGGTGATGAAGCTTGAGGTAGTACATATAACCTACTGTTACAGGGTTATCGAAACGCTCGCCTGTACGGCCGTCAACAAGCCATGTCTTACCGTCCTCGCTGTAACCTGCGTCTTTAAGACACTGGAAAATGTCCTGCTCATGAGCACCGTCAAATACAGGAGTCATAATCTTCCAGCCAAGTGCCTTTGCGGCATAACCGAGGTGAACCTCAAGAACCTGACCGATGTTCATACGAGAAGGTACGCCCAACGGGTTAAGTACGATGTCAAGCGGAGTACCGTCAGGAAGGAACGGCATATCTTCCATTGGGAGAATTCTTGAAATAACACCCTTGTTACCGTGACGACCTGCCATCTTATCGCCTACGCTGATTTTTCTCTTGAGTGCAAGGTAAACTCTTACAACCTTGTTTACACCGGGCTGGAGTTCGTTTCTGCTGTCTGCACGGGTAAACACCTTAACATCAACAACAGTACCGCATTCACCGTGAGGCACACGGAGAGATGTATCTCTGACTTCTCTTGCCTTTTCACCGAAGATTGCACGAAGGAGTCTTTCCTCGGCTGTAAGCTCTGTTTCACCCTTTGGAGTTACTTTACCGACAAGGATATCGCCTGCTTTAACCTCAGAACCGATCTGAATGATACCGTCCTCGTCAAGATACTTGAGAACATCTTCACCTACATTCGGGATATCTCTTGTAATCTCTTCGGGTCCGAGCTTTGTATCTCTTGCCTCTGTGTCATATTCTTCAATGTGAATTGATGTATAAACATCATCACGAACGATTTTTTCGTTGATAAGAACAGCATCCTCGTAGTTGTAACCTTCCCATGTCATAAAGCCGATGAGAGCGTTCTTACCGAGAGCAACTTCACCGTTTTCGGTAGCCGGACCGTCTGCGAGAACTTCACCCTTCTTAACTCTCTGTCCTCTTGACACGATAGGACGCTGGTTGATACATGTACCCTGGTTAGAGCGGAGGAACTTGATAACCTCAAAGTCCTGAACTCTGCCCGAGTCATACTGTACACGAATGTTACGGGCGTCAACGCTCATAACGATACCGTCTTCCTCAGCGAGGATACAAACGCCTGAGTCTGTACCTGCCTTGTACTCCATACCTGTACCGACGATAGGAGCTTCACTGCGGAGGAGCGGAACTGCCTGACGCTGCATGTTCGCACCCATAAGAGCACGGTTTGCGTCATCGTTTTCAAGGAACGGAATCATAGCCGTAGCAACAGATACAACCATCTTAGGAGATACATCCATGAAGTCGAATCTTTCGGGAGAATACTCTACGAACTCGTCACGGTAACGACCTACGACTCTTGAATGAACAAATCTGCCGTTTTCATCAAGCGGTTCGTTAGCCTGTGCAACAGCGTAGTTATCCTCAACATCGGCTGTCATATAAACAACCTCGTCGGTTACAACGCCTGTTTCCTTGTCAATTTTACGATAAGGAGCTTCGATAAAGCCGTACTTGTTGATACGGGCAAATGAAGCAAGATATGAGATAAGACCGATGTTAGGACCTTCAGGAGTTTCGATAGGACACATTCGGCCATAGTGTGTGTAGTGTACGTCACGAACCTCAAATCCTGCACGATCTCTTGAAAGACCGCCCGGACCGAGGGCTGAAAGACGACGCTTGTGGGTAAGCTCTGCAAGTGGGTTACCCTGATCCATGAACTGTGAAAGCGGTGAAGAACCGAAGAATTCTTTAATTGCCGCTGTTACGGGACGGATATTGATGAGTGAGTTAGGCGAAAGCGACTCCATATCCTGTGACTGGGTTGTCATTCTCTCTCTTACAACTCTCTCAAGACGGGAGAAACCGATTCTGAACTGGTTCTGAAGAAGTTCGCCTACGCAGCGGATTCTTCTGTTGCCGAGGTGGTCGATATCATCTGTGTTGCCGACACCGTGAGCAACACAGTTGAGGTAGTTGATTGTTGCAAAGATATCGTCAACCGTGATGTGGTTAGGAACAAGCTCATCAGCACGGCTTCTGAGCATTTCCTTGAGGTCATCCTCATTCTCACAGGAATCAAGAATTTCGCAAAGAACATCAAAACGAACATTCTCCTTGATATCACACTCTGCTTCTGCGTCAAAATCAACATAGCAAGCGATGTCAACCATACCGTTTGAAATAACCTTAACGATTGTTTCATCGGCAGCCTTTACATAGGCAATCTTAACACCTGCGTTTTCGATTTCAAAAGCCTTTTCCTTTGTGATTTTTTCATCACGAAGAGCCATAACCTCGCCTGTGCGTGGGTTGGCAATCGGCTCTGCAAGAACCTGACCTTCAAGACGGTTTGCAATACCGAGCTTTTTGTTGTATTTATATCTGCCTACTCTTGACATATCATAACGACCGGGGTCAAAGAACAGGTTGTTTATGTGTGTCTGCGCACTGTCAACTGTCGGAGGCTCAGACGGACGGAGCTTTTTGTAAACCTCGATAAGACCTTCTTCAACATTTGAAGCGGCATCCTTTTCGATAGTAGCTCTCATTCTTTCATCGTCACCGAAATAGTCGAGAATTTCGGCATCCGTGCCAAGACCGAGTGCTCTGATAAATGATGTAACGGGAAGCTTACGGTTCTTATCAATACGAACATAAAAAACATCGTTTACATCGGTTTCATACTCAAGCCATGCACCACGATTCGGGATAACTGTTGTTGAATACAGTTCCTTACCGGTTTTATCGTGATCCATTTTATAGTAAACGCCCGGGCTTCTTACAAGCTGTGAAACGATAACACGCTCAGCACCGTTGATAACGAATGTGCCGCTTGCGGTCATCAGCGGGAAATCGCCCATAAATACATTGCTCTCTTTGATTTCACCCGTTGACTTGTTCAAAAGTCTTGCGGTTACTCTGAGAGCAGCTGAATATGTTGCATCACGAACCTTACACTCAATTACGCTGTAGTTCGGGTGATCAACATCAAGTGTGTAGTCGATAAAATCGAGAACAAGGTTGTCCTGATAATCGGTAATGCCCGAAACATCTTTAAATACTTCTTTAAGACCTTCGTCAAGCAACCATTTGTATGACGCTTTCTGAATGTCGATAAGATTAGGCATATCAATTACTTCATCGATTTTACCAAAACTCATTCTTTCGGTGTTGCCAAGCTTTACGGGTTTGACATTAACCATAGGCGTATCACTCCTTAAAAAATCTATGAAACGGGGCAAGCGGTACTGAAAATCTGCTCATAAAAAGCTCTTGACACAAAAGGATTTTTGTGATAATATCCCCTTGTCGGATAAAGTTTTTTGCGGATTTTCCCGACCTCTTCGGTACATATCCCCATTATGGTACATTTTATTATTCTATATTGAAATAATCAATAAGTCAAGAGAATTTTCGGATTTTTTTCGGATTTTACTGACTTTTTTATATTTTTACAGGTTTTATTTCCCGAAAAGAATTATTTTTCTTTTCGGGCTATTTTTTACATCCCAATGCAACACCCGACACGGTGTATGGTTTTAAACAGAAGAAGCTAGAAGCGTTCATCTGACGCCCGCAAGTAACAGAACATACATTATGATAAATACAAAGTGTATAGATGTCGCAAAGTCATTGTTCAACTGTAGCGGCGAACACGGTTCGCCAATTGATTTGTGTGCAAACACAAATCAAGCAAAACCAATTTTTTTGGTAAATAGCAAATATAAATTTCATATAACAAACGATTTGTATTAAGTCGAACCGATTTTACAATCGTTTCGATTGGCGAACACTGTTCGCCGCTACAGTATAACAATTGCTTTGTGGGATTTATCAAATTCGTTTTAACATATATTTTCTACCATTACCTGCGGGCGTCCAATGAACGCCCCTACATTTAAACAACAGCTTTTACACAAACAAAAACAGTCGGGAAGACATTGCTTTGCATTTTGCAAACTGTCTTCCCGACATTCATTTTCAATTTTCAATTTTTAATTTTTAATTACTTTGCCCTTCCCCATATCATCATATCTGTCCAGAAACGAAACTTTATTATCGCCCTGTTTATATGAAATAATCGTATCGAGGTTGACATTTTCAACGCTGTGGAAAATATTGCTTTCAATCTGGGGATTGATTTTCTTCAGATTTGCTATAAGCTGTTTTATTTCCTGTCGTTTTGAGCCTGTGTTGCTGTTCGGGGAACAGGTTGTGCAGGTGTCCGTAAAACGGCACGCACATTGAATGAAATTCAGCTTGTTGTAATCTCGCCAATGCTTGATTTCAGCCTCACGAACGAGGTAGAGAGGGCGGATAAGTTCCATTCCCTCATAGTTTGTGCTGTGGAGCTTCGGCATCATTGTCTGAACCTGACCGCCGTAGAGCATACCCATAAGAATAGTTTCTATAACATCGTCATAGTGATGACCGAGTGCGATTTTGTTACAGCCGAGCTGCTTTGCCTTTTTGTAGAGATAACCTCTCCTCATTCTTGCACAAAGGTAGCAGGGATATTTGTCAACATTATAAACAGAATTAAAAATATCTGTTTCAAAAACAGTTATCGGAATGTTCAGCCTACGGGCATTGCTCTCGATTACATCACGATTTTCAACGCTGTAGCCCGGATCCATTACAAGAAAAACAAGCTCAAACGGAAATTTATTGTGTCTTTTCAACTCCTGAAAAAGCTTTGCCATCAGCATTGAATCCTTGCCCCCCGAAATGCAGACGGCAATTTTATCGTTCGGCTCAACAAGCTTGTACTCGATTATCGCCGCAGTAAATCTGCTCCAAATCGTCTTGCTGAACTTTTTGCGGATGCTTTTTTCAACATCGGTTGCATAGTCCTCATTCTCGAATTGACTTCTCAACCAACTGTAATAACCGCCCTCAAGATTCACGGCATTGAATCCGTCATCACGCAGATTTTCTGCAAGCTCGTCACTTATCTGACCGCTTTTGCAACAGAGGACAACAAGCTTGTCTTTTGGCAAAAGTGAATTATCCTCTTTGATTTTTGCAAGCGGAATATTCTTTGCACCGTCAATGTGACCGTATTCAAACGAAATTTCATCTCGGATATCGACAAGAGTATATTCCTCGTCAAGCTTTCTCACCTGTTCTATTGTAATCTGATTGTTTTCCGATTTAAACATTCATAACCCTTCAATCTCTGTTTTTGCTGTTTTTTATTGCAACAATTGTTATATCGTCAAATTGCTCCGCATTTTCGGTAAAGTCCGTCAAAGCGTCATAAACTCCGTCGCACACACCTTTTGCAGTCTGTTCGGCATTTTGACAGGCAGACACAAGTCTTTCGTTGCCGAAAAATTCATTATCCGCATTTGTTGCCTCATTCACACCGTCGGTGTAAAGGCAAATTATATCTCCGTTTTCAAATTCAGCGCTGTTCACAACATACCTTGCATCATCAAACACACCGAGCATTATACACGGCTTACATTCTAAAAATTCAGCCTTGCCGTTGCTCACCGCAACAGGCTTGTTATGACCTGCATTTATGTACAAAAAGCTGTCGCTGTTTTTGTCAAAAATCACGGCAAATGCAGTTACAAACATTCCCTCGGGATTTGACGAACAGAGTTCCCTGTTGATTTCTTCAAATGCCCTGTCGGGTTCTGCATTTTCGGTCATTTTTTCGTGGATAAGAGTTTTTGCAAAAGCCATAAACATTGCCGCCGCAACGCCCTTGCCCGACACATCACCGACTACTGCACATATTCTGCCGTCAGGCAATGCAAAGCAATCGTAAAAATCGCCGCCTACCTGTCTTGCAGACTCCATTCTTGCCGAAACATCAAAACAATCGGCAAAGACAACATTCTTTTCTCTCGCAATTATTCCGTACTGAATCCGCCTTGCAACCTCAAGCTCGGTTTCATTCTTAGCCTTTTCACTCGCAAGGGCGGAATTTTTTTCAACATAAGTTTCTACATCGTGAGCCATATCGTTGAAATAATCAGCCAAAAGCTGAATTTCATCGTCAGAGCCGAGTTTTATCGGCACAAACGCTTTCTTTGTATTTGTGCCGTCAGCCTTGTCGGAAAAGTATCCTCGAATTTTTTCAAAAATCAAAAGTATCGGATTATACATCTTTTTTCTGACAAACCGCATTACAAGCAAGAATACAATTGCCAGCACAACAAACAACGCAAGAACTCGCATTGCAGTATAGAAAATGATTTCCGTATAAATCTGCGTCAGCGAATAGTCCGCACCGATTAATGCAACAGGCTTGCCGTCCTTGCCTTGAATCGCTGAAAATGCCGTGTAAAAACTGCCGAAGCTGTCGTTCTGATATTCGTAAGCCGTGACAAGGTTAGGATTTTCCCACGCCTCTTTTTCAGCGTCCCACAAGCTGTGGTCAACCTCTGCACCTGCACTTCTCACATTTAAAACATTCTCGTTTTCGCTGTCATCATCGGCAACAGTCATAACATATGTAACCTTGTTTTCGTCAAAATTCGGAATGTAAATGTACATATATTCAAGGTGATTCGTCTGACAAATCCACCTCAAGGTCTTAACGGCCTTCCGATATTCTTCGGAATCGGGATTATCAAGCAATGCGTTTATATCGCAGCGTTCAAAAGTTTCTGTTGCAACCTTTAACGCACTTTCGGTCAGCTGTCGTGTAAACCGCCTTGTGCGCTGAATGTTTTCAATGCAATTGAGCGTACCCGAAACAATCACCGCCAAAATAAACAGCACAAGTATGTGAAAGAAAAGCCTTTTGAAAATCGACTTTTTGACTTTTATTTTGTCGATTGGTTTTTCGGATTTTTTCATTAACAGTCACCGCTTTCTTTCCACACACTCTTTCATCTTGTATTTTAACACGAATGTGCAATAAATGTCCACATTTTTATTCGTACGGTATGTCACCGTTCCCCGTTCGTGTCGTAGGGCGGATAATATCCTCCCGTCTGAAATATAGTCGCAAGGCTACCCCTACAAGTATACATTTACTTTCATATAAAGCAATATAAAGCAAAAATTGCATCAATGCCGTATTCGGGCATCTGATGCAATTTCTTTATCCGAGTATCTTCTCGAATAGATTGCGGTGGCACACCGCCGACCACAATTTTCAATTTTCCATTTTCAATTAAGCAAAAACAGCCGACTGCTTTGCAATCGACTGTTTAATAATCGGATTATATATCAATTACCATCTTGCGTCAAGTTCGGCTTTGGTGGCTCTTTTTTTCTTTCTTGCGATATATCTTGAATATCTTGAAAGCTTTCTGTCACGAAGGAAGAATACAAAAGCAATTGCGCCGAGGATAACTGCAACAAGCACAAACCAAAGACCTACATTTGCGGATCTCTGAACTGCGGCAACAAGAGTCGGTGTGCTTGCGGCATTTGACTTTGCAAGAGCCTTGTCGGCAGACTTTACGGACTGAACGGCAACGCTTGATGCTGTGTCCGAGTAGTTCTGATTCTTTTCGTTTGAAAGAATGAACTGCGATGCACCTGTTGAAGAAGGCATCTCAATCGGAGCGGCTGAAACCGCCGGAGAAACCTCACCGCTTACAACCTCTGTTTTGGGGTTTGCAACTGCGTTGTCGCTGAACAGTGCGTTGTATGTTTTCTCATCAACAATACCTGTTGAATCGAGTGAATTCTGATTCTGGAAATTTGCAACGGCCTGCGCTGTATATTCACCGTAGTAGCCTGTTGCATCCATTGCAAAGTAGCCGAGCTTTATAAGCTGCTGCTGAATTGCAGTTACTTCATCGTTTTCGTCACCGTTCTGATACTGAACTGCCTCTGTTACAGGCTCTGTTGTTGCCTCTGTGGGAGCAGTTGTTTCTTCCTCGGGCTTGTCCTCAGTCTTTGTTGTGGTATCGGCTTTTGGAGCTTCGGGAGCATTCTCCGAATAAAGTGTATTTCTCGAATCGCCTGCAATACCGTCAACTGTAAGACCTGCGGCTTTCTGGAATGCCTTATAAGCCTCTTCTGTTGCGTCACCGAAGTAACCGTCAACTGCACCGTCATAATAGCCGAGGTCAGCAAGTCTTTGCTGAATCTTCTTTACCTCAGCACCCGACGAACCGTTCTTGTAAACACTCGGTGTGTTGCTTGAAGATGATGAGCTGCCTGATGAACTTGAAGAACCTGAAGAACCTGATGAGCTTGAACCCGACGAACTGCTTGAAGAAGTGTTTGAAGGAGTCTTGCTCGATCTGCCCTGTGAATCAAAGTAATATGTAGTACCGTCAATTGTTCTTGAAGTATTTACAATGTACTCGCCGTTTTCGTAGTAGTAGTAGTTGCCGTTAAAGCTTTCCCAACCGTTTGTTACATATGAAACTGCGGCAAGCTTGAACCAGTATGTCCAATTGTTATAACCGCCGATTGCCTCATAGCAAACACCGTATTCATCACCTCTTGCGTCAACCTCCATACCGTTGCCGACATAGACACCGACATGACCGGGACGCCAAAGTCCAAGACCGTGAACATTAGGAATGCCTGCGCTTACCGAACCTGTTTCGGTAGCTGTTTCAAGCTGTGGATTACCGCATCTTTCGCCGCCGGCATATGAATAGATAAGGCCTGAACAGTCAACTGCTCCGGGGGTTGAACCGCCGTAAACATATGACCATCCGCTGTTATAGGCATTGAGTGCCCATTCTGCAAGACCTGCACCCGTGCCTTTTGCACCGGCAGAAAATGAAGAACCGAATACGCATACACTTGAAAGTGTGAGAACACTCAGAATGATTGCAGTAATCTTTTTTATTCTCTGCATCGTTAATTACCTCCATTTTTATCAGAGAGTCAAAGCTCTTACAGAAAAATAACGACCGACTCAAAGTACAGTCCGTTTTAATCTGTACGGAAGATTTGACCGAAAAATTGTTACCAAATCTGACAGTAAATTACAAATCAGGTTACACCTTGATAACAACATTGTAACCATTATAACATCACTCTTTTAAAAAATCAACCCCAAAGCCCGTATTTTTTGCTAATTCAGAAAATTTGATGCAGTTTCACTCACAAAATCTTTATTTCAAGCACCAAAATAAAGCGAATTATTACAAAATTTGTAACCTTTTGTAATATTTACAGCGTACCGTCAACATAAATTCCGCATCAAAAAAGCAACTCCCGCACCAAGGATTTGGAGCGGGAGCTGCTTTTATTCGGTTTCCGTAATACAATTATGAAAAAAACAGAGGAGAGAAAATTTCAAAATGAAATTTTGCTGAGTAAAATATGAATTAAAAATACATTTATACGGCATTACTGGTATTCGCAAACACTTGCCCATTTGAGAAGGAACTCTCTCTCTTCGGGTTTGCCCTTAACAGACTGTGATGCGGCTACAATCGGAAGCCAGCGGTCAACATATTGACGGGCTGTGTCGGTCTTTGTGCAGTAAAGCTTCATATACTTTTCTGCAAGCTCTTCCTGATGATTCAAACGGAACAAGAGGTAAGTTCTTGCGGCATCGGCTGAACCGTTACCCTGTGTTGCGTGTGACCAGTCAATAACATACGGTGTACCCGACTCGTCAATGATAACATTACTCGGGTTGAAATCGCCGTGACAAACCTTTGTGTGGTTCGGCATACCGTTAAGACGGGTTTCAAGCTCATATCTTGTTGTTGCGTCAAGGTCGGTTTCGCTGATTTTGCGTTTCATCTTATCCTTGAGTTTGTTAAGCAACGGTGCTTTTTGGCTGAGGATTTTAACCTGAATGTCAACAAAGAGATTGAGGTATTCGTCCTCTTTTTCGGGATGCTCTGCCATAAGCTCCGCAAGAGTTTTGCCCTCGATGAAGGTGGAGATGATTGCCCATTTTCCGTCAATCTTTGTAACCTCTTCAATTTTCGGAATATTGAGTCCTGTTTCCTCAACTCTTGCCTGATTAAGAGCCTCGTTAAGAATATCTGATTTCGGATAACACTCGTCAAAAACTTTGGCTGCAAGCGCACCGTCTTTATAAACTACCTTGTTCTCTCTTTTTGCAAGAACTGTATCTAATTTCATAATAAAGCCCCTTTCGCTTTAAAATATTTTTTAAAATATTAAAAATTCATCAAGCAATCTTTCATTGCTTCGGTTATATTATACAACAATTTTAGGGGTTAGTACAGTGTAAAAATAACAAAATAATTTTAATTTTCTTTGTGCATTTAGCAAATACAAATAAAATATTTTTTACCTTTCAAACAAAAAGAGCAAGATATTTTATGCGAAGTGCATAAAAATTCGTTAAACTTTTAACTAAATATTTGTGAAATTTTTAACATTCTTTTGTGCATTGTGCATAATAGTTTGTAATATTAAAAGCATATTATGCCCGAGCGTAGCATTGTAATTATTCGCACAATCCTGTAGGGGCGTTCATTGGACGCCCGCACGGCGAGCCGCCGTACCCAATTCGTGTAGATAGTTTGTAAATATCCAAAAACATATTATGCCCGAGCGGAAGTTTATTTAAATTGAAAGTTGAAAATGGAAAATTGCGGTATTATCCATATACAACAAAACACCCTGCCACGTGGGCAGGGTGTTTTATAATTATGCATTACGAGATAGATTAAACAGTCTCGCTGTTGTTGCCATAGTAAGCATTGAGGTACATCTGCTTGATTTCCTTGAAGAGCGGATATCTTGGGTTTGCACCTGTGCACTGGTCATCAAATGCCTGCTCTGTCATAGCGTCAAGACGGTTGAGGAAGTCCTCTTCGTCCGGAACATAATCCTTGATAGAGTTCTTGATGCCAACTCTTGCCTTGAGGTCGTTAACAGCCTTGATAAGGTTTTCAACGCTCTCTGTATCGTTCTTGCCGCCGAGGCCGAGGTAACGAGCTACTTCAGCATAACGAGCAAGTGTGTGCGGGTGATCATACTGTGGGAATGTACCCATCTTAGCAGGAACTTCTGCTGAGTTGAATCTGATTACCTGCTCAAGCATAAGTGCGTTAGCAATACCGTGCGGTACATGATGGAAAGCACCGAGCTTATGAGCCATTGAGTGACAAACACCGAGGAATGCGTTAGCGAATGCCATACCTGCCATTGTAGCAGCGTGAGCAACCTTCTCACGAGCAACAGGCTCGTTCATACCGTTGTCATAGCAAGCAGGGAGATACTCGAAGATAAGCTTGAGTGAACGGAGTGCAAGACCGTCTGTGAAATCTGTAGCCATCATTGAAGCGTAAGCCTCAAGTGCGTGAGAAACAGCGTCGATACCTGATGCAGCTGTAAGTCCCTTAGGACCGCTCATCATGTTGTTAGCATCAACGATTGCCATTTTAGGCATAAGCTGATAGTCAGCAAGCGGATACTTAACGCCTGTATTCTGGTCTGTGATAACTGCGAAAGGAGTAACCTCAGAACCTGTACCTGATGATGTTGGGATAGCAATGAAGTATGCTTTCTCACCCATCTTCGGGAATGTGTAAACTCTCTTACGGATATCGCAGAAACGCATAGCCATATCCTGGAAGTCAACTTCCGGATGCTCATAGAGAACCCACATAATCTTGCCGGCATCCATTGCTGAACCGCCGCCGAGTGCGATAATGCAGTCAGGCTCAAACTTACGCATAGCCTCTGCACCCTTCTGAGCTGAAATAAGTGATGGGTCAGGCTCAACATCTGCGAATGTTGTATATGTGATGCCCATTTCATCGAGCTTGTCTGTGATTGGCTTTGTGTAGCCATTCTTATAAAGGAATGAGTCAGTAACGATGAATGCTCTCTTCTTACCCATTACATCCTTGAGTTCCTGAAGAGCTACAGGCATACAGCCCCTCTTGATATAAACCTTTTCAGGTGCTCTGAACCAAAGCATATTTTCTCTCCTCTCGGCAACTGTCTTAATATTGATAAGGTGCTTGCAACCAACATTCTCAGAAACAGAGTTGCCGCCCCATGAACCACAGCCGAGTGTGAGTGAAGGAGTAAGCTTGAAGTTGTAAAGGTCACCGATACCACCCTGTGAAGAAGGTGTGTTTACAAGGATACGGCAAGTTTTCATTCTTGATGCGAACTCGTCAATCTTTGCTCTTTCGTTTACAGCGTCAACATAAAGTGAAGATGTGTGACCGTAACCGCCGTCAGCAATAAGATGCTCAGCCTTTGCAATAGCATCTTCAAAATCTTCAGCCTTGTACATAGCGAGTACAGGAGAAAGCTTCTCGTGAGCAAACTCTTCGCTGATGTCAACTGATTCTACCTCACCGATAAGAACCTTTGTTTCCTCAGGAATTGTTACACCTGCAAGAGCTGCGATTGTAACAGGCTTCTGACCAACAATCTTAGCGTTAAGAGCGCCGTTGATGATGATAGTCTTTCTAACCTTCTCTGTCTCTTCCTCGTTAAGGAAGTAGCAGCCACGAGCCTTGAATTCCTTCTTAACTTTGCTGTAAATCTTCTTTTCAACGATAACAGACTGCTCTGAAGCACAGATCATACCGTTATCAAATGTCTTTGAGTGGATAATTGAGTTAACTGCGAGTAAAATGTCAGCTGTTTCATCAATGATAGCAGGTGTGTTACCGGCGCCAACACCGAGTGCAGGCTTACCTGATGAATAAGCAGCCTTAACCATGCCGGGGCCACCTGTTGCGAGGATGCAGTCAGCTTCCTGCATAAGTGTGTTTGTGAGTTCGAGTGAAGGAATATCAATCCAGCTGATGATACCCTCCGGAGCGCCTGCCTTAACAGCAGCCTCCAGCACAACCTTGGCAGCCTCAATGGTACTCTTCTTTGCTCTTGGATGTGGGGAAATGATGATCGCATTTCTGGTCTTTAAGGAGATCAATGTCTTAAAAATCGCAGTTGATGTTGGATTGGTAGTTGGGATAACTGCTGCAACCAGACCGATCGGCTCTGCGATCTTCTTAATTCCATATTCCTTATCTTCTTCGATCACACCAACTGTTTTGGTGTTCTTGTATGCATTGTAAATGTACTCTGCTGCGTAGTTGTTTTTGATGACCTTATCTTCTACGATACCCATTCCGGTCTCTTCTACTGCCATTTTTGCCAGCGGGATACGCATCTTGTTTGCTGCGCTTGCTGCTGCGAAGAAGATCTTATCAACCTGCTCCTGTGTGTAGGTTGCAAATACTTTCTGAGCTTCACGCATTGCTGCCATTTTTGCATTTAAGCCTTCTACGCTGTCAATGATCTCCGGAACAACCTGTTCTGCTTTCTTTGCCATTTCCTTTTCCTCCATAATTCCCTTTGTGTTTGTGTTACTTTGTAATGCCTTGTGTTTGTTATCGTTTTAATGTGTTTGTTTTCATGTTATGTTGTGTCGATTGCTTTGTTTCTTTCGTTAATTAATTATCAATCTCACATTAGGCATTATATCGTATTGTTAAAAAAATGTCAACTATGTTTTTTAATAAAAACAAGGAAGTTCCTTCCTCATTTTTACGAGATCATCAATAAATGAATAGGAACTTGCTTGTATCAGGTGGGTGAAAACCCGCCTGATAAGCTGCAGAGCAGCTTTTTTATTATGAGCAGGTAGCGAAAGCGGATTGCGAATATCCTTTGATACAATACTTACAGAACCTGCCACTGGCAGCTTCTTCCAGATGCATGGCAACAAAAAAACGCCTGGAACAAGGGATTGCATAATGCATTTCCTGTTTTTGTCCAGACGTTTCTCTGTTTTAACCTTCTTTTATCCGGTTATTTATTGTTTTTATTTTAACACAATCTGCATTTCTGTCCTGTTTTATCACAGATAACAGAACATTTTCCTACAGATATTTCTTCAGATCTTCTACTCTGTCTAACTTCTCCCACGGAAGATCTACATCATGACGGCCAAAGTGACCATAAGCAGCGGTCTGCTTGTAGATCGGGCGGCGCAGATCAAGCATCTTGATGATGCCAGCTGGACGCAGGTCGAAGTTTTCACGGATGATCTCAACTAACTTCTCGTTGCTTACCTTTCCCGTTCCGAAGGTATCTACCATGATGGAAGTTGGATGAGCAACACCGATGGCATAAGACAGCTGGATCTCGCACTTGTCAGCAAGTCCTGCTGCTACGATATTCTTTGCAACGTAACGTGCTGCGTATGCTGCGGAACGGTCTACCTTGGTGCAGTCCTTTCCGGAGAAAGCGCCGCCGCCGTGACGGGCGTATCCGCCGTAGGTGTCTACAATGATCTTTCTTCCTGTCAGACCGCTGTCTCCGTGCGGTCCGCCGATTACGAAGCGTCCTGTCGGGTTAATGAAAAACTTTGTGTTCGTATCGATCATGTGGGCCGGGAGAATCGGATCAAACACATAGCGCTTGATATCCTTGTGAATCTGCTCCTGTGTCGCCTTCTCATCGTGCTGAGTGGAGAGAACTACCGCATCTAAGCGGAACGGCTTTCCGTTCTCGTCGTACTCTACCGTTACCTGTGTCTTTCCGTCTGGACGAAGGTAGGGAAGAGTTCCGTTCTTTCTCACCTCAGTCAGTCTTCTGGCCAGCTTGTGAGCCAGGGAAATCGGATAAGGCATATACTCCTCTGTCTCGTTAGCCGCAAAGCCGAACATCATACCCTGATCTCCTGCTCCGATAGCGTCGATCTCCTCGTCGGACATCTTGTTCTCTTTTGCCTCTAACGCCTTGTCAACACCCAGAGCGATGTCGGCAGACTGCTCGTCGATAGCTGTCAGCACGCCGCAGGTATCGCAGTCAAAGCCGTATTTCGCGCGGTCGTAGCCGATCGAGCGGATGACCTCGCGCGCGATCTTGGGGATGTCAACGTAGCAGCTCGTCGTAATCTCGCCCATGATGTGGACAAGGCCGGTGGAGACGGTCGTCTCGCAGGCGACACGGCCGTTGGGGTCCTTTTCCAGAATGGCGTCGAGCACCGCGTCGGAGATCTGGTCGCAGATCTTGTCAGGATGCCCTTCGGTGACGGACTCGGAGGTGAATAAACGCTTTGCCATGATTCTTCTTTCCTTTCTTTTCTCGCGGGAGCACAAAAAAAGCGCTCGGCCGAATCGGTCGAGTGCGAAAACTTTTTGCTTTCCCTCATCTTTCGATTCGTTCGACGGATTTGGCACCTTGCGCTGCAGGTTGCCGTGGTATCATCGGGCCGTTCCCTCCACCACTCTTGATGAAGTATGAACTTGTCTGGTATTTGCTGAAATTATTCTACCCGGATTCCCATGTAATGTCAACAGATATTTCAAGAATTTGTGCAAATGCTTGACTTTGCCCTTTCTTATGCTACAATAGCCACAGCAAGAAATGCGAGAGTCATCGGAGGACCTGCGGCCGCAGCCGCAGCGGTCGAGAAGATGTCGGATGCGTCCGGTCAAAAAAGGGACCGGATTTTTTTGCTCATTTTCAAGAGGGGAGAGAGTGTCATGGTATTCAGCAGCGCCAGCTTTCTGATCTTTTCCTGCCGTGCCTGCTTGTCCTGTATTTCCTTGTGCCGCGGCGCTGCCGCTATCTGAGGAACCTTGTCCTGCTGGCCTTTTCGCTGGCGTTCTATGCCTGCGGCGGGCCGAAATTTCTGCTGCTCATGCTGCTCTCCATTGCCATCAACTACGCCGGCGGGCTGCTGGCGGGACCGGCGCACCGCCCAAGGACGCGGCGGCTCGGCATGACGCTTGCCGTGGTGCTGGGGCTTGCGCTGCTGGGCTGGTTCAAGTACGCGGGCTTCTTCGGTGAGATGCTCCACGCTCTGCTGCCGGTCGTTCCGGTGCCGCAGGTGACGCTGCCCATCGGCATCTCCTTCTTCACCTTTCAGGGCCTGAGCTACGTCATCGACGTGTACCGCGGCGACGCCGCGGTGCAGCGCGACCCGCTCAAGCTCGCGCTTTACATCGCCTTCTTTCCGCAGCTCGTCGCCGGTCCTATCGTGCGCTACACCACCGTCGCGGAGGAGATCGACGAGCGGCATGAGTCCGTCTCCGAATTCTCCGCCGGCGCGGTGCGCTTTCTCTTCGGCCTCGGCAAAAAGATGCTGCTGGCGAACGCCGTGGCGCGGATCGCGGACGCGGCCTTTGCCGCCGTTATGCCCTCGGTGCTCTTCGCGTGGCTGGGCGCGGTGGCGTACACCTTCCAGATCTACTTCGATTTCTCCGCCTATTCCGATATGGCCATTGGCCTCGGGCGAATGTTCGGCTTCCACTTTTTGGAGAATTTCAATTACCCCTATGTCGCGCGGAGCGTCACGGAGTTCTGGCGGCGCTGGCACATTTCGCTCTCCACCTGGTTCCGCGACTATGTGTATATCCCGCTCGGCGGCAACCGCTGCTCGAGGGCGCGCAATGTGTGGAACCTCTTCGTCGTCTGGTTCCTGACCGGAATGTGGCACGGCGCGAGCTGGAATTTCGTGCTCTGGGGTCTGTATTTCTTCGTGATCCTGGCCGCGGAAAAGACCATCGGAGAAAAGCGCCTGCGGCGCATCCCCACGATCCTGCGCCGCGTGGGGACGATGCTGCTGGTGATCCTCGGGTGGAACATCTTCTACTTTACGGACCTGACGCAGCTGCTGCAGCACTTCGGGCTGCTGTTCGGGCTGCTCGGGGCGGGATTTTCCAACGCGCAGACCGGCATCCAGCTGGTCAACAACCTGTCCGAGCAGATGTACCGTTATCGTTTTGAGTATATCAAGGATTTCAGCCAGCATGAGCGCCTGGTGGAGGAACACAAGGTCATCTATGAGAGCATCGTGAAAAAGGATAAGGAAACGGCATCCAATATGGCCAAGGTGCATATAGATAATCAGAAAAAGGCGATCATCCGCCAGATCCGTCTGGAACGGGAGAAAAATAAATAGATTTCAAAAGTATAATCTGTCCGGAAAGCGGTAATGATTTCCATAGAACCGAAACGGTAATTTATGGAAAGAGGAATGCTGATGGATAGATTATATGTTTCTTATGAAAAATATCGCAGGATGATTGCAGAAAA
>ENA-ORRL01001208-ORRL01001208.1-human-gut-metagenome-genome-assembly--contig:-NODE-1208-length-21267-cov-5.639544_pt1 | contig 21267 bp, 16 predicted proteins | sample MGYA00242175_ERZ509134 | MGnify/ENA primary metagenome ERZ509134 (study PRJEB26280, sample SAMEA2338660) | human gut metagenome | biome: human gut; feature: human-associated habitat; material: faeces... | reverse complement strand
CAGCCGCTGCACTTTCTCGTGCAGCGGCTGCTTTGTTTGTTGTAATGAAATTCACCCAAACAGCACCACGGCGTAGCTTACGCCGTCCTTTACCACATAGGCAACGCCCAGTTTGGTCTTGCCCTCTGCGGCCTTGGTCATAGCTTCGGGATAAGTGCCGTCCTTCGGCAGAACAAAGGTGATGTCCGAAGTACCGTTGGCGTCCAGATTGTCGCATTTAATGCCAAAGCCCGGGGTAAAGTCGTTGGCGCCCATACCGCCGCCGATGCCCTTACCGATGCCCATGCTGTCAAAGGCATAGGCGTAGGAACCCTGCTTCAGGTAGGTTTTTGCGACGTCATCTACATTATCATACCGGTAAAGTTCCGGCTTGTTCGGATAGACCTTGCAGGACACCGAGGAGCTGACGACCCAGTCGGCAACATAGTAAGCCTTTTCGCTCAGATCCTTATCGTAGGTCACGCCGAATCTGGTGCACAGTGCCTCTGCGCTTTTGGCGTTCGAGCGCTTGGGGCTCATCGGTGCGCCTACGCTGGCATCGCAGGCGGTGAACACGGTCAGTGCCATCAAGCCGACCAGCAGGCAGGCCAGTAATTTCTTCCAGTTTTTCATAGAACGATGCTCCTTTCCGTTCCGGGGTCGTTACGGGTCTGCGTCCGCACGGACGCAGTTCTTTTTGCTTTCTTCTGCATCCATGATACCCTTTTTTAGCGGGAAATGCAATCATTTTGGCGCAAAAAAACAGGCTGCCGTGCAAAAAACACGGCAGCCTGCAGAAAAGGCTTTATTTTGCGTACTCCACAGCGCGGCTCTCGCGGATGACGTTGACCTTGATCTGGCCGGGGTAATCCAGCGTATCCTCGATCTTTTTGGCGATGGCGCGTGCCAGCAGGATGACCTGATCGTCGCTGATGACGTCGGGCTTGACCAGAATGCGCACCTCGCGGCCTGCCTGTACGGCAAAGGCCTGCTCCACGCCCTCGAAGCTGGAGGAGATCTCCTCCAGATTTTCCAGACGCTTGACGTAGCTTTCCACGTTCTCGCGGCGGGCACCCGGGCGGGCGGCGCTGATGGCGTCGGCAGCCTGAATGATGAAGGCCAGCGGGGTCTTGGGCTCCACGTCGCCGTGGTGTGCCTCAATGGCGTGGATGATCTGGGTGTTCTCCTTGTACTTGCGGCAGATGTCCACGCCGATCTGGACGTGGCTGCCCTCGATCTCGTGATCCAGTGCCTTGCCGATATCATGCAGCAGACCGGCGCGGCGTGCCATGGTAACGTTCACGCCCATCTCGCCTGCCAGCAGACCGGCCACCCAAGCCACTTCCATGCTGTGGGTCAAGGCGTTCTGGCCAAAGCTGGTGCGGTACTTCAGCCGGCCGATCAGCTTGATCAGGTCGGGGTGCAGGCCGTGGATGCCCAGCTCCATCACTGCACGCTCGCCCTCGCGCTTCATCTGCAGTTCCAGATCGTGGCGGCACTTTTCCACCGTCTCCTCGATGCGGGCGGGGTGGATACGGCCATCGCCGATCAGGCGCTCCAGCGTCATGCGGGCCACCTCGCGGCGGGTCTGGTCGAAGGAGGACAGGGTGATGGCCTCCGGGGTATCGTCGATGATCAGATCCACGCCGGTAGCGGTCTCCAGTGCGCGGATATTGCGGCCCTCGCGGCCGATGATGCGGCCCTTCATCTCATCGCTGGGCAGCGGCACCACACTGACGGTGGTCTCGCTGCAATGGTCGGCAGCGCAGCGGCTGACGGCCTGTCCGATGAGGTTGCGGGCGATGTTATCGCAGTTTTCCTTCAGGTCGGTCTCGTAGGCGGCAACGCGCACGGCCTTTTCGTGGGTCAGCTCCTCGTCCACCTTGTGCAGCAGCACCTCGCGGGCGTCCTCCTGGCTCAAACCGGCCAGCGTTTCCAGACGCTCCATCTCCTTGGCGCGCAGAGCGTCGATCTCTGCCAGACGCTCCTCGGCCTCGGCAGCGCGCTTTTTCAGCTCTTCTTCCTTCTTTTCCAGCGCCTCGGTCTTGCGGTCCAGCGCCGTCTCCTTCTGGTCGATGCGGTTCTCCTGACGGCTGATCTCCGCACGGCGCTGCTTGATCTCCTTGTCGGCCTCCGCCTTCTGGGCATCGACCTCGGCTTTCAGACGGAAAGCCTCGTCCTTTGCTTCCAGAACCGCTTCCTTGCGCTTCTGGTCAGCGGTCTTGATCGCCTCGTTCACCAGCCGGGTAGCCTCGGCCTCGGCGCTGCCGATCTGGGCTTCGGCAGTCTTTTTACGGTTGTTGTAACCAATAAAATAGCCCGCAGCCACGCCGACAACAGCAACGATCAAGGCCACGATCACTCCGATCGCGGTCATTGCGTTCACTCTCCTTTGTTTCAATTCAATGCAAAATTAAAAGCAGGAGACGCTGCGCAGCAGGACACGGGCAATGATATAGAAAGAGCTTTCAATGCAAAAAGTGACACCAAAACCATACGCACCACCCAAAACCGGCGGCACGGGCAAAAGCATACGGCTTTTCTCTTTACGGTTCCATTTTATATCAAACAGGCACGCTTTGCCTGAAACGGGTACAGGGTCACACTGAAACCTGCGTACAGCGTCTTTGATTCCATACTACTAAATATAGTACGAAACATTTGCCCGCTTGTCAAGAGGAAAACCCTGCCCGCGGAACATTTTGTGCAGAAAAACAAAAATAAGATGGCTGCGGCAGGCACCCCCTCAGTCATCGCTGCGCGATGACTGAGGGGGTTCTCTCCTTCAAACCAAAAGGGCTGCCCCGGAGAACGGAGCAGCCCTTCTGGTTTATGATGAAGAGAAGAAAATGAAGGAGAATAGCTTATTATTTGGCGGCTTTTTCGCCCTCCGGGAAGATGATCTTATTCACAAAGAAGAAGATGACCATGGAGATGCCGCCGTTGAGCACGGTGGTGCCGATGTTGTAGATGAAGTCCGGTACCAGCAGCCCTGCCACTGCCACCCAGATGCAGTTGATGGAGTTGACGATGCAGGTAATGACGCAGAAGGCCAGTACATACCAGCCGATCTGTTTTGCCAGATTGCCCTTGCTGCGGAACACAAAATTGCGCTGGATGGGGAAGTTGATGCACTCGCCGATGACCATGGCGATCATGTAGGCGCAGAAGTAGGGCAGACCGCCGTGGGCGGCATCGTAGCCGAGGATGTTCCATTTGAAGGTCTCGCCGAACAGGGTGATGTCGATGCCCGGCCAGCCGAAATCCACCACCGGCAGGCTTGCAAAGGCCTTGGGCAGAAATTGCAGCAGCAGGTACTTGAACACCGTGATGAGGTTGGACACGATGACGAATAGGCCGCCCTCGCGCACCCACTTGGCAGCGGCGGGGTGCTTTGCCGCAAAGTTATTCCAGAAATTCATAGCCTGCTTCCTTTCAGCTGTTTTTCAAGCGCTCTTCCATGCGGCTGTTCAGCACGAGGTTCTTCACGGCCTCCACGATCACCCGCACAAGGCCGATGATCCAAAAGCCCTGCAGCTCCATCACGATGCCGTCCACCATGCCCATGCTGATAGCGCCGTTGGTCATTTTGGCCAGCGCACGCAGAGGCATATTGTACTGGAACAGGATGTTCAGGTCGGGCTTGCCCTTTTTGATGCTGCGGCGCAGCAGGGTGCCCAGCACGGCAGCCGCCAGCCAGCCGATGGGGCTGCGTCCGTGTCCCATCTCGCCCAGCGTCATGTTGCGGTCGATGTGCACCTTGTTCTCCGGGATGGGACGGCCCAGCAGCGCCTCAAACTCCGCGTCCGGCACGTTCTGCACCTGTGCAGCGCGGTAATGCTCCAGATTTTTGCCCGCATAGGGGTCGGGTGCGCCGGTGCCCGCCACCGTAACGGCAGCAGTCAGACGGATATCGGCGCTGGAAGCGCCCACCAGCAGCTGATAGCTGCCGCCCTCCACCTCCCAGCGGTCGGTCTTGACATTCCAGTAGCGGAACGCCTTATCGTCCAGCGGGATGGTGACGGTCTTGCTCTCTCCGGCTTCCAGCTGCACCTTGGTAAAGCCCTTCAGCTCCTTGACGGGGCGGAAAACTTTTGCATCCGGCTTTGCCACATACAGCTGCACCACCTCTGCACCTGCACAGCTGCCGGTGTTGGTGACAGTCAGGGTCACGCCGGTTTCGTCTGCTTTCAGGTCACTGTACGCAAAGCTGGTGTAGCTCAGGCCGTAGCCGAAGGGGAAGGCGGTGGGCACACCGGCGGTGTCGTAGTAGCGGTAGCCCACATACAGACCCTCGCGGTACTCCACGGTGGGGCCGTCACCGCCGAAATGCGCCTTTGCGGGGGTGTCGGCGTAGCTGCGCGCCCAAGTCTCCGCCAGCTTACCGCAGGGGTTCTGCGCGCCGGTGAGCACCTCGACCAGTGCACCCGCACCGGCCTGACCGCCCAAGCAGCCGTAGACCAGCGCCTTGCAGTCCTTGACCCAATCGCTTTCCAGCGAGGAGCCCGCACTCAGCAGCACCACCACGTTGGGGTTTGCCGCCGCCACAGCCGCCAGCAGTTCCAGCTGGTTCTCTGCCAGCTTCATGTCGGCGCGGTCGATGCCCTCGCTCTCCTTGATCTCGTCCAGACCCATGCACAGCAGCACCACATCGGCGTTCTTTGCCAGCAGCACCGCCTCGGCTTTCAGTGCCTCATCGGGCTTGCCCTGCCGGTCAAAGCCCTTGGCGTAGCCGACGCTGTTCAGGCCGCTTTCGGCAAGGCAATCCAAGAAGGAATCCACCTTGATGGAGTTGACGGCGCTGGAACCTGCACCCTGATAGCGGGGCGTCTGGGCAAAGTCGCCGATGACCGCCACCTTTTCCCCCTTTGCAAGGGGCAGCAGGCTGTTTTCATTTTTCAGCAGCACGATGCTCTGGGCAGCAGCCCGGCGTGCCAGCGCGTGGTGGGCATCGGCATCGAACTTGCCGGGTGCGGCGTCCACCGCCGCCTTGGTGGTAAACACCAGTTCCAGCAGCTCCTCCAGCCGGGCGTCCACGTCTGTCTCGGTGATCTTGCCGGTCTGCACCGCCTTCATCAGCTCTCGGATGGCGTCCCCGCCGGGGGCGGGCATTTCCAGCGTAGAGCCGTTCTTTACGCCGAGGGCGTGGTCGTTGCTGCCGCCCCAGTCGGTGACCACTGCGCCGTCAAAGCCCCAGTCCCTGCGCAGGATATCCATGAGCAGGTGGGCGTTCTCGTTGGCGTAGGTGCCGTTGACAAGGTTATAGGCGGACATGATGGTCTTGGGCTGCGCCTCCTTGACCACCATCTCGAAGCCGGTCAGGTAAATTTCCCGCAGGGTGCGCTCGTCCACGATGGAATCCGAGGCCATGCGGCGCAGCTCCTGACTGTTCACGGCAAAGTGCTTGGGGCAGGCGGCAATGCCGTTTTTCTGGATGCCGCGGACGTAGGCCGCCGCCATCTTACCGGCAAGGTAGGGGTCCTCCGAGAAATACTCGAAGTTGCGGCCGCACAGGGGGCTGCGCTTGATGTTCAGGCCGGGGCCCAGCAGCACCGACACGCCCTGTGCCGCTGCCTCTTCGCCCATGGCTGCGCCCACAGCCTCGCCCAGTGCCGGGTCCCAGCTGTTGGCAACAGTGGCCGAGGTGGGGAAGCAGGTGGCGGGCACACTGGGGTTCAGGCCCAGATGGTCAGCAGCGCCCGCCTGCTTGCGCACGCCGTTGGGGCCGTCCGACAGGGTAATGGCCGGGATGCCCTTGCCCGGCAGCGCCCGGGTGGTGAACACCGTGCCGCCGCTCAGCAGGGCGCATTTTTGTTCCAGATCCAAGCTGTTGATGATATCTGTGTATTTCATGGGTCTCTCCTGACAATCAAAAAAGGGGGCGGGCGTGTTGCCCGCCGCCCCCTATGGGTTTATGCTTTTACTTTTTTCTGCTTGCGGGGTTTGTAGTTTTCGGGATGAAGCTTTGCATCTTTGGTGCGGCGAACCATCAAGACGATGAGAGCGACGACCAGAACCCAAATCACAACGATTGCAGCATTAGCGGCGATTTTCCACGGAGAAGTGGACATCCGGAAAGTCGTTCCCGGAGCAGAATCCTGCGTGGCGTTAGAGTTTGCGAGAGCGTAGGAAATGTTGTGGATAGCATTGCGCATTGCCCAACGAGCGGTTGCGCTGTCGTAATCATTCAGATTCCACATTGCTGGCATGGACATGCAGAGATATGCATCAGAACCAGTACGGATGCAGAGGTCGCGGAGATTGTTGTCGCCCCAGATCCAGTAATCGGTGATAACCATGCCACGGAAGCCCCACTCTTTGCGCAGGACGTTGTTCAACAAGTTGTAGTTGCAAGTACCGAGGCAATCACCAACACTGTTCTGTGCGGGCATAATGCCAGTGGTTGCACGCATGACACGGGTAGCGGTAGTACCGTTTTCATCGGCAGTGTATTTGACCGTCATACGAGCTTCTTCAACGGCAATCTCAAAGGCTTTCATGTAGATATCGCGCATGGTCTGCTCGGTAGCCCATGTGGTGCAAAGCTGACTACGATTCGTTTCCGTATCATTCAGTGCAAAATGCTTCAGATAGCAGACCATGCCTTGGTCGCCAGCACCGGAAATGCAGGCGGCGGCAAGTTTGCCGGAAAGAATGGGGTCTTCGCTGTAATACTCAAACACACGGCCAGAGAAGGGAGAACGATGCAGATTGATTGCAGGGCAGTACCAGCCGTTCACGCCGTTTTGCAGGGACTCCTGACCGAATGCCGCGCCGACATTATACAGAAGGTCGACATTCCATGTGGCGGCAATGACAGGTGCGAAGGGGAAGGAAGAAGACTTCGACATATCATAGCCGTTGTCAGAACCCTGAACTTTCAGACCGTTTGCACCGTCTTCCTGAACGGTGGAAGGAATGCCAAGGGAAGAAATTGCACCCAGAGTATAAGCGGCACCAGTGTGATTAAGAAGGATGCTGTCCTTGTCGCCTTCCCAATCGATTTGGTCAAGATAGCTCTCCCATTTGGGGTCGTTGTAATCCAAGCCACGCATCGAAGAAAGGGTCAGACCATTTTTCTGATTGGAAGTAGGCTGATCTTCGTGATAGACCAGACTGCCTTCGACGTTGCCGAAAACGGGGTCGGTCTCAACCTCAAAAGTGGTGTCCTTGCCGAGTTTATCAATGAATTCGGCATTCAGGGACTTTGTGCGGCCTTCTGCCATCTTCGGCTGCGTGCCGGCCCAGTCTGCACGAGAAAGGATAATAGAGTTGCTGTTCATGTAGTCGCTGGAAGTCTGGAACTGGTTCGTTGCGGCGATGAATTCACCTTCCATTGCTTCGCCAGTCGGATTTCCGTCGTTATCGAGAGTAGACTGTGCGTCTTTATCACGATTGCGAATGTGAGCATCATCACTACCATCGTACCAAGTGGTATCGTTCAAAGTGGTAATGCGGGTATCCAAAACGTCATGGCTGTTGTTACGCAGGGTGATTTCGTAATCGCCAGCTTCCAGCATATAGCAGCCAATCGTTCCGTCAGGATTTGCATGAGTGTAGCAGTAAGAAGCCATGTCTTCTTTGGCAAAGCTCAGAGTGAGAGTCTGGGATTCACCGGGTGCAAGTTCTTTTGTTTTATCAAATGCAATGAGGTTTGCAACGGGCTTTTCAACCTTGTTCTCAATGTCAAGGTCGGTGTAAGGTGCGTTGTAATAAAGCTGAACGACATCTTTGCCAGAGTAGACAGAGCCGGTGTTCGTCACGGTAACATCAACAGAAATGGTGTCGCCGCTGTCATGATAGCCGGTAATGCTCTGTTCAAAAGTGGTATAGCTCAGGCCATATCCGAAGGGATAGCAGACAGCACCAGCAGTCACAACACCGCCGTTTTCATCCAGCTCGCCATATACAAAGTCATCGTCCATTACATCAGCAGTTTCATAGTAGCGATAGCCAACGTAAACGCCTTCCTGATAGTCGGTGAAATAGCGGGAACTCTCCTGTGCATTTCCGGAAGAAAAAACCCCTTCAATCATGACAGGAGCGTTATCATAAGAAAAAGAACCGATATTCTGATAGGAAGGGTCTTTCGTGAAATCACTGGGGTAAATGTCGACAGTACGTCCAGAAGGGACGGTGCTGCCGTCCATGATTCCAGCCAGCTCTGCGAAACCGCGTTCGCCGGGATGACCGACCCACAGAATTGCATCGGCTTCATATTCACCACTCTGGATGGGAGTCAGTTCCATCGGTGCGGAAGATACCAGAACAACAATGACACTGCCACATTTTTCTTTTGCGATTTTGATAGCTTCTTTTTCGTTGGAACTTAAAGCGAGATAATGCGGAGTACCGTCGGTGTAAGCATCATATTTCTTGTCGCTGCCTTCCTGTCCTGCACGAGTGATAAAAACGATGCCTGTTGTGCCGGAGACATCATCCATCCCATCATAAATAGAGGGGGCGTACTCGTACAGAAAACTGTTGCCGCCCAGCAGTCCGGACTCGCCTGCGGAGAAAGTGCCCTCGGCTTCGGTCAAAGCTTTCGGATCGGGGGATGCCTTCATCTTATCCACAGCGGCATTGTTCAAGGTGTAGACAGAAGAAAGAGCCTGCTCAGGACTTACGGGGTCAACGACCCACTTTGCAGAACCGCCACTGGTGAGCTGTCCATAAATTGGGTCAAGATAAGCACGGCCAAACGGAGTGACCGTACTGCCATCAGCAAGCGGAAGAATGCCGTTGTTTTTCAGCAGGACAGTGCCTTCCTGCATGACCTGTGCGGCTACTTCATAAGCGGCTTCGGTGGATTCTTTGTTATTTTGATATTTAACGTCGTAATAGGATGTATCCCAAGATTCTGTACCGTTGGGAGATTCTTTTACAAGATGACCTTTTCCGAGGTAGGTGTCAAGCGTAGAAGCAAGCATGTTGCTTGCAATCATCAGCGCGACATTGATGATAATGAGAAGTGCAACGACGAACGATAAAATTCGACAGAATTTTTGATTGTTCATCTTTAATTTTTTTTGCTCCATGATATCTCCTTCTAATATTCTCGTATTAGAACAGTTTGCGCATACTGTCTTTATATACATTCATTTTATCATAGAAGTATCCGTCTGCGTCATTTTCTGCGTAAATTGTCATTTCCAGAACATAATCTGCAAAAATTACAATTTGTTTTCAAATTTTATTGTGCTTGTGCACAAACAAAGCCCCTGCTTCTTTGTGCACCCTGCCAGACAGCAAAAAACGGCAGGGGACACCTGCCGTAAAATATTTATTTATCTTTGGACAGCGGAAATAAGATCCGCAGGGTGCACCAGTTGTTTTCCCAGTGCATCGTCATGCTGCCGCCGTGCTGCTGCGCAGTGGTGCGGACGCTTTTCAGGTCCGACCCCTGCTGCGGCAGACCGTCCGCATCCAGTGCGGGGGCTGCCTCTGTATAATGCTCGAACCGCAGCATGGCAAAGCCGCCCTGACTGTACACCGCCACCTTGATGAGCCGCTTTTCGGGGTCCGGCTCGGCGCGCACGGCGGCAATGGCGTTATCCAGCGCCACACCCACAATGGTGCACAGCTCCCGGATGGTGAGAAAGCCCAGCATCCTGCCGTCTGCTACGCTGGTGATGGTGATATTCTCCTGCTGGCATTCCATGGTCTTGGCGGTGAGCAGGGTATCCAGCACCGGGTTGCCGGTCTTGTTCTCGGCCTCGTACTGGCGGATGTTCTGCTCCATGGCGGCAATGGCAGCGTTCTGCTTGGTCTGGTCCTGCTCCTCCCGGATGCGGGCAAGCTGGACTTTCAGCTCATGGTACCGCCGGTTGATGAGGTTGATGCCCTCCTTGCTGCGCTTGTACTGCTCGTACTGGCGGTGCAGTACCTCGTCCATGGCGGCAAGCTCACTGTGCAAAGCGTTCTCCTGCAGCTGCTCGTGCTGCACAGATAAGATCAGCACGCCGGAAAAATCCACCAAGGTGCGGATGGAAAAAATGCTCATGTTGATCTCGCTGCCGGGCAGAAAGCCCAGATTGCTCACCGCAAAGGCGGTCAGCGCCAGCATGACCGCCGTCAGGGCAGCGCTGCCGCCGATCTGTAAGTGCCCGGCGGGCTGGGGACGGCGGTGCTGCAGATAGCACATAATGCCGAACAGCGTCCCATACACCAGCGCCAGCAGCAGCAAAGACAGCGGCTCCCATGGGCCGCGGGCGGGCCAGAGGGCGCAGTGCAGCTGCCACTCCACGCTGGCGGCAAGCTCTGCCAGAATAAACGCCCGGGCGCAGTGATACCCGGCTTCCAGCAGGGTGATGCTCCACACACCCCATAAATATAAGTAGGAAAGCCCGATGGCCGCTGCCATGCAGGGGATCCAGAGCCCGCCGGGCACATTGCCCGTCAGCCCCAGAAAGGCCGACAGCACCGCCGCCCACAGCAGGGTGACACCCACGGTAACTGCCTTGGAAAAGCGGGGCGCAAGCGCCGGGGTGAACAGCAACACCGCCAGACACTCGGCAAGGGCGGTGTACAGCCGGGGGATATCCGGCAGCGCGGTCATGAGCCTTCACCTCCGATGTAATCGGTCAGGGCGGCAAGAAAGGCCTTGCGCTTGGGGCGGCTGACCTGCAGCTCGCAGGGGCCCACCTGTACGGTGCTCTGCCGCAGCTCCCGCACCTGTGCCAGATTGACAAGGTAGCCGCTGTTGCACCGGGCAAAGGGGCAGTCTGCCAGCTTTTCCTCAAAGGCCTTGAGGGCGCCGGGGGCGGAAAAATCGCCCTCATCGGTGTAAAAGTGCACCCGGTGCCCCTCGCTTTCCAGATAATAGATGCTTGCGGTGTCCAGACGGCGCAGCCCGCCCTCCACCGGCACGGTCAGGTAGCGCTTTGCCCGCTTTTCCAGCCGGGCAACGGCCTTGAGCAGCTGCTGCGAAAAGGCAAAGTAGGGCACCGGCTTCAGCACATAGTCCAGCGCTCCCACCGAGTAGCCCCGGATGGCGTACTGCGCCATATTGGTGATGAAGATCAGGATGACGTCTGCATCCATCTGCCGGATGCGCTCTGCCGTGGTCATGCCGTCCAGATGCTTCATCTCCACATCCAGAAAAATAATGTCGTAGACCGCGCGGTAATCCTCCAGAATATCCACGCCGTCCGCAAAGACCGTCACTTCAAACTCTGTCCCGTACTGCCGGGTATACCGCCGGACATACTCCTGCAATACCCCCTGCACCTCCGCGTCGTCCTCTACGATCGCCACCCGGATCATGACCGCACCTCCCTTACCACACCTTTGTGGAACTGTTACGGCTCTATTATAGCGCAATCCCGTCCGGTTTGCCAAGGGGCACTCCGCAACAAAGGGCAGGGCAGCCCCCAGCTGACCACCGTGGACGTCAACCCCTACCAGCTGGGCATGGAGGCTGCCAGCCAGACCATCAACCACATCGAGAACCCGAACCTTCTGGCCACAAGGATCATCGTGCCGCACAAGCTCATCCCCCGGGAGAGCTGCTGCCCGCCGGAGGAGCAGCGCTAGGAAGTGCTTTTTCAGCAAGACAGTGTCCGCTTCCGGGAGCTGCCGCGCAGCGCTTGCTATCCTGCCCCCAGAGTAGACAGCGTAAAAAAAGCTGCATCCTCCGGTGGTATTTTTATGCCCCAAAAGGCACAAAAGAATGCCCGCCCACCTGTGGAAAACCACGGTGGGCGGGCATTTTGCGTTTTATTGTTTGTGCCGCTGTAAAAGCATTCAGAGGGCGGTGGTCTGGGGTACCAGCCGGAAGAGCATCACAGGCAGCGCGCTGTTTGCAAAATCCAGCGTAAAGATGATCGTTCCGCGCTCTGTTTCAAACGGCATCTCCGTCTGTGTGCCGTCCGGGGCAATGCGCACAAGCGTTTTGCCTTCCAGCAATCCGGCGGGCAGCGCGAGCCTTACCCGGCCGGTGGGCTGCGTCAGGCTGCCTGCGGTTTCAAAGGCCACGCTCAGGTATTCCCCATTCGTCCGTGCGGTCACATCCTCCGCAGAAAGACTGCCGCTGTTAGCCCACGCCGTTGCGGCTTCGATCTTTTCCAGCTGCGCGGCGTTTTCTGCCTGCCCGCACACGGGGCAGAAGGTCAGGGTTTCGCCTTCCGCAGTGCGGAAAGTAAACTTCCGGCAATCCGTGCTGCCAGTGTGCGCGCAGCCCTGCCGCAGACAACTGGCGCTCTGAGAGCCGGTTCCGTTCGGGGACCATGCACCGAACTGGTGTCCCAGCTGATCGGTCGGGTCTGCGGTGTAGCTGTCTTTGCAGCGGGAGCAGGTAAAAACAGTATAGCCGTCTGCTTCACAGGTGGGCTCTACGGTAACAGCCTGATAATCATGGTTCAGTGCGGGCTGCTCCGCGTAGGTGGTATAGTCGCAGCGGGAGCAGGTTTCGTAAGCATTCCAGCCGATTTCCGTACAGGTGGGGGCTTTTGCTGCGTGCTGCTCCAGAGCATGGTTCAGTGCGGGCAGCTCTTTGCGGGTGGTATAGTCGCAGCGGGAGCAGGTTTCGTAAGCGTTCCAGCCCTTTTCCGTGCAGGTGGGGGCTTTTGCGTCGTGCTGCTCCAAATCATGGTTCAGTGCGGGCAGCTCCTGATAGGTGGTGGTATAGTTACAACGGGAGCAGGCTTCGTAAGCGTTCCAGCCGATTTCCGTACAGGTGGGGGCTTTTGCTGCGTGCTGCACCAGAGCATGGTTATTTGGGTCTTTTTCGCCGTATTCCTTACCACACACCGCACAGACCGCTTTGGTGCTGCAGGTCGCGCTGCCACCGGTACAGTCTGCGGTCTCAACTGCGTTGCAGTTGCTGCGCGTGCAGCTGCGGATGTGTGTGCCGTTGCCGGCGGATGACCACTCGCCCCATGCGTGACCGAGAATGCCATATTCCGACCAGCATAAGCGACAGATTTTGCCTGTGGTGCAGGTGGGGGTTTCGGTGCCGCCGGTATGATACGAAAACTGTTTATAAATGATCTCGTTCTCCGTGCGGCAGGTCCTGCATTTTATACGGATCTTATGATAGATTGGATCAGCATTTGATTGCCATACGTATCCGAGGATATCACAGGTTTTATCAGCCTTACATTGGATGCAGTACGTGAAGGCATAAGCTACTGCTTTAGCGTTTAACGCGATCCCTGGTATCAAGCACACCATTGCCAGCACCGTCAAACACCGGATCAGCCATTTTTTCATGTTGCTCCCTCCTTATCATCAAACCTTGTTATCCTTTCAGATCAAACTGCACGGACAGCGATGCAAGCACGGCATCTACCACCTTCCGCGCCTCGGCAAGCATATCGATCTCCGCCACAAAAGCAATGACCTGCTCGCGCTCCTGCGCGGGGACCTGCAGCGCACTCAGACTCATACTCAGGTAGCGCCGTATTTTGCGCTCCAGCGTAAAGTAGGGGTCGCACCGCCGTGCCATGTAGCCGCGCATCATGCCCGCCGTGCCCAGCTCCATCTCGTAGAAATCGCACTCGGCGCACCCGGGCAGATACGCGCTGAACGCCGCCTGCAGCTCGGCCGTGGTGCTGCGGTGGATGATCTCCGCCGTGGCGGGGAAGGTGTACGCTTCCACATAGATATCCCGCAGGTTCTCGCTCAGCTCGGTCATCGCCAGCTGCAAAGCCGTCTCCACCGCGTAGAGGTACACCGGCGAGGGGGCGTTTGCCGCCAGCGGCCTTACCGCGCCGAACTGCCTGCTGAACATCATGCCGATCAGCTCGGTCAGCACACCGTCCTTTGTGCGGAAAATATTCTGGAACGACCCGGCAGAAACATCTGCTTCCTTTAAAATTTCTGCAACCTTGGTGTTCGTGTAGCCTTTTTCCAGAAAAAGCCGGACACAGGCGGTCAGTATCCGCCGTTTTGCTTCCTTGCTGTCGTATCTGCGCGCCATTGGGAATCATCCTTTTCTATAATTGGTTTCTGACCCAATTATATATTGATTTGAAAAATGCGTCAAGTAAACTTTTAAGGGCGTATTTTGGGCAGTTTGACGAGGGAGCGCTTTCTGCGGGTGCGCATCCGGGCAAAACAAAGCGCAATGGACATCGCTGTTATCCGCTGCCGCAGCCAGACAGTTCGCGGCAGCAAAAAAGAGGCCACCGATCGGGGTGACCTCTTTTCAGCGTATTTTCAGCGTAAATCCCGCAGCAGGCGAACCCACCATCTCCATGACGGCTCTTTTGGAGTTGCTCTTTGCGTAAGATTGCAAGATAAATCTTATTTCTGACAGAAAGAGCCGAACCCGTGCAACGAGTCCGGCTCTTTCTGTGCTTTGGTTGGATCTTAAGCAAAGTTATGGTAAATGAAGAAGTTGGCTTTGGGAGTTTACAGCAGGCTCAGTGCTTCCTCGTCTGCCACAAGGATGCAGTCCGGATGCAGCTGCAGGATGCTGCCGGGGCAGGCAGGGGTCACAGGGCCGGTCACGGCGTCCTTGACGGCCTGTGCCTTGGCTTTACCGTTGGCTACCACCAGCACCTTGCGTGCCTGCATGATGGTCTTGATGCCCATGGTGTATGCCTGTTTGGGGACAAGGTTCTCGTTGCCGTCAAAGAAGCGCTTGTTGGCTTCGATGGTAGTGGGCGCAAGGTCGATGCAGTGGGTCTCCAGCTCAAAGGCTTCGCCCGGCTCATTGAAGCCGATATGACCATTGGGGCCGATGCCCAGCAGCTGCAGGTCGATGCCGCCCAGCTTGTGGATGATACCGTTGTAACGGGCACACTCGGCGGCGGTGTCCAGATTGGTGCCATCCGGCAGGTTGGTCTTGGCCGGGTCGATATTCACCTTGCTGAACAGGTTCTCGTTCATGAAATACCAGTAGCTCTGGGGATGCTCCTTGGGCAGGCCGCGGTACTCGTCCAGATTGACAGTAGTGACCTCGGAGAAATCCAAATCGCCTTTGTTGTACCAGTCCACCAGTTGGGCATAAGTGCCCACCGGGGTGCCGCCGGTGGCAAGACCCAGTACACAATCCGGCTTCATGATGACCTGTGCGGAGATGATGTTGGCCGCTTTGCGGGACATATCCTGATAATCTTTTGCGCGGATGATCTTCATAATAATACTCCTTTTATAGTACCGTTACGCCTGCGTTCCGGCAGGCCTGTAAAAATTCTACGGGCAGCTTTCCGTCCGAGATCACAATATCAATATCGGACAGCTCGCAGATGTGGAATGTACTTTTCAGTCCGATCTTGGAGGAATCCAGCAGCACGGCTTTCTGCTCACAGTCACAGCGGCGGAGCACGGTCTGCTTGAGCCGTGCTTCATCCTCCACGCCGCAGGTAAAACCGGTTTCCGGGCTGTAACTGGTCACGCCCAGCAGCAGCAGATCAAAGTTGATGCCCTCCATCGTCTGGATGCTCTGTGCACCGCAGACGCTCAGGCTGAACCGGTTCAGTCTGCCGCCCGGCAGGGACACATGGGGCTTTTCCAGCTTTGCCAGCTCCATGGCGCAGCTCAGGCCGCTGGTGTAGATGAGCATGGGCTGATCCGGGATGCACCGGGCCACTGCTGTGGCGGTGCTGCCGGAATCCAGAAACAGGGTGGTGTTGGGGCGCAGCAGAGCAGCGGCTTTTTCGGCAATGATCTGCTTTGCTTCGGCATTGCGGGCGGCACGGCGGCTCAGCAGGTCGTCTGTGCCTACCACCTGCTCCACCGACTTGACACCGCCATGCACCCGCACCACACGGCGGGCTTCATCCAGTGCTTTCAGGTCGGTGCGCAGGGTCATTTCCGAAACGGAAGGGAAAGCTTCCTTGAGCTGGGCAAAGCTAATGCTGCCTTTGCGGTTCACCAGCTCCACGATTTGATTGCGGCGTTGTTCCATGGGAGATTCCTCCTGTCTGCGTTTGTCCTGTCCCATGGCACGTTCCGCTTAGTCCTCCGGGTTGAAGTTTGCCAGCAGATATTCCTCTGCTTCCGGGCACCACAGGCCGTTGTGGGCATCCACGATGTCAGCCAGTGCGGTATAGCGGGGGTCGTTGTCCTGTTCGCCCTTGGCACGCAGATCGGTCAGGGCGATGAGGGGCATGGTCAGGTGGGTGTAGATCAGCTTTTTGCCGCCGGGGATCTTGGGCAGGTTGAGGGTGGTCTCGGCAGCGGCGTTCAGACCGCCGATGTGGGTGACCATCACAGCCGGATCGATGCGCTTAGCGGCGGTCAGTTCCAGCGACTCGATCATGTCGGCGGTATTACCGCCGGTGGTGCCCATGACATGGGTAGAATTGTAGTGCACATCGTAGAAGTTCATCTTGGCGCTGAACTGCTTGTCGGTGGGGCCTGCAAAGAAGTTCAGGCAGCCGTCACGACCCAGCACAGCACTGGACAGCTCCACCACCGGCGCGATGGGGGCGTAGCAGAACACATCATCAAAGCCGGTACCGCCGGTCAGCTCCCGCAGCTCGGCAGCGGGGTCTGCCATGTTGGCGGTGTTGACGAAGTACAGGTCGATGCCGTCCTTCTCCTTGACCTCCTTCGGGGGGAAGAGGGACTCCGCACGGGCCAGACGATCCTCGTTGATATCGGTGACCACCACCATGCCGGGGCGCACATCACGGTGCAGTGCGTAGGTCAGAGTACCCAGACCCATGGGGCCTGCACCGGCCAGAATCGCCAGCTTGCCACCCTTCTTGATGCCCATATCATGATGGTACACACCCATCTTGGTGTGGTAGGCGGCGTTGAAAGCACCGATGGAGCAGCTCATAGGCTCGGCCAGAGAAGCCTCGTAGTAAGCACGGCCCTTGTACTCCAGCAGGCAGCCCAGTTCCATGACCTCGGCAGGGATGATGCAGTAGGTGGCGTCGCCGCCGAAGAACTCGTAGGAGTAGCCGGGGCTCCACATGGTGCCCTTGTAGTTCAGGGCGGGCTGCAGGGTGAACTTCATGCCGGGCTTGAACTTATCCTGATGCGCCTTGCCCACCTTGACGATATCACCGGCGAACTCGTGACCCATGATGGCGGGGTGCTCGGCTACATCCGGATGCACACGCTTGTGCGCAGTGCCTCCATCAGCCGGGGCGTTTCGATCAGCTGCCCGCTGACATTCTGCATGACCTCCACTGGGACGCCGTTCCCGTCGTCCGGAGCCAGCAGCACCAGTGCCCCCAGCACGATGCGCCCCGGCTCATAGACCGGCGGCTGTGCCTGCAGATAACCCAAGCGGCAGTCCTTTACCACACTTGTCCTGCAATGGAGCAGCAGGGCATACAGGGGTTTGATGTAGGTATCGCCCAGCGTTTCACGGCGGCGAAGCTGCTGCTCCACCAGCCGGGCGTCCGCTTCCTGCGGGCAGAACAGCTGCGCCGCTGCATGGATGAGGGCAGCGCGGCTGCCGGGAGCCTTGACGGGCTGGATGGTCAGATGTTCCAGCAGCCCGGTCATGGACCGGGTCAGGCGTGCATAATACTGCAGCTTGGAGCCTGCGTGCGGTGCATCCTGCACAGGCTGCACCGCCGGTTCCGGTTCTGCGCGGTTCTGGCTGTACTGCGTGATAGCGTCCTTCAGCACGGCACGATCCGGTTCCAGCAGGGAAGGGCTGATGCACACCGCCGGGTAATCCAGTTCCAGCGGCACGGTGGAGATAATGAAGTCGATTTTTCTCCGACGCAGGTCGGCGGCGTTCAGCTCCCGCACCGAGCAGCACCCCTCCACCTGCAAAGAGGGAAACTCGTTTCCCAGCCGGGAAGCCAGAAAGCGGCTGGAGCCCATGCCCAGCGGACAGGCCACTACCACCCGCAGCCGCAGCCGGAACATGGCATTCTGTTCCAGCACTGCGCCAAAGTGCATGGCAAGGTAGGCCGCTTCGTCGTCCGAGATGGCGGGCAGAACGAATTGCTGCTGCACCGCATCACAGGCGGCGCGGGTGGCTTTCCACAGGCCGGGGTAGGCGGTGCGGATGGTGTCCAGCTGGGGGTTTTCGGTACGAATGTTCTGCTCCACCCGCAGCAGCATGGGACGCAGGTGGCAGTACAGGTCATCCCGCAGGGAGGTGTAACCGGAAAGGTCTGTGTGCAGCGCCTTTTCCATTTCCCGGATAAGGGCGGCTTCCAGATTCCGCAGTTCCATCTCCTGTGCGCTGCCCCAAGGGTCCTCTGCGCCCAGATAGGCGGAGAGATAAAGTTCCAGATACTGCGCTTCCTCAGGCGGCAGGGTCAGCCCGAAGGCGCGGTTCAGCGCCGCCACCAGCCGGGCAGCATGATTGCCCGCCGGGCGCAGCCCTCTGGGGGCGCTGCCCTTGTCGCCGCCCTGCCGCAGCTGCTGAATGGTCAGGGTGCAATGGATCGCCAGCGCCAGAAAACCTGCATCCGGCAGATGGAGCTGCTCTTCCTGTTCAAACTGCTGCAAAACCGCCCAGACCTTTTCGGCCGTTTTTGTATCCAGCAGGGTCGAGAAGATCTCGTTTTCCGGCATCCGTCCGCAGAGCACCTCTGCCAGTTCCTTTTCCGGCATACTGCTGCGCAGCAGGGCAGACACCACCCTCCGGTAGGAAGAAGCATCCCCCTGCAGCCAGACCCCCACGCCGGGGCGGCGGAACATCTCCACCCGGTAGGGGTGTAGCCTGGTCTCAAGTTCATCCAAGTCCGCAGACAACGTGCTTTCCGAAACGCCAAGCGCCCGTGCCAGTACCGCTGTTTTGCAGGGCTCCTGCTCGCTGAGCAGCCTTGTCAAAAGCTGCTGCCGCCGCTCTGCGCGGGAAAGTTCTTTCCTGTCGCCGCTGTTCAGCTGGGTGCGCAGTGCGTCTCGCCGCTCCGGCGCTTCATCCAGCAGCAGACCCTTGCCGGGATTCCGCACAAAATGCGCCCCGGCAGCCTGCATCCACTGCTCCACAGCGGGCAGCTCCCGCAGCACGGTGCGGCGGCTGACCCCGATGCTTTCAGCCAGCGCCGCCGTGGTGGGCTGCATCTGCGGCTCGGACTACACCATGCTGATGGGCGCCATGGTCATGGGCCCTCTGGCCGGCTGGGTCATCAAGCAGTTCGACAAGAAGGTGGAAGGCCATATCCCCGCCGGTTTCGAGATGCTGATCAACAACTTCTCCATCGGCATTCTGGGTATGCTGCTGGCCATCCTTGGCTACTACGTCATCGGCCCGTTCATGACTGCCATCCTCACCGTGCTGACCGCCGGTGTGGACTTCCTTGTGGCACACAGCCTGCTGCCGCTGGTGTCCATCTTTATTGAGCCTGCCAAGGTATTGTTCCTGAACAACGCCATCAACCACGGCATCTTCAGCCCCATCGGTGCAAGCCAGGCCGCTGAGACCGGTCGCTCCATCATGTATATGCTGGAAGCCAACCCCGGTCCCGGTCTTGGTGTCCTGCTGGCCTACTGCTTCTTCTGCAAGGACGACACCACCCGCCAGTCCGCTCCCGGTGCTGTCATCATCCACCTGCTGGGCGGCATCCACGAGATCTACTTCCCCTACATCCTGATGAACCCCGTGATCATCATCGCCCCCATCGTGGGCAACTTCTGTGCCATCCTGTTCTACTCTATGACCGGTGCAGGTCTGTCCGGCCCTGCTTCTCCCGGTTCCATCATCGCCTACATGGCAATGGCTCCCCGGGATTCCATTCTCACCGTTCTGCTGGGCGTTGTCATCGCCGGTGCAGTCTCCTTTATCCTGTCCTCGGTCATTCTGAAAGCGACCTCCGGTCACACCAAGAGCCTGACCGATGCCCAGAACGAAATGAAGGAGATGAAGGCACAGGCCAAGGGCGAGATCCCCGAGCCTACTGCCGTAAATGTCGGTCAGATCCGCAAGATCGTCTTTGCCTGCGATGCCGGTATGGGTTCCAGCGCCATGGGTGCTACCAAGTTCCACAACCGCATTAAGGCGGAGCGCCCCGACTTGACCGTGACCAACTCCAGCGTGGATACCATCCCCGCCGACGCGGACGTGGTGGTCTGCCAGCGCGTTCTGGCTGACCGTGCCGCCAAGTGCGCCCCGCAGGCACAGCTCATCACGCTGGACAACTTCCTTGCAGACCCGCATCTGGACGCATTGTACAATGCACTGACCTCCACTTCCCCGGCACTGGATGCCAAGGCCGAAGCTGCCGCCAATGAGGAGATCGTATCCGACCTGCGCAATGCAGCCGTAGCCCCTCTGGCGGCTGCCGTGACCGAGGCTTCCAAAGCCAACGATTCCGTGATGAAGATCCAGGCGGAGGACATCCAGCTGGGTCTGCCCTCCGTCACCAAGGAGGAGGCCATCCGTGCCGCCGGTGCGCTGCTGGCAAAGCGGGGCTATGTGGATGACAGTTACGCCGATGCCATGGTGGAGCGCGAAAAGCTGGTAAGCACCTATATGGGCATGGGCGTAGCCATTCCCCACGGCACCAGCCAGAAGAAGGGCACCGTTAAAAAGTCCGGCGTTGTCCTGCTGCAATATCCGCAGGGCGTGGACTTCGGCGATGAAAAAGCCTACCTCGTGTTCGGCATTGCCGGTGTCGGCAACGACCATCTTGACTTGCTGGGCAATGTCTGCGAGATCCTTGAAGACGAGGATGCGCTGGAACAGCTCAAGACCACTTCCGATATGAACTATGTGCTGGAGCACTTACAATAACGATTCCAAAAAGGAGAGATTTTTATGAAGAGCATCGATATCACCATTCAGGACAAAGAAGGTCTGCACGCCCGTCCCGCCGGTATCCTGAGCAAAGCTGCCAAAGGCTTTGAGAGCAAAGTCACTATGACTAAGAACGGCAAAGTCGCCGACATGAAGAAGATCTTTGCCGTAATGGGTCTGGCCGTGAAGTGCGGCGAGACCGTGACCATCGCCGCCGATGGCCCGGACGAGGATGCCGCCATCGAAGAATTGACCAAGCTGTGCAAGGACGCATGACTTCTCCCTCCGTCTATGACCATTCTGCATAAATACTGCTGACGCAAAACCGCTCCGGGCAGAACGCTCGGAGCGGTTTTACTGTCAGTATGCGTTTTTCATCACCGTGTTTTCCAGAAAGCTGAAAAACACATCGTATTCATTTGGGGTCAGCATTTTGGGAGAACGCATGATCACAAGATCATGCCCGTGGTTCCCCACATGATAGGGTGGATGAGTGTGAGAATAGGGATTTTCCAAAACCCTCTTGACGAATTTCACATACAGTAGTATTTTTCTTGTAAATCCCACTGCTCTTGTGGATTGGTTTGAAGCCATCCACAAAATGTGGTCGTGTTCATTTTGAACATAACCACAGAAAGTGGTTGGTTATCACCGTGAGACCCACCACTTCCGTGAGGAAAAGT
>ENA-ORRL01001207-ORRL01001207.1-human-gut-metagenome-genome-assembly--contig:-NODE-1207-length-21287-cov-5.290740_pt1 | contig 21287 bp, 20 predicted proteins | sample MGYA00242175_ERZ509134 | MGnify/ENA primary metagenome ERZ509134 (study PRJEB26280, sample SAMEA2338660) | human gut metagenome | biome: human gut; feature: human-associated habitat; material: faeces... | reverse complement strand
TGTCAGATGCCCCCGTCTTTGTCAATCGATGGCAAAAATTCTTTACATTAATTAACAATAGCAGATTTTCCGAAACCGGTCAAGGCATATCTCGCAGTGAAATTTATCCTTCTGACTCTCACCCGAACAAGCCCGCTGTCGGCCTTCCTACCCTGTATCAGGCAGCTTGAAGGCCACGCAGCTTTCACCAGTTTCCGGTTAAAATACGCAAAAGTGTTCGCGTCGGGCGTAACTAACCGCATGGTTGGGAACGTCCAACGCGAACATCTTCAATCATCCACACAGGCTGAGTTCGCAGAGGTAGCATATCAAAACGTTCCATTACGCCTGTCTCATAGCTGTTGCCAGCTTTGACGCTTATTCTCCCCGGTTCGATCAAACCGGTGAGAATTCTTATAAGAGGTCTTAATCTCCCTTTTCCATGTACAGCCGCCACGGGAACGCCGTGATCTGCGCGCTCGTGCAGTCGTTGGCGGAGCCGAACAGCCCACCGCCGATGCCGTCGGTGATGCCGTGCTCCTTGGCCCAGCGAGCCATCTTCATATTGAAGCCCGGATAATCCACCAGGATCAGCACGTCGGGGGCGAACGCCTCGACGTCCTGCCGGCACTCTTTCATCTGGCGGCGGATCGTCCGCAGGTTTTTGATTACTTCGACGATGCCGAAAAACGAGGTTTCCTTGTAATGTTTGGCCAGATTCCCGCTGCCTCCGACCCCGGCCATCTTGTCCCCGCCCCAGAAGCGGAACTTCGCCTCGGGGTCGTGGGCTTTCAGCCCTTTCATCAGGTTGGCGCCGTGCAGGTCGCCCGAAGGCTCGCCGGCTATCAGGTAGTAACGCATATCGTAAGTCTTATTCTTCTTTCAGTAAATCGGGCCGCAGCCGTTTGGTGCGCTCCCAGGCCTGCTCCTCCTTCCAGCGGTCGATTCGGGCGAAATTGCCCGAGAGGAGCACGTCGGGCACTTTCCAGCCGTTGAACTCGGCGGGTCGGGTGTAAACCGGTGGTGCCAGCAGGTTGTCCTGGAAGCAGTCCGTGAGCGCCGAGGCTTCGTCCCCGATGGCTCCGGGGATGATCCGGATCACCGAATCGGCGATGATGCAGGCGGCCAGCTCGCCGCCCGTGAGCACGTAGTCGCCGATCGAGATCTCGCGCGTGACCAGGTGTTCGCGGATGCGGTAGTCGATGCCCTTGTAGTGGCCGCAGAGGATAATCAGGTTGTCGAGCGTCGAGAGGCGGTTGGCTTCGTGCTGGTCGTAGCGGATGCCGTCGGGCGAGGTGTAGATCACCTCGTCGTATTCCCGTTCCGCTTTGAGGGCTTCGATGCAGCGGTAGATCGGTTCGATCTTCATTACCATACCCGCCTCTCCGCCGAAGGGGTAGTCGTCCGTGGTGCGGTGCTTGTCTTCTGTGTAGTCCCGGATGTTGTGGATATGGATTTCGACCAGCCCCTTCTCCTGCGCACGCTTGAGGATCGATTCGTTCAGCGGCGAGGCGAGCAGTTCGGGTACGACGGTCAGGATGTCTATTCTCATGGCGTTAGCGTGCTTGGCGGAAGATGATGTCTTTTTCGGTGTCGGGGGCGAGCGGAATTTCCCGCCCGTTCTCGAGCGTGTAACCCTTGTAATCCAGTTCGGTGAAGAGTTCGATGATCTGCGGGCGGTTTTCGCCGCCCGTTTCGATCAGTACTGTCGGGCGGAAACGCTCCAGCAGAGGGCGCAGCTCGTGCATGACGATCAACTCATACCCTTCGACGTCGCACTTGACGAAATCGAGCCGCTCCAGCCCGGCGAAAAGCTCGCTGCCGCGCCGCATCCGGGCGGTGAAAGTGACGGCGCCCTCTCCGGCGGCATCGCCCACGAAGTTTCGTCCCGTGCCGAGATAACCCGTTTCGCGGGCGGAGTCGTTGCTCATGGTGATCTCTTTATTCTCGGCTCCCAGCGCGCAGTCGAAGATTTCGACGTTGCGGCAGCCCCGCAGGTTGCGGCGCAGCACCCGGCAAACGACCGGGACGGGTTCGACGGCATGGACCCTGCCTGCGGTGCCGACGATTTCCGAGAGAGGACGGGCGTAATAGCCCAGATTGGCTCCGATGTCGATCGCCGTGTCGCCGGCTTTCGCCAGCCGGGGCAGGTGATAGACGTATTCGGTCGCCGCGCTGCGCCGTCCAAGCCCCAGCCGGTAGCTGATGAAAAAGAGGCGGCTCACCGCCCGCAGATAACCTTCGAGCGGAAGCGTCCGGTAGAGGATTTTGTGGAGCAGCGCTTTCATAACGGACCCGGACGGAATTAGTTCTTGTAGTTCACCTCCTGGTTGAGGACTTCGGTGACGAAGGGATTGTAGAGCACTTCGTGGCCGATGGTGGTTTCAGGGCCGTGTCCGGGATAGACGCGCACTTCGTCGCCCAGCGGGAGCAGGTTGTCCAGGATCGAACGCATGATCCACGAATAGTCGCCGCCCGGCAGATCCGTGCGTCCGATGCTTTCGCGGAAGAGGGTATCGCCCGTGAAGAGGCTCTTCGATTCGGGTTCGTAGAGCGATACGTGGCCCGGCGTGTGGCCCGGCGTGCGGATGACGCGCAGGACGGTGTGGCCGAATTTCACTTCTTCTACCTTGTCCAGATCGATGTCGATGGTCGGCATGGCGTTGATTTTGACCCCGTAAACGGTCGATCCCACCGCATCGGTGTCCAGCATGAAGGCGTCCTTGCCCGAGAGGGCGAAGGGAATGCCGTAGGTCTTGCGCAGATGTTCGACGCCCAGCACGTGGTCGAAATGACCGTGCGTATTGACCGCCAGCACCGGTTTGAGCCCGTGTTCGGCGAGGAAACCGTCGAGTGCGGCATCTTCTTTGGGGGTGGAATTTCCGGCGTCGATGACCGCGCACTCCTTCGTGTCGTCCCAAACGACGTAGGTGTTCTCCTGTATCGGATTGAAAGTCAGGCAGGCGATTTTCATGATATGTGAAATTTATTTAAGGTACAAATATAGCGATATTTCGCGGATAATCGCTATTTTTGGAACCGGAGCGCCGGAAAGAAACGGCGCTGCCGGAGCGGGCGCAGAGGTCCTGGAACAGTAATTTGTTGAAAGTCAAAACAGAGAGAAGAATGAAGATACGTTTACTGAAAATTTTTGCGGCGGTCGCCGTGCTGCTGTCGTTCGGAAGCTGTTCGTTGCTCAAGGTGTCGGTCGATACGGGCAACCCGCCGCTTCCGGCTTCGGAGGCCAATACCCGGATGATGACCCGGGGATTTTATTACGACTTGGCGGACGAGATCGCCCGCACGGCCGATTCGGTCGCGGCCGCATCGTCGGAGATTCCGGTGCGGATCCGGGCGATCCGGTGGAAGATGCAGGCGACGCGGGCCGCCGTTACCGCCGTCATGCAGTCCAACCCCGACGTGGCGCTCATCGACACCTGGCTGCTCTGCGTCCGCATGGACAGCGCTTTCCGCCGCCTGCCCGATTCGCTGCTTTTCGCCGGGCAGACGCCGCTCGTGCGCAAGGTCGTGGCGCGTCTGGACAAGAAAGCCGAACACCTGGCTTCGACCCTGCTTGCGCCGGAGAAGTTCGCGTTGATGCAGGAGTTCGTGGGGAATTATATGCAGGCGAATCCCGTCACGGGGTCGCAGTTCACTCCGGTCAATACGACCCTGCCCTGGATCGAATTTCTCCAGTCGAAAGGCGTGGAAACGCAGTATAACGTAGGCTCCATCTCCGATGTGATCGCCGATCTGGGCGACCGTTTCGGCGGCCAGTCCGAGCAGATGGTCAATAGCATCGGCTGGTCGAAGGATATTTTCGAGTTGCAGATGCAGCAGGACAGCGTCCGCAACCGGCTGACGCGGCAGCTCGACAGCCTGGAGCGTAATTTCGACCGCATCGTGACGGTCATGGAGCACCTGCCGCAGATCGCCGATTATATGGGCAAAAGTCTGAATACCGAAGTCGCAGCGCTCATCGAAACGTTGAACGGTGCCGTGGACAACGCATTTGCCGACCTCGACCGCCAGCGTGCGGAGTTGCAGGGTTATATTTCGGCCGAGCGCAAAGCGCTGGTCGATCAGGCGCAGCAGGCGGTCGATGCGGCGGTACAAAATGCGATGGACCGGGTACCGGCTCTGGTGGCCAAGCTCCTCGCCTGGATCGTGCTTTTCGCCGTCATCATGCTGGGCGTGCCGTTCGGCATCGGTTTCTGGCTGGGACGGGTGCGCGAACGTGCCAAAACCAGGAAAACGGGCGGCGCATAGCGGAAAATTCGTACCTTTGCGTTCTAAATCCGAATGCGATATGGCTCGAAAGAAAGCGAATTATCCCCTGATTGAGGGGCTTGAGATAACGACGCTGGCCGCCGAAGGCAAGGCGATGGGGCGTTACAATGACGTGGTGGTCTTTGTGCCGATGACCGTGCCGGGCGACGTGGTCGATGTGCAGATCCGCTCCAAGCGCCGCCGGTATATGGAAGGTTTCGTCGTCAATTATGTGAAGCGCTCGCCGCTGCGCGAAGAGCCGTTCTGCGCCCATTTCGGGGTCTGCGGCGGCTGCAAGTGGCAGAATTTGCCCTACGCCGAACAACTGCGTTTCAAGACCGAGCAGGTGCGCGACCAGCTTACCCGCATCGGCAAGGTCGAGCTGCCCGAAATCGCGCCCTGTCTGCCCTCGGCCGAAACCCGTTTTTACCGCAACAAGCTGGAGTTCACCTTCGCCGAGCGGCGCTGGCTCACCTACGAGGAGATCGCCGAAAAGGGCGAGATCGCCCATGCCCCGGCGCTGGGATTCCACATCCCCGGTATGTTCGACAAAGTGCTGGACATCGAAAAATGCTGGCTGCAGCCCGATCCGTCGAATGCGATCCGGGAAGAAACCCGGCGTTTCTGCCTCGAACACGGTTATACGTTCCACAATCCGCGCGAGCACCGGGGGCTGATGCGCAACATGGTCGTCCGCACCGCCTCGACGGGCGAGGTGATGGTGATCGTGGTTTTCCATGCCGACGAGCGGGAGAAGATCGCGGCCCTGTTGGACCATCTGGCGGCCGCTTTCCCCGAAATCACGTCGCTGTTCTATGTAATCAACGAAAAGTTCAACGACTCCACCGGCGACCTGGAACCCGTCTGCTACCGGGGCAAGGATCACATCATCGAGCGGATGGAGGGGCTGCAGTTCAAGGTCGGCCCCAAGTCGTTCTATCAGACCAATTCGGCGCAGGCGTACGAACTTTACAAGGTCGCGCGTGACTTCGCCGCCCTGACGGGAAAAGAGATTTTATACGACCTTTACACCGGCACGGGTACGATCGCCAACTTCTGTGCGGCGCGGTGCGCGAAGGTCGTGGGCGTGGAGTACGTGCCCGAGGCCATCGAGGACGCCCGCGTCAATTCGACGTTGAACGGTATCGGGAATACGGTGTTCTATGCCGGCGATATGAAAGCCGTGCTGAGCGACGAGTTCGTACGGCGCAACGGCCGTCCCGACGTCATCATCCTCGACCCGCCGCGTGCCGGAGTCGATGAACCGGTGATCGACGTGATCCTGCGGGCGGCGCCCGAGCGGATCGTCTATGTGAGCTGCAACCCGGCTACGCAGGCCCGCGACCTGGCCCTGATGGACGGCGCGTATCGCGTCGAGGCGGTGCAGCCGGTCGATATGTTCCCCCATACGCACCACGTGGAGAACGTGGTGAAGCTCGTCCGCCGGTAGGCGGCTCCTGTTCCGGGGCGGTTTTTATACTATCGGCTCCTGTTCGGGCGTTATATTTGCAGTACTATTTCAAAAACGAATGAAACGTATGAAAAAATGGATGATTTTAGCGGCGGCGGTCGTATTGGCTGCGCCGGTGTTCGCTCAAACCCAGGAGGCTTTCCCGAGTTATATTCAGGTGAACGGACGTTCCCAGATGGAGGTTACGCCGGATGAATTCTATCTGTCGATCGTAATCAACGAGCGCGAGTCGAAGGGAAAAATTACGGTCGAAACCCAGCAGCGGCAGATGATCGACGCCCTGAAGAAGTTGGGCGTCGATGTCGAGAAACAGCTCAAGGTGGCCAATATGTCGAGCGATTTCTACAAGAAGGCCAGCTCGCTGACCACCGCCAAATACCAGTTGCTGCTCCATTCGGCGGCCGAAGTGGGCGACGTGACCGCCGCCCTGGGCGATCTGGGCATCTCGAACGTCGGTATCGTACGCGTGACCCGTTCGGACATCGACTCCCTGAAGGAGCAGGTGCGCCTGGATGCCATCCGCAACGCCAAGTCGTCGGCCGAAGCGCTGGCCGGGGCGATCGGGCAGAAGATCGGAAAATGTTTCTATATCTACGATTCGAATTACGACGTAGCTCCGCAGTATTACGACAATATGATGATGGTGCGTTCGAAGGCGATGATGGCCGACAGCGCCGAAGCGGGTGCGCCCGAAGAGCCTTCGCTCGATTTCAAAACGATCAAACTGGAGTATAACGTCCAGACCAAGTTCGTCCTCGAATAATCGGGGTTATCGTCGGAAATGAATTGGCAGGCCGAATTTTTGGATAACCCGGAAATTCGGCTTACCTTTGACCACTTTCCCTTTTTTCAAAAGCAAGGAATTATGGAGAACAGATTCAGTTTCGATTACCAGCACTACGACTCTTCGGAGGGGATGCCCGCCGGGGACCGGGAGTTGGTGGAGGAGGCTCGCCGGGCCGTCGCCCGGGCGTACGCTCCCTATTCCAAATTCCGGGTAGGCGCTGCGGCCCGTCTGCGCAGCGGGAAGATTCTCTGCGGCAGCAACCAGGAGAGCGAGGTGTTTCCTGCGGGCATGTGCGCCGAACGGTCGTTGCTGTTCCATGCCGGAGCGTGCCATGCCGACGATCCAATCGAGGCGCTGGCCATTGCTTCGGAGCCGTCCGAGCGGGAGTGCTATCCCTGCGGACAGTGCCGCCAGGTGCTGCTCGATGCGGAGCGTCGCCAGAGGTCGCCGATCCGTATCATCATGTCCGGTGCGGGCGGTGCCACGGTGGTGGATTCGGCCGTGCGGCTGCTTCCTTTCACGTTCCAGTTATAATCCGCTTCGCAATTACGCTCCGTTTCCGATGTTTGCTCCCGAAGATATTCTGTACGAGGACAACCACCTTTTGATCGTCAATAAACGGTGCGGCGACCTGGTGCAGCCCGATCCGTCGGGCGGCGATGCGCTCGAACGGCAGATCAAGGAGTTCATCCGGCGGCGCGATGCCAAGCCCGGCGAGGTGTTCCTCGGCGTGGTGCACCGTATCGACCGTCCCGTGAGCGGAGCCGTCATTTTCGCCAAAACGTCGAAAGCCCTCGCCCGCCTGAACGAGATGATCCGCCGGGGTGAGATCAAAAAGACCTATTGGGCGCTTACGGAGAGCCGTCCCGATCCCGAAGAGGGAGAGTTGTGCCACTATATCCTGCGTAACGAGAAAACCAACCGTTCGCGGGCGCTCGATGCGCCCCGGGGCGATGCAAAACTGGCGAAATTGCGTTACCGCACCCTGGGGGCGAGTGCCCGTTATACGTTGGTGGAGGTCGATTTGCTGACGGGGCGCCACCATCAGATCCGGGCGCAGCTCTCGAAGATCGGCTGTCCGATTAAGGGCGACCTGAAATACGGGGCTCGCCGTTCGAATCCCGACGGAGGCATTTCGCTCCATTCGTACCGTGTCGATTTCATCCATCCCGTGCGGCGCGAGCGGATCGTCGTGACGGCGCCCGTGCCGAAAGAAGATAATCTCTGGGCGTTCTTCGCCCGACAATTTTCATTGTTGCCATGCGAATTTTGATTCAACGGGTGCGCCGTGCGTCGGTTTCCATCGGCGGAACCCTCAAATCGGCCATCGGACCGGGTCTGTTGGTTTTCGTCGGTATCGAAGCCGAGGACGGCGAGGAGGATATCGAGTGGCTTGCGGGTAAACTCACCCGGCTGCGGATTTTCGACGACGAAAACGGGGTGATGAATCTCGACGTGCGGCAGGTCGGCGGCGAAATATTGGTGGTGAGCCAGTTCACGCTGCATGCCTCGACCCGTAAGGGCAACCGCCCGTCCTATATCAAGGCGGCCCCCGAAGCGATTTCCCGACCTTTGTACGAGCGGTTCGCCGCCGGTGTAGGCCGTGCGCTCGGGCGCGAAGTCGCTACCGGGGAGTTCGGAGCCGATATGCAGGTCGAGCTGGTGAACGACGGGCCGGTGACGATCTGGATCGACTCCCGACAACGCGAATGACTTCAGTTATTTCAAAGATAGTGAAAGATGAGCGCAATCGTGCGGGCTTGCACGCAGAGATTGCCGAATCGCATCCTATCCGAGGCTATGTCAAAGATATAAAAAGTTCGTTATGAAGAAGTATTTTTTGTGTATGGTCGCCTTGCTGTCGCTGGCGATCGTAGCCTGCGAAAGCGACGATACGGCGCCTGCGCCGACCGTGCGTCCGACTTTCGATCTGATCGACGCGCAGCCCGATGTGACGAGTGCGGTCGTGGCGGCCAACATCGAATCGAAGGGCGAAGTGCCCATCTCCGAAGTCGGCTTCTCCTACCAGGAAGCGGGCGGAGAGTACGTCGATGTGGTTTGTACGAATTTCAAGGACGGTCTGGCCCGGCAGACCCTGACCGGCCTGAAGCCCGACACCGAATATCGTTGGTACTGTTATGCCGTCTTGGGCGGCGAGCGGTTCAATGCGTCGCTGTCGAAAACGTTCAAGACCCTCAAGGAGGGGGAGGTGCCTCCGGCTCCGACGCCCCAGTTCGGCAAGCCTTCGGCTTCCGAGGTGCAGGCTACGAGCGCATCGCTCGCGTGCGCTTATCTATACACCGGTGATGCGGCCGATATTGCCGAAGCCGGTTTCGGATACAAGCCTGCGGCATCGGCCCAAACGGGATATACTATGGTAGAAATTACGCCGGACGACTCTTCGTTGTCGGCCCGTCTGGAGGAGCTGACGCCTGAAACGGCTTACGAGTTCTATGCCTATCTGGTGATCGACGGAAAGAATTACACCAGCGAACGGGTCGTTTTTACCACGTTGAAGGAGGGCGAGCAACCGGGAGCTCCGCAGTTCGAAACGCCTTCGTCGTCCGGGGTTTCTCCGACCGGAGCGACGCTTGCCTGCGTTTATGAGTACGAAGGCGACGGCGATGTTGCGGAAGCCGGCTTCGGGTATAAGGCCGGTGCGCAGGAGGAATATACCGAGGTGAAGGCTGCTTCGACGGCTTCGCCCCTGGCCTGTGAGCTGAACGGGCTCGAACCTGAAACGAAATACGATTTTTATGCGTATGTCGTTGTCGGCGACGAGCGTTATACGAGCGCCGTCGCGCAGTTCACGACCCTTAAAGCGGGTGAAAATCCCGAGCCGGAGTTCGGTCCCGTCGCTGCGACGGATGTGACCGCTTCGTCGGCCACCCTGACGGGCAGCTTCACCTATGAAGGCGAAGAAACGGTCGGCATCGAAGTAGGATTTGCTTACAAACCCTCCGGTGAAACGGATTACACGACGAAAACGGTGACGGCTTCGTCGGGAGATAAGCGTGCGGCCATTACCGGATTGAGTGCCGCGACCACCTATACGTTCCATCTGTACGCCTCGATCGGCGGCAAGCAGTATCGGAGCGAGGAGGGTACTTTCACCACTGAGAGCGGAACAGTCCCCCCCCCGGAAAACGTCTATCGTACCGGCTGGGCCGAGTTGCCGGTGGAGGTGCAGAACAGCGACTACTACTATGCGCATCATATTTGCCCGGATTTCTATGTCGGCAGCCAGAAAGCCCGCAATTATACGGTCTGCTTCAGCGCCGAGCACCACTGTCCGGTCTGGGTGGCCGCTCCGCGCCACGCTTGCTACGAGGTGAAAGGAACGGATCGTACGGACGCTTACAGTCGCGATCCGGATATTCCGTCCGGTATTCAATACAGCAGTAAATCGACCGGCGGCGGTTGCAACAAGGGCCATATGCTCGGTTCGGCCGAACGGCTCGTGACCCGGAAAACCAACGAACAGGTATTCTATTATTCGAATATCGCGCCGCAATATTCGTCGAACTTCAACAACGGCGGCGGGGCATGGAACAATCTGGAAAGTTTTGTCGATGCGCAGGTTTGCGCCGATACGACTTATATCGTGGTAGGCACCTATTTCGAACCTTTCACCGATGCTTACGGCAAGAGCTGCACTTCGTCGAAAATCGATTTCGGCGGACGCAGCGACGTGAGCCGGCCTTCGATGTTCTACTACCTGCTGCTGCGGACCAAGAACGGAAATACGAAAAAATCGGTGATGGATTGTGCCGCGAGCGAATTGAAGTGCGCCGCCTTCGTGCTGCGTCATAACATGGATAAAGGGCACGAGCCGCAGGCCAAAGATATGATGTCGGTGGCGGAAATCGAGCGATTGACGGGCTTTACCTTCTTCGCCAACGTGCCGAATGCGCCGAAGGATACCTACAATCCGTCGGACTGGGGCTTGTAGCGTTCCGAATGGAAACCCGGGTCTATTCTTGGGGCGACGGCCGACCCTGGCACAGCTACGCGGCGTATTGCCGGCGACATTTCGGCGGCCGGGTGCGTAAGATCGCGGTGGATGCCGGCTTGAGCTGTCCCAACCGGGACGGAACGATCGGATCGGAGGGGTGTACGTTCTGTGACAACAGGGCGTTCACCCCTTCCTACTGTTCGCCCCGGAAGAGCCTGACGCGGCAGATCGACGAGGGAATCGCTTTCCATGCGGCCCGAGGGCGGGATGAAGGGCTTTGTCTGGTCTATTTCCAACCTTTTTCCAATACGCACGCTCCTGTCGCACGGCTTCGGGAGCTTTATGCCGAAGCGTTGGCTCATCCCCGGATTTCGGGACTGGTGATCGGCACGCGGCCCGATTGCGTGGACGACGAGAAGCTGGATTTGCTGGCGGAGCTGGCACGGAAACGCTATGTGGCGGTCGAATACGGCGTCGAATCCACCTGCGACGAAACATTGCGGGCCGTCCGTCGCGGCCATGACTTCGCGGCGGCCCGGCAGGCTATTGCGGCGAGCGCCGCACGGGGGTTGCACGTCGGGGCCCATTTCATTCTGGGGCTGCCCGGCGAAGACGACGAAATGCTTCTTCGACAGGTGGAGCGGATCAATGCCCTGCCGCTCGAAACGGTCAAGTTCCACCAGTTGCAGCTCGTTCGGGGAACGACCCTTGCCGCGCAATACGACGCCGAGCCCGGCCGCTTCCGCCTGCGTACCTCCGAGGAGTATCTCTCGCTGGTGGTCGAGGTGTTGCGGCGGCTGCGTCCCGATATGGCTGTGGAGCGTATCGCCAGCGAAGTGCCGATGGGATTTCACCACTTGACGCAGTGGCATTTAACGCGGGTTTCCACCCTTTGGTCCCTGCTTGAAAAAAGATTAACGGCACGGAACGCGTATCAAGGCGAAATTTTTATACCTTTGCGCCGTTAAACCTTAATTGTTCAAAGAAAAATGACTCTGTTGAAGGAAAAAATAACTTTCGGGACGATTATGGGCGTAGTACGGGAATATTTCGTGATGACGATCGGTATTCTCCTCTACACGTTCGCGTGGATCGCCTGTATTCTGCCCGCACACGGTACCGGCGGCGGTGCCACGGGTGCGGCGCTGGTGTTGTGCGGGGCGATCGAAAACCTGTTCAACTTCCAGATTAACATCGGTACGATGGCGTTCATCGTCAATGGTATTCTGCTGCTGTTCGCAGGTTTCATCATTGGTTGGAATTTCGGTATCAAGACGATTTTCTGTATCATCGTGCTTCCTGCGTCGCTGAACTTTTTCCAGGAAACACTGCCCGGCGTGCAGGCGTGGCTCGCGGAACTGGGCGTTATCCCACCCGATGCGATCAGCCTGTTCGGTAATCTGGAACCGCTGCTGCTGGTCATCATGGGCGGTATGCTGTCCGGTGTGGGTATCTATATGTGTTTTCGTCAGGGCGGTTCGACCGGCGGTACGGATATCGTGGCGCTGCTGATCAACAAGTATCATCCGATCAACTACGGCCGTGTCGTGCTGGTGACCGATTCGCTTATCATCTGTGCATCGCTGCTGGTGGGCAACGGCATCGAGACGGTGATCTACGGCTTCCTGCTGACGGCGGTATTCGGTCTGAGCACCGATGCGTTGCTGGCGGGCAACCAGCAGTCGAATCAGATTCTGGTCATCAGCCATGAGCACGACCGTATCGCCGCAGAGATCGTCGAGAAGGCGCATCGCGGGGTGACGATGCTCAACGGCATGGGATGGTACACGAAAGAGTCGTCGCAGGTAGTGATGGTTATTTGCCGCAAACGCGAAACGGCCGACATCCTCAAGATCGTCCGCAACCTCGACCCCAAGGCGTTCGTTTCGGTGGCTTCGGTAACGGGTGTTTACGGACAGGGCTTCGGTATCATCGACGGCGGTATGCTCAACGGTATGAAGAAGAATTAGGGAATCTTCTTCGATTTGAAATAATACTCCTCGTCGATCCGGCGGGGAGTATTTGTTTTCCGGGAATAATGCGTAACTTTACCCGAAGAAAAACCGAATTGATTCCGTCGTTTTGCGGTTGCGGCTCGGCTCCGGACGGGCCGGTCGGTTCCGCAGCCTGAAAGCACTCCTTTTCGATCCTGCTACGACCATGCGCTATGCCGACATCGTACTTCCTCTGGCCCAGCCTCTCTACACCTTTGCGGTGGCGGAAGGCGTGACGCTTTGCGAGGGGATGGCCGTAGTCGTGCCTTTCGGCCGATCGAAGATCTACACGGGCATCGTCTGGCGGCTGCACGACCGGCGCCCCGATTTCAAGACCGTCAAGACCGTCTCCCGCGTGCTCTACGGTACGCCTCTGCTCGACGAGCGGCAGCGCCGTTTCTGGGAGTGGGTCGCCGATTATTACATGTGCACGCTGGGCGAGGTGATGCGCGTGGCGCTGCCGTCGCTGATGAAGCCGAGCGGACACGGCGAGGAGGAGTTTGCTGCCGACGAGTTCCGGCCCCGCCGGGAGTGGTTCGTGGCCCTGGCCGGCGAAGCGCTCACCGCCGACGGGCTGGCCGCCGCGCTGGAACGTATGGGGCGTCGTGCCCCCCGGCAGCGGGAGGCGCTGGAGGAGTTGGCTGCCCTTGCGCCCGACGGGGCGGAAGTCGCCCGGAGCCGACTCGCCGCCGATCGGACGGCTCTCGCTCTCCTGGTGAAAAAGGGGTTATTGACCTGTATCGAACGGGAGGTCGCACCCGGTCCGGTGACTGGCGGTGCGCAGTTTCGTCTGCCGACGCTTTCCGCTGCGCAGCGGAAGAGATCCGTGCCGTGTTTGCCGATCGCGCGACCGTGCTGCTGCGGGGTGTCACCGGTTCGGGCAAAACGGAAATTTATATGCACTTCGCTGCCGAGGTGCTGGCCCGGGGCGGACAAGTGCTGCTGCTCGTGCCGGAGATCGCTCTCACGGCCCAGTTGGTCGATCGGCTCCGGCAGGTTTTCGGCGAGCGGGTGATCGCCTATCATTCGAAACTCACCGACCGCAAGCGTACGGAGCTTTACCTCCGCCTGCGGGATTCTGCGGGCGGCGAGCTGGTGATCGGGGCCCGTTCGGCGATCTTCCTGCCGCTGCGCCGCCTGGAGCTGGTCGTGGTGGACGAGGAACACGATCCCAGTTACAAACAGACCGACCCGGCGCCCCGCTACCAGGCACGCGACTGCGCCGTGCTGATGACCCGACTGCTGGGGTGCCGTACGCTGCTGGGCAGCGCTACTCCGTCGCTGGAGAGTTATTTAAACGCTGCGACCGGAAAATACGGCAGCGTGGTACTGGCCGAGCGTTACGGACCGTCGCGGATGCCGCAGATCCTCGTGTCCGATACGATCCGTGCCGTGAAACGCGGCGAGCGGCATGCCCATTTCAACAAATTGCTGCTCGACCGTATGGAGGAGACCCTCGGCGGAGGCGGTCAGGCGATGCTTTTCCAGAACCGGCGGGGTTTCGCACCCTATGTCGAGTGCCGGGAGTGCGGCTGGACGGCCCGCTGTCCGGATTGTAATGTGACTCTCACGCTCCACAAGGGAAGCGGTCGTATGGTCTGTCACTATTGCGGTCATACGGAGCCTGTTCCGGCCAAGTGCCCCCATTGCCGGGTGACCGAACCCGTGCCGATGGGCTTCGGGACGGAAAAGGTCGAGGAGGAGATCGCCCGCGTTTTCCCCGAGGCGCGGGTCGCCCGGCTCGACCGCGACAGCGTTACCTCCGAGCGTGCTTTCCGGCAGATCGTCGAGGCCTTCGCCCGGGGCGACGACGATATTCTGGTGGGGACGCAGATGATTACCAAAGGATTCGATTTCGGCGGCGTGGAGCTGGTCGGTGTGCTCAACGCCGACAATCTGCTCAACAATCCCGATTTCCGCTCGGCGGAGCGTGCGTTCCAACTGCTGATGCAGGTGGCGGGCCGCGCCGGTCGGCGCGAAAATCCCGGAACGGTCGTGATCCAGACCGCCGAGCCGGGACATCCCGTCTTGCAACAGGTGATTGCGGGCGATTACGAGGCGATGGCTCGTCAGCAGCTCGCCGAGCGGAAGGCGTTCTTCTATCCGCCCTATGCACGGCTCCTGAACCTGCTGTTGCGCCACCGCGATCCCGTGACGCTGCGCCGTGCGGCCAACGCCCTGGCCGCCGCCCTGCGCGAACGGTTCGGGCGACGCGTGCTGGGACCCACGGCCCCGCCCGTCGATCGGGTGCGGGGCGAGTATCTGGCGACCCTGCTGCTGAAGATCGAGGCGGGGGCTTCGCTGGCCCGGGCTCGCGAGGCGGTGCGCGGGATTCTCGATCGGGTGGTCGAAAGTCCCGAATTCAAAGGCGTTACGATTCTCTGCGATGTCGATCCTCAATGATATAAAGGGGCTTTTTCTGCCGCCTGTATGTCCCGTATGCGGCGGCGAGTTGCACGAGGGCGAGGGTGCTTTCTGTATGATGTGCCGTACGTTGGCACCCCAGACCGGATTCTGGCGCCGTGCGGACAATCCGCTGGCCGAGCGGCTGCGCAACGAGTTTCCCATCGTGCAGGCCTCGGCTTTTCTCTGGTTCGTTGCGGGCAGTTCCTGGCAGCGGGCCATTCATGGTTTCAAGTATTACAACCGCTGGCGCACGGCCCGCGACCTGGGTGCCTGGTACGGCGGTAACCTTGCCGACAGCGGACTGTACGGAAGCGTGGACTGTATCGTTCCCGTGCCGCTTCATACCCGGCGGTTGCTGGCCCGGGGGTACAATCAGGCTGCCTATATCGCCGAGGGGATCGCTTCCCGGATGGGAGTGCCGGTGGAGGATCGGGTGGTCAGGCGCCTGCGCAACAACCCGAGCCAGACGACCCGTTCTTCGGCCGGGCGCTGGGAGAACGTACGCGATTTGTTTGCGGTCGCGCGGCCCGGAGCGTTGGCCGGACGGCACGTGCTGCTGGTCGATGACGTAGTGACTACCGGTTCGACGCTGCTTTCCTGCACCGAAGCTCTCCTGCGTGCGGTGCCCGATTGTCGGGTCAGCATTGCCGCGCTGGCTGTTTCGCGCCGCCATTTCGGACTGGACCGGTAATTTCGATCGCGTAGTCTTTGCATTGACAATGAGTCTTTTCGGTCGGATTTTGCTTCGGCCGGGTCCGAACGGGTTTGGCTTGTCACTTACCTTTCGCTATCTTTGTAGAAGATAGGATGCGCCTCGGAAAACTGGGAACAAGTTCCTGTTTTCTCTCGGCTTTCGCTATCTTTGCAGCGCGAAATTTGTGTTTTATAATATTTTTCCGGCGGGGTGCAATGTATCTCGTCGGGCTTTTTTAACTGTCGATTGAGCTATGTTTCGTATCGTTTTGCTGTTGTTTGCCGGAATCGGAGCGGGCTATCTGCTGCGCAACTGGTCGTTTGTGGCCAGGCTGGAGCGGGGAGTATCGCTTACCGTGTGGGCCCTGCTCTTCGTTTTCGGTGTTACGATCGGTTCCAACCGCGAACTGATCGCCAATTTCGGACGTTTCGGCTGGCAGGCCGCCGTGATCGCCTGCCTTGGCGTCGCCGGGAGTTTCGCGGTGGTATTCGTCGTCCGGCGTTACTTTTTCCGGAAAGGAGGGTGCGATGAGAGATAGTCTGATCGTTTTCGTCTTTTTCGCGGTCGGCGTGGCGCTCGGCTATGCCGATGCCGTCCCGACATGGCTGTTGGATCCCGATCTGCCGATGATTATTCTTTCGGTGATGGTGGTGCTGGTCAGCTTGGGACTCGGGGCCGGCGACAACCTGCACTATATGCTGCGCACGTTCAACTGGCGGATGTTCCTGTTGCCGCTTTGTACGATCGTCGGCACCCTGCTCTTTTCGGCGCTTGGCGTGCTGGTGCTCCGGGGATTCAGCCTGACGGACTGTCTGGCCGTAGGCAGCGGTTTCGGCTACTATTCGCTTTCGTCGGTGCTGATAGCCGACTTGAAGAGCGCGACGCTCGGCGTGCAGGGCGCCGCAGAGCTGGCGACGGTCGCTTTGTTGGCCAACGTCGTGCGCGAGATGATCGCCCTGTTCGGAATGCCGCTGTTCGCCCGCTGGGGTGGTCCGCTGGCCCCGATCTCGGTGTCGGGCGTGACTTCGATGGACGTTTGTCTGCCTTCGATCGCCCGTTATTCGGGCAGCGACCTGGTGCCGCTGGCCATCCTGCACGGCATCGTACTGGAGGTGTGTGTGCCGATTCTGGTCGGTGCCTTTTGCTGACCGAAGGAACCGTAAAAAAGAATCGACAGAAAGCTCCTTTTTATCGACATCTTTCCGGCCCGGGAGAATCCCCTGCCGGGGATCGTTCGGTTGTAAACAGATTTTTCGACAAAACGGGGTCCGGGGCGTTTTGATATGTCGCCCCGTTTGTCTATTTTTGAAAGTTGAAATCCACGTAACGAATGGCTAAAGAATATACCCCCGCTTCGCGCAACCGCGAAGCGTTTGCTGCAATGACCGATACCCCCGGCAACGTGCCTCCGCAGGCCGTCGAACTGGAGGAGGCGGTGCTCGGCGCTCTGATGCTCGAGAAGGATTCGATCATCACCGTGCAGGAGTTCATCACGCCCGAGGCTTTCTATACCGAGGAGCATCGGACGATCTACCGCGCGATCGAGGAGCTCTCGACCGAGCTCAAACCGATCGACCTCTATACGGTCACCGAGCGGCTGAAGGTCCGCAAGGAGTTGCAGAAGGTGGGCGGTGCGTCGTACCTGGCGCAGCTCACGCAGAAGGTGGGCTCGGCGGCCAACGTGGAGTTCCACGCCAAAATCATCGCCCAGAAGTACGTGCAGCGGGAGCTGATCCGCTCCGCGACCGAGATCCAGCGCCGTTCGTACGACGAATCGACCGACGTGACGGAGTTGATCGGCTATGCCGAGAGCGAAATCTTCAAGGTGGCCGAAGGTCACGTCAAGCGTTCGGTACAGTCGTCCAAGGATTTGCTGGCCAAGGCGCTGATGCAGATCGAGGAGGCATCCAAGAACACGTCGGCCTTCAACGGCGTGCCTTCGGGTTTCATGGCCATCGACCGCGTGACGCTCGGCTGGCAGTTGTCTGACCTCATCATCGTAGCGGCACGCCCTTCGATGGGTAAGACCGCCTTCGTGTTGTCGATGGCCCGCAACATGGCCGTCGATCACGAACGTCCGGTGGCGTTCTTCTCGCTCGAGATGTCTTCGGTGCAGTTGATGATGCGCCTTATCATCGCCGAAACGGGTATTCCGGGCAACGATATCAAGAGTGGCCGTCTTACGCCCGAGCAGTGGCGCCACCTGGAGTCGGCGACCAAGCCGCTGGGGGCGGCCCCCCTTTACATCGACGATACGCCGGCGTTGTCGGTCTTCGAGTTCCGCTCGAAGGCCCGGCGTCTGAAGATACACAACGACATCCAGATCATCATCATCGACTATTTGCAGTTGATGACCGGCGGAACGCAGGATTCGAAGGGCAACCGCGAACAGGAGGTGGCTTTCATCTCCCGCACGTTGAAGGCCATCGCCAAGGAGTTGAACGTGCCGATCATCGCCCTCTCGCAGTTGAGCCGTGCTACGGAGCTGCGCGGCGGTTCGAAACGCCCCCAGCTTTCGGACCTGCGCGAATCGGGAGCCATCGAGCAGGACGCCGACATCGTGGCTTTCATCCATCGTCCCGAATATTACGGTATCAATCAGGACGAGAACGGTATGCCGACGGCGGGTATGGCCGAGATCATCATCGCCAAGCACCGTAACGGTGCGGTCACGGATGTCAATCTGCGCTTCCTGAAGGACCAGGCCCGCTTCGCCGATGTGGACGAAACGCTGATGCCGGAGGCGGGCAGCCGCCCTGCGCCGGGGCAGTACGAGGATGTATCGAGCGGTTCCAATTCCGGGCTGGGTGGCTTCGGCGGCGTGCCCGAGGAGTTCCTTACGCCCGGTGTGTCGGGGGCGCCCGTGAACCTGAACGAGGAGGAGCCGTTTTAGCGGAGCCGGCTCCGGTTTCCGCGTCCGGTTTCGCCGCATTCGCGGCGGGGAAGTCGTTCTGGAGTTGCGGGTCCGGAAGTTCGGACCGGGGCTGGAGGAAGATCGCTTGATTGTATAGTGAAAGATCGATAATATGTTCGTCAGTACGTATGCAGGGGCTGTTGCCGGGATCGACGCCGTGAAGGTGACCGTCGAGGTCAATCTCACCGGGGGCGGTCTGGGACTCTATTTGGTCGGACTGCCGGACAACGCCGTCAAGGAGAGCGAGCAGCGTATCCGGGCGGCTTTCGAGAATACCGGTCGCAAGATGTCGGGCCGCAAGGTCGTGGTGAACCTCGCTCCGGCCGATCTGCGCAAGGAGGGGGCGGGTTTCGACCTGCCGATCGCCGTGGGGATTCTCGCCGCGATGTCCGAGGTGAGCGGGGAGTTGCTTCCGACGACGATGTTCGCGGGCGAGCTCTCGCTCGACGGAACGCTGCGGCCCGTACGGGGTGTGCTGCCCCTTGCGGTCAAGGCCCGGGACGAGGGGTTGCGGCGGCTCGTGGTGCCGGCCGAAAACGCCGCTGAAGCGGCGGTCGTGGAGGGGGTCGAAGTGTACGGTCTGCACTCCCTGGGCGAGGTGATCGCCCTGCTGAACGGGGAGCGGAGATTCGATGCGACGGTGCCGGTGGATGCCGAGGCAACTTTGGCGTCGCAGAGTGCCTATGCCGAGGATTTCGCCGACGTGAAAGGACAGACGGCCGTAAAGCGGGCGCTGGAGATCGCGGCGGCCGGAGGACATAACGTGTTGATGATCGGTGCGCCCGGTTCGGGTAAGACGATGCTGGCGCGGCGCATGCCGACGATTCTGCCTCCGCTCAGCGTCGAGGAGGCGTTGGAAACGACCAAGATACACTCCGTGGCGGGAAAATTGGGCGCAGAGAGGGGATTGCTCTCGCAGCGTCCGTTCCGTGCGCCGCATCACATGACTTCGCAGGTGGCGCTGATCGGCGGCGGACAGTCGCCCCAGCCGGGCGAGGTGTCGCTGGCGCACAACGGAGTGCTGTTCCTCGACGAGCTGCCCGAATTCGGACGCAGCGTGCTCGAAGTGCTGCGGCAGCCGCTGGAGGATAAGAAGATCATGGTTTCGCGGGCGAGATACAGCGTGGAATATCCGGCCAATTTCACCCTCGTAGCGGCCATGAATCCCTGTCCCTGCGGGTATTACAACCACCCGACCAAAGAGTGCACCTGCCCGCCGGGTGCGGTGCACCGTTATATGGGACGTATTTCGGGCCCGCTGCTGGACCGCATCGACTTGCAGGTCGAGGTGACGCCGGTGGCTATCGGGGAGATTTCGCAGGTGCGGCCTTCGGAGCCGAGCGCCGCGATCCGCGAGCGGGTGATTCGGGCGCGGGAGGTGCAGGCGGAGCGTTTTCGTGGGGTGCCGGGCGTGCATACGAACGCCATGATGAATGCCAGAATGCTGCGCGAGTTCTGCCCGCTGGATCAGGCGGCGCGGGAGCTGCTCGAACGGGCGATGGTGCGGCTCGATCTTTCCGCCCGTGCCTACGACCGGATCGTGAAGGTGGCCCGCACGATCGCCGATCTGGAGGGGACGGCCGACATCGGTGCGGCGCATCTGGCCGAGGCGATCAACTACCGTTCGCTCGACCGGGGAAGTTGGGGCCGGTAATCGAATGGGGATGTTGCGATGAAGAAGTGGAAACCGGAAAGGAGGGACGGATTGCTGCTGCTGGGCATCGGGCTCGGTGCGGCGGTGGGACTGTTGCGCGGTGCGGTGCTCGCGTGGCTGCCGGTGGGCGTGGCGCTGGGGCTGTGTCTGCGGGGCGGGGCCGGAACCCGCAAACGGCTCCGCTGTCCGGCTTCCAGTCCCGGCTCTCCGGTCCCCATAGGGAGACCGTTCCTCCAGGACCCCCATGGCGGCCATCCTTTTTTTCTCAAAGGGCTCCGGAGCCCGATGGGAGGTCTCTTTCCCGGAAGCCTCACTCCCGGCTCCGGATCTCCCTATCTCCTTCTTCTCCTCATCCCTTCCTGTGATCTCCACCTGGGGGATCAGCTCCCGGCCAGACAAGGCCCCCTGGATCATCTGGCAAACGGTCTTATACAAAAACTCCCCGTCCTTGAACCGGAGCTCCATCTTGGAAGGATGGACGTTGACATCGATGTATTCCGGCTCCACCGTAAAGTGCAGCATGGTAAAGGGATATTTATGCTGCATCATATAGCTCTTATAGCCGTCCTCAATGGCCTTGGCGATGAGGCCGCTTTTTATGTACCGGCCATTGATGAAATAATTCTCAAAATTCCGGTTGCCCCGGGCGATGGAAGGCTTCCCGATGAACCCAGACACCTGGAACATCTCCGTTTCCACGGAGACCGGCAGAAGCTCCGCCGTAATCTCCCGGCCGTAAATGGTGTAAATAATATCCTTCAGGTTATGGTTCCCCGAGGTATGGAGCTTATTCTGGTTATTGACGATCAGACGGATGGAGATCTCCGGATGGGACAGGGCGATCTTTTCCACCAGATCCGCCACATGGGCTCCCTCCGTAGCCGCGGTCTTTAAGAACTTCCGCCGGGCCGGGGTATTGAAGAACAGGTTCCGGGAAATAAACGTGGTGCCGTCGGGCGCTCCCACCTCCTCCAGGCTCTTTTCCTGCCCTCCCTCGATCTGGTACCGGCAGCCGGTCAGGCTGTCTCCCGTCTTCGTGATCAGCTCCACCTGGGAAACAGCGGCAATGCTGGATAAGGCCTCGCCCCTGAAACCCAGGGAGGAGACCGTCAGAAGATCCTCTGCCGACCGGATCTTGCTGGTGGAATGGCGTAGGAATGCCAG
>ENA-ORRL01001196-ORRL01001196.1-human-gut-metagenome-genome-assembly--contig:-NODE-1196-length-21422-cov-3.650208_pt1 | contig 21422 bp, 9 predicted proteins | sample MGYA00242175_ERZ509134 | MGnify/ENA primary metagenome ERZ509134 (study PRJEB26280, sample SAMEA2338660) | human gut metagenome | biome: human gut; feature: human-associated habitat; material: faeces... | reverse complement strand
TGTGGCGCTGGTCGGTGACCCGCAGGTGGACGATTCGACGGAGATGGGTTATGCGCGGCGTTCGGTTTATCGGGAACTGTATGGACGCCGTGACCTGGACATGTGCATTTTTCTCGGGGATATGGTCAATGACAATATGTCGTTGCTCCCTGAGTCTGTAGGAGTTGTCGATTCGCTGCCATATCAGTGTTTCATGGTTCCGGGCAATCATGACCGTGATGTTTACCGTGGCCCGAAATCGTCTTCATATAGGCCTCGGGACCTTTCCACATGGCGTAAGGTTGTCGGCTATGTGGACACGTCTTTCGTCCGCAGCAATGTCCGTTTTATCCTGATGAACAATGTCCGCCATTCTGATTCTGGGATGACTGACTATGTCGGCGGCTTTACCGAGACGCAGAAACATTGGCTTGACTCAGTATTGAATGTGGGTGCACCTGCATTGACGGTACTTGCGACGCATATTCCTTTCAGTCAGATGAAAGGCCGCGATTCCGTGCTGGCATTGGTTCCGGAGGCTACGCGGATGCTGTATGTCAGCGGGCATACGCATTATGTATCGCGTGATGAATCCGTTCCGGAACTCGTTGTCGGCGCGACTTGCGGAAGTTGGTGGCGCGGTGTCAAGGATACTGACGGAATTCCCTATGCCTTACAGAGTTGCGGCTCTCCGAGAGGGGATTTCATTGCAGATTTCCATCGTGACGGACGATATGACCTTTCCTATAAATGCGTAGGCAGACCGGCTTCGGAACAATTGTCCGCATGGGCAATCCCAGATGATTCAGACACGTGTTCTTACCGCTTGTGTGTCAATGTCTTCGGCGGCTCGACTGACGGCATTGTCCGCGTCCGTGTCCCGCGTCGTGGGAGAGGCGTTTGCGGCAAGTCCTACCTTTGCGAACGGAGCAATACCACCGCGCCGGAGGTCGAAAAAGTAATCCGGTTCAATGCTTCGCTTTCCCGTGAGTACAGGCGAACCCACCGCACCGAGTTCATCCCTCTGCGCAGGAAGCCGTCCCCGCACATCTGGAAGACCACCGCAACCTTTTCCGGCCCCGAACCGGCCTATGTCAATGTCATTTACCGCGATGCCCACATGCGCATGAGGCAGCGCGTAAAGGTTAATAAACTTCAATGTTTTCCACTACGGCCTTGCCTTTTTCGATGACAATTCTCAGCTCTGAAGCGTCCGTGGAAGGGAAACTTATTTCGTTCTGTCCTGAAACGCAATGCCTGGTGCCGGATACGGTGAGGAATTGACCTCCTCCGTTCGTTATCTGGACATAGATTTTGGCGTCGGAACCGCTGCTCAGCATGAAACGTACGCCATTGACATTGCCTTTGGCCGGAATCGTCAGGAAATCTCCTTTGCCGAGGTTTGCAGGTCCGGAGAATTTCATGTCGTCCGCCTGTGAAACGGCAACCTTACTGCCGGCATTGTCCTGGACATGGAGTTTCGCCTGGAGCCTGATGTCTGTGGATGACGCCGCGGCCATGATTTCGAAATCTCCCGGCTCCACCACATGGTTCATATCTCTGTCAAGCATTGCCAGATCCTTTGGAGTCAACTTGAATTCTAAAGTCCTGGTCTCTCCCGGTTCAAGGGAAATGCGTTCGAAACCGCGCAGAACCTTCTCGTAGACAGTTATTGAACTTAGACAATCATGGACATAAAGCTGCACGACCTCATCTCCGCGGACTTTGCCGGTGTTGGTGACATTGAAAGAAACCTGCACTGAATCCGTCGGGGTAATTTGATCGGCAGAGAGGCGAAGGTCAGAGTATTCGAAATTCGTATAAGAAAGACCGTAACCGAAGTCATAGAGTGAACCGTTTACGCGGCTTGCCCATCCGTCAGGTCCGAGTTCCTTGCGCCCATCTATTTGAGAAGCAGGCTTGTACGGGAAATTGAACGGAATCTGTCCCACGGTTCGCGGGAAGGTTACAGTGAGCTTGCCGCCCGGGTTGTACTCTCCAAGCAGCGCTTTTGCGACCGCGGTCCCGCCATGTGCCCCAGGATACCAGGCCTCCAAGATGGCATCCGCATATTTGTCAGCATAGTTTATCGACAATGGACGTCCGTTTATCAGGACCACGACGACCGGCTTGCCAGTCTTTATGATTTCCTTCAGCAGAAGGTTCTGATGCCCGGGCAGTTCCAGTGACGTGCGGCTTTTGTTTTCTCCGCATGTGCGCGGACCGCCGCCCAGAACGAGCACCGTGACGTCGGCGCTTTCTGCTGTCTTCACGGCTTCCTCTATCCCGGCCATTTCTTCCGCAGTAGGGTCTTCAGGCAGCACTTCAGATTCAGGCCAATTCTTGTCCACGAGTTCACAGCCCTTGGCATATACGACATCCGCCTTGCCGTCAAGCTCCGTGCGCAATCCTTCAAGCACCGAAACGGCCTTGGTTCCCAATGGCCCGTAATGAAGATGAGCATATCCGGTGTCGTCGGCGTTAGGACCGATGACGGCGACGCGTTTGAGTGCTTCTGCGTTGAGAGGCAATGTCTTGCCGTCAGTCCCGAACGGGGTGTCGGATGAGGCGTTTTTCAGAAGCACAAGAGATTCCAGCGAAGCACGCAGCGCCACTTCATTGTTCTTTGCCCCGTCGACTTCTTCATCAGCTGCTTCATAGTCAGTCTGATAAGGGGAGTCAAACAGTCCTACGATAAACTTTACGCGCAGGATGTCGCGTACTCTTTCGTCAATGACTGACATCGGAACGGTGCCTTCTTCTACGAGTTCACGCAACGGCAGCACATAGCTGTCCGGGGAACGGAAAGTGCAACGTACATTCAGTCCTGCCATAACGCTCTGGCGCACAGCTTCTTTCATATCTGCTGCGACATTGTGCTTCGTATAGAGATACTCCACGGCATCGCTGTCGCTCACTAGGTAGCCCTTGAACCCGAACTCGTCACGGAGCCGTTCAGTAAGCCAATAATGGCTGCCCTCTATCGGCTCACCGTCATAGTCGTTGTATGAAACCATTGCACCGAGAAGGCCAGCACGTGAAATGACCTCTTTCCACGGATGGATATGTATGTTCTCCACTTCATGCGGCGCCATCTGAGGGTCCACGCGGGACATGCCTTCGCGCGCCCCCTTGTTGTTCGAATAAGCAGCGAAATGCTTTGCGGTCGATGCTACCTGGAAATCTGTCTGCATTCCGAGTGTCATCTGCACCCCCAGTTCGCCTACGAGATAGGGAGACTCTCCATATACTTCTTCGTAACGGCCCCATCTCTGGTCGCGCCCCACATCGAGAATAGGTGCATAGACATTGGTATAGCCCAGAAGCCTTCCTTCGCGGCCGGTGATTCGTCCCACTTCATGTATCAATTCCCTGTCCCAGGTGTGTCCAAGGCCGAGTTGGGTGGGAAAGTTCGTCGCACGGTATGCCTCGACGCCACGTATTCCTTCATTGGTGAAATCCACCGGAATGCCCAGTCTGGTGTCTTCGATGAAGAACCGCTGCACCTCGTTCATCGCAGCTGCATGTGTGGATGCCGGCCAGAGATAAGGCGAATACATCTCGATAGGTCTGCCCCATTGACGGAAACCGTTCAGATGCTCGTCGATCGCGCCCATGCCGTCCTTCCACAGTTTCTCCTTCCATTCAGGTGTCGGAAGCGGGTCGGCAAGCACACGCCCATAGCCGTAAAGCGTCACCATCTGACAGGTTTTCTCCTCAATCGTCATCTTCGAAAGCAAATCTTCCACTCTCGCGTCAATGTCCGCCGTCGGATCTTCATAGATATCCTTGACCCCGTTCTTGTTCAGGTCAATCCACCCCTTGTGGTATATCTTCCCGTTCTTCGGCCTGAACTTGAATGCCGTGTCCGCACCGGCAGATTCGGTGGTCGGAAGGATTTTTGCTGCCCAGCCGCCACCAGGCGCCAGGTGTACGGTAATTTGTCTGTTATCTGGCACAGCAGCGGTTATATGACTGTAATCGCGTGCCGCTCTGTCAGCATTGACACCATCCTGGAAAATATCCAATGTCCAGTTGCCTTCCCCAAGAAAACTGAGGTCAAGCGTCAAGTCGCGTCCGGTCCAGTCTGTCAATGATCCTATATACCAAGTCTTGCCGCTGCGGCGGGCCAAGGTTATATACTTGCCGATTTCTCCGTTTATGCCGATGCTTTCATCCCATACGGTAGGTATGGAACTTATGAATTCCGTGCACTCCTTCTCGCGCATATAGTTTGAAGGAGAGTCGCAGAGCATGTTCAACGGAGCATCGAAAATGACATATTCCGCCAATTGACGGCATCGTGTGCCTTGACTCATGGCTTCGTCATTTACCGGACGATAATTGGCACGGGTCGCATTTCTCATTGCACCCTGAGTGTAGTCCATCGGGCCTGCCGCCATGCGGATGAACGGCGCGGTGACATCGTAAGTGACCTGATCCACAGATGGACTGCTCCATTTCATTTGCTCCAGACCATGTACCCCTTCGTAATTTACGACATTTGGCCATCTGCGGTTCAGTCCTGTCGGTTTGTAAGTCCCGTGGAAATCGATCAAAAGCCCATACCTGGCCGTCATTTCCGCAGCTCTGGAGTGGAAGTCCACGATAATCTGGTCATCCCTGTCCATATAATCGACCTTGAAGCCTTTGACCCCCATCTCTGCATAGTGCCTGCAGATATTCTCCATATCCCGGTCAAATGCCCAATAACCGGCCCACAGGATGATGCCGACCCCTTTCTCTTGTCCGTACTTGACAAGTCCGGGCATGTCTATTTCGGGAATTACCTGAAGCAGATCCGCTTTTTTCCTTACGGCCCAGCCATGGTCAAGAATCACATATTCAATGTTGTGGGCTGCTGCGAAATCAATGTAGTATTTGTAGGTCTCAGTGTTTATTCCTGCTTGGAAGTCCACCCCATAGAGATTCCACCCGTTCCACCAGTCCCATGCCACTTTACCGGGCTTGACCCATGAAAAATCCATTCCCGGTTCCTGTGCCGGTGAAAGTTTCCACACCAGGTCATTTACAGCAAGTTGCGCATCGTCGGTACTGATTATGAATGCTCTCCAAGGGAAGACCTCGTCTCCTGAAACTTTGGCTATGAAATCCTCCCGTTCGGTAACGATTCCATGGAGAAGATGCTTTCCTCCTTGCTCTACGACCTTGGGATAAGTGGCGAAGACACCCTTTAATTTGGTGCTGCCTTCATCTCCAAGCAGATACATTCCAGGATAATTCGTAAGGTTCGCATCAGTGACGAGGACTTTCACTCCATTGTCCGTTTCGACAGCAAGAGGCAGAAACGCCAGCTTGTCCTTTCTCCATCCGGAAAGGTTCTGAACGGTATAGGTGTTTTCAAATGAACTGTAGAATTGACCGTCAAACTGCTTGCCGCCGAGACCGATAACGTATGGGACAAATGCTTTACGATCTGTGCCGAAATCAAATTCCGCCTGCTCGGAGATTACCTTGTACTCCTTTTTCTTGTCCAGATTGCTTTCAAACCTGTATGCAGCGCCATCATCATAAGCCCGGAAAACAAGTGAGAACTCATTGAACTGCAATCTGATCTGATTATAGTTGTCCCGGACCTCCGCCTTTTTGTATGCTGTCGCCGGGCATGTCTCGTCATAACTTGAGCGATTTACCTTGCCGAGTCTGTCATTCTCGCCGAAAACAATGCCGTCTGAAAGATTCATTGATATGGCAGATGGCGCGATCAGAACTTTTCCGTCTCGGGAGATTGAATATTTGATATCGCTGCCGACGGAGACATTTACGGTAATATGTCCGTCCGGGGAAGTCAGACCATAGTCGCCGTTATTGGCGGACAGTGAAGTTCCCGCGAGAAGGACTGTCATGCAGCACAGTGCAGCTTGGATGATGTTATGGAATTTCATCGTATGGTGTGTCTAAAAGATTTCAGGAGGGTGCTATTGGTGAAATACGGCAGCGTCAGTGACAGCTATACGACATCCTTGAGACTCAGGCTTCTTTTCGCCTTTCACGACCAGCCTGACATTATGTTTGCCATTTTCCAGATTGAAGATATGATAGATATAATTGCTTTTATGCTCCTGCCCGCCATAGTAATAGTAGCAATCTATCGTACGATTGAAAACGCCATCTATGTAAACATCGGCCTTTCTTCCATTGCGGCCCCACTGGCCGCATATCGCGATACCGGTCCCGTCGAAATCGAAACTGAGTTCATCGCCTGCATGGTCGCTGAAAATAACATTGCCATCGGTCTGCCAGTTGCCTTTGGTCACGCATGTGCTGTCCTCGCAAACTATGAAACGCCTGTCGAAAACAGCATTGGGAAAGGACACTTCCAGCGGCAGAGGGGTCGGTTTCTGGGCCTTGAATTCTATATGGTCATCTTCCACCTTGCCGCCACAACTGATGACATTGGCCTCGATATTGGACATTGTCCTGTCAATGGCTTTTCGCAATGTGTAATCTGTAAAGATGAAGAAAGTATCCAGCATGTTGTCCAGCACCGCCCGATATTCAGCAGGCAAACTGTCGTAGCCCTTCATTACGCCCAATACGCCCAGTGCCGTAGACGGATTGCAATCTGAATCGTGTCCGCAACGGGTGGAAATATCCATGGTCTTGAATACATCGCCTTCGCCGTACAACAGTCCGATGACAATGTAGGCACCGTTCAGTTTTGCGTCAATGTTAGTGTCAATGCCAGCACAGCAAATGTCGGTATATTCCCATTTGTCCTGAATTTTCTGCCATGTCTTCTTCCAATCGGACGGATATTCTTTATAGAACGACAATACGTCCTTAATAATCTGACAGTAAGCGGATTCAGAAGGCAATGAAAGCGTGGCCTTTTCTATAACGTCATACATGTTGTCTTCCACATAAGCGGCGGAATACAATGCTGCGACGAATGCTCCTCCGTAAACGCCGTCGCCATAGTTCATAATATGTCCTATCTTGTCGGACCACTGGTTCGACAGTTGCGGCAGGCCAGGACACATCATACCGATGAAATCCGCTTCTATCTGAAAGTCAATGTCATCCGCGTGCATATTGTATTCAGGACGACCGGACATTGGCGGGAAAATGCTGTCGGTGTAATTCTTGCGTGCCTGGACATTGGCATGCCAAAGTTTGTATCCCGCATTGGCCAGAGCAGCCTGATAATCCTTTGCTGCAGCGTCCATTCCTTTGCGGTCCATCACTTCCATAAAGGACATCTGCACATAAAGGTCGTCCTCCCACCTGGCGCGCGTAATCAGTTCAGGCTTCCATGGAATAGGATCTTCAATGATTTTTCCCAATGATTTGAACTCTGTCGGACCGCCGTATGCGACCCCAATCATTTTACCGGCCCATCCGCCCGCGATTTTGTCCCGCAATACAGATTTGTCCAGGCGGACATCCGGCTGGCCCGCATTACAAGAAACAAGCAACGATAGGCAAACTGTCCCGATGATTGGCTTTAATAAACTTACGATTCTCATATTTTAGTGTATTTATTTCAAAAACTTATCTGCAAAATTAATGAATTGTGTCCAGTCGTAAAGCAAGATGTCGTGGTCGCCCTTGCGTATGTGGTTGCCCATCCGTCCGACTGTTTCCGGATCTTCCACTCCAGGCTTTTCTGTGGACGTAAATCCCTCATGACCATATAGGTTGTAAACCGGTGTTGCTCCTACCAGGCTTAGATATTCTCCCTTCTGGTCAGCCCAGTTGTCCTCGCTTCCGCTTGAAACGTAGACCGGACGCGGAGCTATCATTGAAATCAGCTCATGCTGGTCGAAGGGGAGTGCGTCTTCGTTGTTGCTGTATTTTTCGAAGTTGCCGCAGAACCAATGCTGGAAAGCGTCATTCACGATGAATATGGTCTCACCGAATTTCCTGCGTGAGATTGCACTGCCGCAACATCCTGAGCAGTTGGATATTACCAATGCGAACCGCTGGTCGGTAGCGCCAGCCCAGAGTGCTGTTTTCCCCAGCCTCGAATGTCCCAGTACGGCGACCTTGCCAGCGTCAATGTCCTTGTCCGTTTCGAGATAGTCCAATGCGCGGGAAAGTCCCCAAGCCCAAGCCGAAATAGTACTCCAAGACTCTCCTGTACGCGGCTTGCCTTTATCCAGAAGGCCGTGCACGCCGTTGTGGAAGCCGTCATTCCAATCCGGATCGACATCGCCGTAGAACATTGTCACGACCGCATATCCTTTGGACAATACATATTCATAAGGCCATCTGCGTCCCCAGTCTCCCCGGTTGACAGGCTGGTACCACGCACCATAGTCCTCTATCTGGCTTTCCGTCGGCATGAGCACTTCCGGATCAGTGGTCGTAGCATAATTGCCTCTGAAATTCATTCCCATAAACGCCGGCACCGGGCCTTTTGCATCATTTGGAATATACATCAGGACAGTCATGTAGCGGCTCTCGTCTTCAGTGAAATATACAGCCACCTGGCGGCGCGTCGCTTTCCCGCCGAATGCGTCATGGCTCTCTTCCAGGACCTTGAAATGCAGTCCCGCAGGTTTTCCCGGCTCATATCCGTACATTTCCCGACGTAGCATATCCATGATTTCAGGGCGGCGCTTCTGCTCCCAGGCTTTCACGGACTTGACACTTTTGCCGTTATTTTTCACAAGCGGGTCTGGAAGTTCATATTTCGGAACAGCCGCCTCGTCATAATTCACTTTATACGAGGTAAGACGACGGCTGACCGTCACCGTTTCGCCTTTTTTCATGTATATCTCCAGAATGCCGTCTCCACATGCCTTCCATTGAGGTGTCTGCCCATCGTCTCCGGTAACCCTTAACATCATTTCCGTAATGCCGGTATGGATGCGGCATGTGCCTCCTTTCTCACTTGACACGGTGACGGACGCCGTATTCCCGTTTTTGCGCTCTGCTGAAATAAGGAATGCCCCATGTGCGCGCATGTTCTTGAAACTCACGTCATTCCAAGACGAAGGACAGCCGTGGAAAACTCTGATGCAGTCGCCCCAGTCCTGAAGGTACATCTCTTCCAATGAACACATCGCCGAGAACGGTGTCTCGATAACCGGTCCGGACTCATTATAAAGCGTATTCGGACGCAGCCATCCGGCGAAAAATTTCTTCATACAGGCCAATGCCCCGTCACCATCGCCGGCTGTCGCCAGCATTGCGGCTTTTCCTGTCAATGAATAGCCGGTGTTGCCCTGCCAACGGTTCATTGACAGTCGCATACGGCTCTCATCTTCAGGGTTTTCCCAATCCAGAATATGGTATGGGTAAATCATGAAAAGATGTGACCAATGTCTGTGGGTCGTGTCCCTGAACTCGAATTTGTCGCTGACCTTGAAACCTGTTTTCTCGTCGTAACCGAATGCGGGCAGATTTGAGAGAAAGTCTTTCCACTTCGGCAGCATCGGATCATTGAGCCCATATTTTTCGTCAATGCTGACGAGCGTGGAGAGGCCCCAGCGCAGATTCGCAAGGTCGTAATTGGAATTGGTTCCTATTTCTCCAAGCTCACCCTCTCCATATTCAGGCGATGCAGTGGAGGGGAGTGAACAGGTTCCGTCCGGGTTGGTAATCCTGATCCGGAAGAAGATGTTTACCGCCGATTTCAGCAACGGGAAAAGGCGTTCTTTCATCTGGAAATCATCTCCGTAGGCTTCGCACATCTGCCAATAATAGAAAAGCGTCCAGGTGAGATTTCCGACTTCGTATTGGTTCCTTTGCGCCAATGCCGGACTGAGTGCCGCGTGCATGTCGTAGCTTGAAGCTCGTGGCATGACCATGCATTCCTTCCAGTCTTCCTGCCCCGTGATATCGGTGACATTGCGTGTGAGATTCTCACGGTTCTTCCAGAATGAATCCCATAAAGGCTGCTCCAGCTGGCCGAGATTTGCCTTGGTCAGCCAGCTGTATGTGAGCTGTATGTTAAGATTCATCCAGATTGCCGGCCAAGGAGTGTCACATGTCGGCCATACGCCCTGCAGGTCGACTATCGGTTTCCCAGGTCGTGCCGTAGATGCGAATTTATAGTATTGGAACCACCAGAAACGCTCAATATTCTTGTCCGGGAATGTCAGGAATGCAGCATTGCTGTAGAAATTATGCCACCATGCAACATGCTGTGAATCAAGTTTTTCCTTGGAGACGGAAAAGGCATTTCTGATGATAGCTTTCGCCTCGGCCTCTGCTTTTGCAAGTTTGTCAGCCTGGGTTACGGTCGCAATCGTCCTGCTGTCAGCGCCGTTTCGGACTGTCTTCCAAGCCACAACATACCATCTTGCAATGTCGGTAAACGTGGTGTCATTAGCCAGTGCCTGAATGCAGAAGCTGATATCGCCGTCTTTGTGGAAATACGAATCGGGATTGGATTTGCCTTCGGCATTGACATACCCCTTCGGCGCATTTGCGGAATTGAAGACGTATCGCGGACTGATTGCCTTTTGCGGCACGAAATCCAGTTTCCAGCCTGTCTCATCACCTTCCGCGTGGGTATCGAAGATGATACATTCGCGTTCTGAATGCACGTACGTGCGGAAATCCAGTTTCCCGGCATTGGTTTTCAGGACTCCGGACGTGACGGCATCGTATATCGACAGGCGCATTTTTTCATCCTGCACCTGACCGACTGTGGAAAAAGTGAAATAGCCTATCGGCAGACGACCTGAATTGTAGACATTGAACGGCTCCCGTGCTTCCGTGACGTCGCTGCGTCCGACATTGAGCCGATACACGCCGTCGGTGAGTTTGTACAGGTTGGTTCCGAGCAATCCGTTGCCCATCAATGCTCCCGAGTAATAGCCGTCCGCGCGGCCCCAATGACGTTTCCCGAAAATGCCTTCCGGAAAGACCGGGTCCGCCGTGATGTCATTGTCCCACAGCATATCATATTGCCCGAGAAATTCTTTCCAGTCGAAATTGTTCTCTGCCGAAAACGACGGCACCGGCAGCAGTGTTGCCGCCAGCGTCATCGTGATTGTAACTATCCACTTCTTCATACCTTATTTTCCTGACTCAAAAGGCTTGTCGTCCACAACTATAATCGTCACTTCTTTTACTGCCGTAGTATGTCCCTGGTAATTGTCGTTTACGCCATAAAATACGGCTTTATATGTGCCCGGTTTGTCATAAACGTGGTCATAAGTGAGAATCGGGCTCAAAAGGCTCTTGATCTGCACGCCTTTGTCTTTCGATACGGAATTGAGCGGCATAGGATCGGATATGCACCATACATCAAGTTCCCAGTCAAGTCCCGGATAATTGGACGCTGCGCCTTCGAAATTGATTTCCCACTCAGGATTTCCGAAATGGCACGTTCCGATGGATGTGGTGTCACCTCTCATTTTAGGATTTGTTCCCAGATGAGGATGATCCTGCTCATTCATTGTCACCACTGTGAACGGAATTTCCGCGAATGTGGTCTTTCTCTGTTCGGCAGTACCATAATCCATTGTGATACTGCCCTTTACGTGATATGTTCTCTGGCTTCTTGTCCAGTTTATGGTCCATGGTTTCCAGTGGAACGCAAGACAGAAGTTGTCGGCATATTCGCTCAAATCGTCTGTGCTGTAGCCGTATTTCCACTCATTCTGTATGGACTCGCAGTTAAGGTCATTCCAGACTTGTTTCCACGGTTTGCTCTGGTCTTCCTCCGACATCGGAAATTGGCCTTCGTCTATCATTTTCTGGATTTCCTTTCTCTGCTCGTAGCCGTCTTCGCTGGTGAATCCTTTGAAATCCTTGGACATATAGACTCTGAAGCCATATTCAGACGTCGCCTTGTGGGCTCCCGTACCCCACAGAGGCTGTATCTTCATGTCCAGAGACAAATTTTTGATGTCTTCTGCCGGTATGGATGTCCTGTCTCTTTTGTCATATTCATGTCCGACCTCGCCGCTGAAGAACGTGATGTAGTCAGCGTCTCCGCTGAAACGGAAGCGGACAATTTCTCCAGGTCTATATACATTGTCTCCATCCAGCGTGACATCGAAATCTACCGGGAGGGAGATATTCTGCTGTTGGCAGGATGTCAGCAATAAAAGTATGGAGGCAAATGCCGAAATATAAATGTTCTTTCTCATATCTCTTTTAATTATTCGCATTGGACTACCATTGTGGATTCTGCTTCATTTCTGTATTTACCGCCAATTCAATGGATGGTATCGGAAGGTAATTGTTTCTTTCGCTCATCCTGCTTGTAAGCGTGACGAAGTTTCTTGCAGAACCGAATCCGGACCACTTTGAGTTGGACAATGCCATCTCGCGGACCTCCAGCATTGACTTGTAATATATTCCCCAACGAATCAGGTCATGCTTGCGAAGTCCCTCGAAGCAAAGTTCGCGGGCACGCTCGTTTCTTACGAACTGCTGGAATTTCTCGTATGTATTGTACTTCGAATACGACGGTGTCTGCACGCCGGCACGTTCCCTCAATGGCAGAATCATATTATAAAGATCTTCCGTAGGTTTGTGGTCGCGTTCATTGACAGCTTCTACATACATGAGAATCACGTCTGAATATCGCAGAAGCGGAACGTTTACACCAGTCCAGATGCTCTTGAAATTCTTCAGTCCTTCATACTGGATCTCCCTGCGGAATTTGCCGATATTGCGCCCGCCAGGGTAGTAGGCCTGGTTCACGTTGGTATTCTGTTCTGAAGGATTGGTTGAACTGTAATAAGGCGTACGGTCCACTGCCGCGATGAGTTTACGCTTGTCGGAAGGATCTCCACCATATGGATAGAGCACCGAAATATCTCTACTTCCTTCATAGTTGAAACTTGGTATGCTCCATTCCTGACGTTTGTCCGTAATTATGGACAAACCTCTTTCATAAGGAGTACGGTCATCTTCCATGTACAGCTCCCACAACTTGTAGGTGTTGCCGAACAATCCGTTCGACCAGTTTACTTTGTGGCTTGCATAGTCCGTATCGGCAGAAGCGCATCTCAGACCATTGAGCTCACCCCAGCGGCTGTTTCCGAAATACATCGAGGAAGAACGGTCTCCATAGAAATCGACTTCCCACATTGACTCATGGTATTCCTTGTCATATTTGTCTGCCACATAGTTTATGAAAATCTGCGAATAGTCCGGATTCAGACTGTGAAGACCGCTGTCAATCACTGCTTTGCAATGTTCTGCAGCCTTTTCGTAATATGTATGTTTTTCTTCGTCTGTAACGCCGGATACAGCTTCACCTGCCATATAGAGATAAATTCTTCCGAGTATTCCGTGGACTGTGGTACGAGTGACATCGGAAGGAGCGTGGTCGAAACTTTCCGTAATGACAGGAAGGACATCCTCCATCTCTGATACCACCCATTTCATGACCTCGTGTTGCGGGGTAGGTGCGATCTTGACATCTTTGTAAGATGCAGTAGCGGTTGTCTTCAGCGGTACATCCAACCAGTTTTGAGCAAGGATGAAATGATAGTATGCACGAAGGAATCTCGCCTGGGCGCACATTGAACCGTCAGGATCCAGATCTGTACCTGAAATCTTTTCAAGAAACGCGTTGGCATTCCCGATGCCCTTGTACAGCCATATCCACGGATTAGAAACGGATGCTGAATTGGCGTTAAGCTCGAATGAGGCTCCATACATGTCGGAGTTGGTCGATGACATATACATTGAAATGTCTGTGTTGTAGCCAAGGTCGAGAATAAGTGTACATCCGTAGAGCTGCCAGCTGTTCATTACGCCATACACCGCATTGAGACCAAGCTGCGCCTGCTCTGAACTTGTGTAGAACTGATCTTCGGTGATGATGTTCGGCTCGCGGTCGAGAAGGTCGCAGGAACTGAATGTCGCTGCAATGCCCAGAACCGTGCCGGCCAATAGTATTTTATATGATTTCATACTTACAAATCGCTAAAATGAAAATGAAACTCCACCGGTCAGAGAACGCGCTCTCGGGTAGGCTGACCAGTCAAATCCTGGGGTAAGCACGCTGTTCCTGGTAGAAACTTCCGGATCCGGGCCGGAGTAATTCGTGAATGTGAAGAGGTTTTCGGCTGTCAGGTATACCCTGAGAGACTGTATCTTCATCTTTCTCAACCATTTTGACGGGAACGTATATCCCAATGTCACGGTCTTGATTCTCAGGAATGAACCGTCTTCGACCACTCTTGATGAATAAAACTCCATTCCGGATGCTCCTGACCTTGGAATGTCGCTGTCAGGATTGCGTTCGAGACTCCATGCATTCCGCATTGTGCCGAACTGGTTCAGCTGTGTTCCGTCATAGTATTCGAATACGAGCCTGTTGGCATTGAGAAGGTCGTTACCATAGCTCCAGTTCATGAAAATGCTCAAATCGATGCCATAGAAATTGAATGTGTTGTTCCAACCTCCGGTGTGAAGCGGTTGTCCGATGCCGATGACCGTCCTGTCGGAATCATTGATGACTCCATCGCCATTCACATCCTCGTATTTAGGGTCACCCGGGCGGATATTCTCGCGGACTCCAAAATATGGAATCCCGTCCTTCAAAAGTGTTCCGTTTGAAAATTCATCATATTTGTATGTTCCGATATAGCGGTAGCCGTACATAAGACCGGTAGGCATTCCTACTTTCGTGACATACGGAGTCTGCGAACTGTAGCGGGTATGCCAGTCGATTGTCGATATGAGCGTAGTCTGGTTGTTGGCCAAAGCTGTGACCGTATTGTTGTTCATACCGAAATTCAATGTCGATGTCCAGGTAAAGTTCTTTGTCTGGACAGGTATTGCAGTGATTGACAGTTCAATACCGCGGTTGCGCATTGAACCGACATTTATCATTGCACTTTCATATCCTGAAGAAGCCGGCATTGTCGCCTGAAGCAGAAGGTCATAAGTGTTCTTCTGATAAATATCTGCCGTCAATGAAATCCTGTTGTGGAGGAATGCGAGGTCGAGTCCGATATCTGTCTGTGCTGTGGTTTCCCAGCCGAGGAACGGATTCTCCATATTCTCTCTGAAGTAGCCTGATACTGTCTTTCCGTCGCGGACATAGTCAAGACTGTTGTAGCCAGGTCTTGTCACGAAACGTGAATAGTAATCGTAAGGCGTCTGTGTCCTGTTGTTACCTGTCATTCCCCATGAAGCACGGATTTTTCCGGTATTGAACCATCCGTTGTTCTGTGCCCAATCTTCGTTTGAGAAAGACCAGGCGACTGAACCTGAAGGGAATACGCCCCAGCGGTTGCCGCTCGGAAATTTGGATGATCCGTCAGCACGCAATGATGCTGTCACATAATATTTGTGGGCATAATTGTAGTTTACTCTTGCGAGTCCCGAGAGCAGCAGCCAATCCCTCTTATACGGGGTTACGGATTGATACTCACCGGTATTGAGGCCTTCAACGCCTAAAAGTTCGGACTGGACATGATTAGCTTCCACTCCAGTGAATCTGGTAGTTTCTCCTTGGGCGGTAAATCCTACAAGAGCCTGGAAATTATGGTCATTGCCGAAAGTTTTGTCATAATTGAGGGTGTTTTCGTTCAGCCAACTAGTCACGTCCGTGTTGTAGATAAATCCATTAGGACCCTTTCCGAGAGGGGACGCCGGGTGACCGGTCATTGTCTGGGAGTTGTTGAATGACTCGTTCCTTGTCCTTGCCTGATTATATCCTCCGGTTATCCTGAGTCTCAAGCCCTTGATGATGTCCCAGTTGAGCGCGACATTGCTGTTCAGGTAGTTGCGGATGATTTTCCTGTACGAATTCTTCACGTTTGCCATAGGGTTGAAACGGAAATCGTTAGGGTTGGACACTTCTTCATCTACCAGCTGGTTGATGAACGAATCACCGACAACTCCGTCGCGCAGTGGTTTCAGCGGACGGAATCCCCATACGGAATAGAGGAAATAGGTACTTACGGTAGAATTTGAATTGCTGCTGGACGGCTGGATTCCATTCGTGTTCGCCTGCGAGTAGTTTGCGCTGAAATCTACCTTGACTTTTTCACCTATCTTCTGGCTGAGTTTGATGCTGCCGGAATAACGGTTGAAGTTGCTCTTTACGAGAATACCGTTCTGGTCAAGCGCAGTGAAACTTACATTGTAGCTGGTTCCTGTCTTGGAATTGCCGCCGCTGAGCGAGATGTTGTAGTTCTGGCTCAGGGCATTGCGGTAAACATAGTCCTGCCAATCCACATAAGGAACAGAGGCATAGTCTTCAAGAGAGTAGTATCGGCTGTCAGGAGTGCCGTCTTCCAGATAATTCGTGAAATAACTGGTGTGTGACGAACTTCTGTTCATGTAATATTCATCATCCAGGCGTACGTAGTCATAACCGTTCAGCAGATCGACTTTGTTGGCTATTTTGGAACCGGTCCAGGAAGCCGAAAAATTAACGGTCGGTTTTCCTTGCGAGCCTTTCTTCGTCGTGATGATGATGACGCCATTGGCGCCGCGTGCTCCATAGATGGCTGAAGCTGATGCGTCTTTAAGAACATCGATGCTTTCGATGTCAGCCGGGCTTATAGAGCTTGCAAAAGAACTTTCAGTCGGAAATCCGTCAATGACATAAAGAGGTGCTGATGATTGTGTCAATGAGTTGTTTCCACGGATGATGATGTTGGCTTCTGAACCTACGGCACCGTCTGAGGTGGAAACCACCACGCCCGCAACTCTTCCGGCAAGTGCCTGGTCGAAGTTCATCGGTGTGGATTTGGATATGTCATCCATATTGACCTTTCCGACAGAACCCGTCAGGTCGCGCCTTGCCACAGAGCCATATCCCACACTGACGACCTCGGAGGCGGCCAGCGTTTCATATGATTCTTTCATCATGAAGTCTATCTTGGTGCGTCCTGAAACCTTTTCCTTGATTTCAGCATAACCTAGACAGGACACTATCAATGTCGCGTCCGGATCGACCATAATCGTATATCCGCCGTCTGGACCTGTCAAAATGCCGTTTGACATTTTTCCGTCCTGATAGACTGTCGCCCCGGGCAGCGGGCCGGAAGCGTCCGAGACGTTTCCTTTCACGGTCACTTTCCCCGCCTGTCCCCACATCGGGACAGGAAGGAGAATAATGACCAATACAATGATTATAAACTTGTTTATTTTCATAACATCGTTTTATTTTCTCTGTGCGCCATAGGCCTTGTATTCATCAGTCGTCACGAAATAGCCGTTCTCCACATTTTCGACAGCGAACGGGTTTTTCCAGGATGCTATCTCGCTCCATCCGCCAGCTTTCCATGTAATGAGATTGATCATTCCTTTTGTCCATTCGGAAGTGACGCCGTCCGTGACAGTACAAAGTTCCGCGATGTTCACAAGGTTGCCGAGAGTGTTTGTCATTGCTGCCGCGGCTACGCCAGTTCCGATACCACCGTCAGCTGTCTTAAGAACTGCCAGCCATGTCAGATGAGGCTTTGTGGAAACAGACTTTGAGTCCGGATTGGTGTCATATACGATATTGCCGCTCAATGAGATGTCATTTAAAGCAGAAGCTACAATCATAGCGCGGTCTCTGCCTTTTGAGGCCAAGCCGTTGTTTACATTATAGAATGTATTGTTCTCTACTACAATGCTATTGAACTTGGTGTATTTCCCGCTATATTGACTCGCGACAAGATGGAACTCTTTCTTGTCGCCCTTGCTCCAGAACACATTATTCTTTATCGTGACATTACCGAGCTCAGCACCGCCGGCATGAGTGTTGACAAGGAGCGGCTGGGCAGTATTGTCGGCAGCCCAATTCACACAAACGTCACAGTCTGTTATCTCTATACCTGCCATCTTGCCTGAAGTGCTTCCATCATTGTTGAATCGCTGAAGGACAGGATATTTCAAATCCACATAGCAGTCATCAAGTATCATTCTGCCCATCTCAGTGTTGCTGTAGATGAACTTGCCTCCGGCCATGCCGTCAACCATTTTGACACTGACATTCTTAAACGCCAAGTCAACTCCGTTCACGGCAATCTGCTCCCGGATCTCCACGACAGGACGTGTTCCCGGAATATTGCCGAGAACCACCACCGGCTTGTTGTATCCGGCATTCTTAAAGAATGCGGTAGAGCCCTCATCGACGAAAATGGCACCAAAGGTTCCGTCATTAAACCATCCGCCCCAAATCTGCTGTGTCTTGTTTCCGGTAATCAGCGTAGCCTTGCCGTTCTTCGCCTTGCTGTAGGTCTGTGATCCGATCTTTATCTCGGCACCTGCCTCCCATGCCTCGTAGTATGAGGTAATTGCTGCAGTCGTAAATTCGACCTTTGCAATCTTTCCGTCCTTGGCATCCTTGACCGGAAGAACATAGAATACGTATCCTGTCTCAGGCTCGGTGGACAGAACAACCTCTGTAGAGGTACCTGCCGTAGCCGCTTTCATTTCCCCGACAGAAGGATCAGCCTCTGAAACTTTCTTGAGCATCCAGTACCATGCGCTCTGATTCTGCACAGTAACATTGACCTTGGCGGTATAAGCTTTAACTTCGCCCATGGCGAGCATCGCAAACGGGTCAGTTGCGCTTGCAGTTTCATCGAGTTCGGTAAGGACTTTGGCGATGGTAACATATCCGGCGGTCGAAACGGCAATCACGGAAACATCGGTCTTGGAATCAGCTACAACGGCCTTTGTCACAGGAGAATGGGGCGCAGTGATCTTTATCTGATTCTCGCTGAGACTGACTTCCCAGCCTTCAGGAGCGACAACAGTGGCCGCACTGATTCCGTTCTTGGTCACATTATAGCTGCGCGTCTGGCCGAGAACGAAATTCTGTACTCCTGCCGCATCTATCTTGAACAGGAATCCGGCAGCTACGGGTGCGGCAAAACGAGCGGCAGACCTGGTCGTGAGTCTGAACTCATTTTCAGATTGTTCAATACCGATGAAATAATCCGAGCCCTCAGTCGAGACGGCTTTGTCGAGAACCATTTCATTGTCAGCAGCGCTTGCAGTCCATTTTCCAGCTTCATTTACCGAAAAGACAGGAAGAATATCAAGGTCGCCACCGTCTGTAACCGCAGTTTTGTCAATAAACCATTTTCCATCATGGAAATCAACTGCAGGGGCATTGGAATAAATCTGATTGTCTATTTTCAATTCTGTTCCATTTGCGAGAAGTATGTTATAGACACTCCCCGATTCGCTGACCGAATTTATGACCTGGCCTTGAGCCACCGCCTGCATTGCCGCGACGTTTGAATTGAGCTTCGAGACTTCAGCAGAGAAGTCCTGCGGTTCTGAGACCTCCGTAAGTGCCCGTGTACAAGAAATCATTGACACAGAGGCTACAGTTATGGACAATATTGTGTTTATTAGTTTCATTGCTATTGAATTTTAGAAATCTTGATCCAGTCTATATCAAATTGGGCATTGAATCCCTCGGTTGCAGGAACTTTCGCCTTGTCATTCTCGCCTCCGACAAAAGAGCCGCCTACGGCGATGTCGAAAATCGCGAAATAATTATGTTCAATGAAAGTGTAATTATTGAAATAATTGGCTTTCGGATAGATCGTGTTCCCGGCAGAGTTAACAGTAGATTCTGCGGCATATTTGTATCCCCGGTCCGAAGTACTGTGTTTGATATTGGCATACCTGTGGACCTGCACATCATCCACATACCAAGTTATCGCCTCATCAGTGACTTCCACTGAATAGGTGTGGTAGCCGGTCGGGGCATCAAGAGAAACTTTTGCGCTCTGCGGCTGGTCCTGTCCCGGCCTCCAGCCGTCGTAGCGTTTGGATGGAGTGTTTAACGTATATTGGTTATGACAAGTATATTGGGCCGTCGAAGCGAAAGTGGCATCCGAATAATGATCCCCAGCTTCCATAATATCGATCTCGCCATCCTGATATCCGGTAGTAGGGACTGTCCATATAGCACACCAGAACCCGGTTGCCCTGCGGCTCATCGATGCACGGCAATCAACTCTGAACGGGGTCTCATAATCCAGTTTGTCCTTGCCAGTAACAGCGCCTGTCTTATAAGTTCCGCCTTCATAGACGGCTTTCAGCTGGAGCTTGCCGTCAGCCACAGTAGATTGTGCGGCATCTCCGGTCTGGAACCAGTTCCAGAGCGTCGAATTTCCCTCATTGTAACGCTTCCAATAGCGGTCGTCAATGTCAGTACCGTCAAAATCATCGAACAGGATAAGAGACGGGTCATATTTGAATTTGAATGTATATATCTCCGCTCTTGCACCTTCAGCATAGGCCAGCAACTGGATTTCATAAACACCTGCCTCTGAGTCTGTTGAAGGAACCACAACGAGAGCATTGCTCTCAAGCCTTGCATTCCATCCTTCAGGAAGGGATGTGAACGCTGCATTGGAAACGCCTGATACTGTCGCAGGAAACATGTTTTCTCTTCCACCATAGACGTAGGTTTCGCCTTCAGTATAGTACTTGGAATCAAGCATTATGTCTGTCCCGGCTTTCTGAACGGTCACACCCAAGTCGTAAATCGTATTCCGCTTGAATTCCTTTTCTTTGGTGGAGTAGCGGAAATAAACTCTTCCGTCAGTTCCTATGAGTTCAGCGCAGATGCCGTTTGAAACGGTCACAGGCGCAGTTGCGATATAATAATCGCCAGGAGTGAGGACTGCGCCGTCTTTACCGCTGAGTACTACCTTGGCTACAGCACCTTCCCCTGCAGTTATCACCGGTATCTGTTCATTGAAAGCAACCGTGCAAATTCCCGCGATTTTTTCATCCTCATTGTTTGAGGAAAGGCGGATCTGGGCGATCTCCGCACCAAATGCATCCGGAATTGTCACCTTAAATAGCGCGTGCGCATTCTTGAAAACGAAGGCCTCCTTATAGTCTGACCCCTGTGCGACGGCGACTGCTGCTGCCGGATCAAACGAAGAAGGCACGGCAGTCTGTTCTGCAGGAATGTCCAATGAAACTGAATTAGAGGTCAGCTTGGAATCTCCTACGGAAGAAAACGGGTAGACAAGGAAATAATTCCCAGTTGCATCCAATGCAGTCTCTCCTTCTTGGAGGGAGAATTTGGCCAATGTTCCGTTTTCAGCAGCAATGAACCGCTTAGGCGTTTCGTTTTCGTTCTGATACACGGCCACTTGGTCTCCGACAGTCCATTTTGCCATATTGGCATCAAGAGTGGATTTGACGAAGCATTCCCTTGAAAGGGACAAGTTTTTACCCTCTTCACGAGCATCAGTGCCTGGCGCATCAATATTCGTTTGCTTGGCACACGACACGACAGCAAGCAATAATGCTGCAAGTGAAGTGATGTGTTTGGTTATTGTCATAATTATTCCCAATCAAATAGTTCTGAATCATATTGTTCCGTACTGTCGGCGTGAACTTCTTCTCCTGAGGAGCAGAAGCCTGATCCGCCTAAATCAATCTCCAAATAGTCCAATTTAGGAGACTCGTAATGCTTGTTTCCAGTCATAGTCCTTGTGTTGAATTAACGGCTCAACGAAAAATCCCGGTTGATTTGCATTTCATAGTGCGTCTGAGGCACAAAGCAAGCGGAG
>ENA-ORRL01001189-ORRL01001189.1-human-gut-metagenome-genome-assembly--contig:-NODE-1189-length-21533-cov-21.125198_pt1 | contig 21533 bp, 21 predicted proteins | sample MGYA00242175_ERZ509134 | MGnify/ENA primary metagenome ERZ509134 (study PRJEB26280, sample SAMEA2338660) | human gut metagenome | biome: human gut; feature: human-associated habitat; material: faeces... | reverse complement strand
CGTAAAACGTTGGATAGCAAGAAAAACCTTTAGTGAGGGATCAAACTTGGGTTAAGAATACTGAAGAAATGGGAGTCTACGGTGGCAATCCCGCTAAATTACTAAAAACTCACAACACTGTTTTCGATGAACTTATTGTGTGTTCGCTCCAAGGATGTGATTTCCCTTATTACAGAAAAGCCAGGAGTAACAATAATAACTCCATTTGAATAAAAAATACCATACAATGCCGAGCGAAGGCATATATATATCGTGATTGGATGCGATGGTTCTATTATGGTATCAAAGGCCAATGTTGTTCTGTATCGTTCGATTGTTTCTGACAGCAACTTATGGTATCGTAGGAGTTGCCTCATGTAAGCACTCAAATTAGGGCTCAATTATGAAAGTTGTAACTTTGCTGCCGAAATTTAAACATTGATTTATGTACAGCAGCGAAGATTTGGAACATTTTCGATAAACTATGAGCATAGCAAGCTTGCTTGAACTTTGCCATAGTGAGAAAATGTATGAAACGATTCTATTTCCAGTACCAGACAGAGGCAATGCCGAAGGGCATCTCCATTGAACAGTTCTATTCCCGTAATAAAAGACCTTATAACATATTCTACAAATGGTACAAAGAAAGTAAGCTTCCAAAAACGTATTTGTTGATTAGGCAAAGATGATGTAACTTTGGCGCCAGTATTTTTAGACTTTAGTAAAAATGTACAGCGACAAAGACTTTCAGACATTCTGGTTCCGCTACAAGACGGAAGGGGAGCCACATGGAATTTCAATTAATTCCTATTGCATAAAGCAAGGTGTTCCATACAAGCAATTCTATGCGTGGTTCAAGAAGCATGCCAAGGACACTGTTATTCCTGTCGAGATAGAGGGAGCACCTACAGGAGACGAGACGGATGGTGTTGAATGCGCATCTCAGCCAGTATCCAATCCTAAGACAAAGAAGTCGAAGGGTGGCATACTTATTACCGTCCAAACGATGGATGGATTCTTTATCAAGAAGGGTGGGCTTGATTATGACGGTATGAAGGACTTTGTGTCTAGATTGGAGGGATTATGTTAAGGGTCTCAGGTCTTGACAGCTTCTACTACTTACCCATGCTACATGATATGAGGTACAAGGGTCCTCGTCTCTCAGAGATCATACGTAATACATATCATCGTGACCCTCTTAATGGTGACATCTATATCTATGTGTCTCGTGACCGACGAACAATAAGGTTGTTTCAATATAAGCATCATGCTTATGAGCTTCACGAACGAACTTTCAGTAATGAATATCGATTTAAGAAAGTTGTGCTTCGAGATGGTATTCCTACCTATAAAATGGATTGGAAGACGGTGATGGTTGTTTTGAAATCACCTGTGATAAAGCAGATTAGAATATAGTTGTTTGTTAAGTATAATTAACTAATAGTCAGATAGTTATGCGTCTTGTAAATTTGTGAAATTCGAATATTTTCAGTATCTTTGCACTACAATACAAAGGTTATGGAACTGGACGAGTTGGGCATAGACATGGAGGCACAGAACTGTCTCGACCAAATTCAGCAGGAGTCTCGGATTTCTGCTGACTATGATCCGTCCCAAGGAATGACAGGAGAAGAACTACATAACTTTTGCAAATTCTTGTATTCGCAAGTTCAGTCCAAGGATGAAGAGATAAGCCGCCTTACTGCCAATATAAAAGAGTTGACGGATGAGGTTCGTTTGTCTCGTCTTCAACAACAAGTATACAATAATGAAAATATGGCCTTAGGTGCCACTCATTCTCAAAAGTTGGATGTTGTGCTTCAGCAATTACAAGAAACCAAACAAGAGCTTGCCGATACGAAGAGAAGGTTGGAAACAGCTGAGGCCCTGTTGGCTGATGCCAACGAGAAAAATCATCAGTTGGAAGCTGAACGAAAGAAGCATTCCAAGGAGCGTAAGGATTTGGAGGATGAGATAGCTCTCCTTCGTTCTGATCTTTACAGTGAAAGTAAAAGCCAGCAGTCTGGTCGTTCCGCGGAAGAGGTAGGAGCCAATGATGCCAGGGATGATTTCGATGGGACGGATGCTTCTTTGCCAGAAGAAAACCGTAAGGGGAATGCGTCTTCGGGGTTGAACACTGATGATGCGAAGTCGGAGGAGTCAGAGAACTCGCAACCTGAAGAGCCTAATGGCTCTTCGGAAGGCAAAGATTCTGATTTTCTTCTATGAGGATACGGTAGACAAGTATGGCAATCGGAAGAGTGGCGGTCGAAATCGTGCTGTGTTGAAGGACTTCTTGGGCGATGCCAAGTTGAAGTCTCTTCAGAGTGACGGTTATATTTGCTACATGTATCTCGACGATGACTTGATAGACATTGAACAATTGTGTTGCCTTGCCCACGTTCGTTCCAAGCTAGAGCGTGCGGAGCGTATGGGGTGCAAAGAAGCCTCTTTCCCCATGAGCCTGGTTCGGAAACTTTATAAGCGTGAGGACTTCTATGTAGAGAAAGGTTATGATGTCGAAACAATCAAAAGGATGCGCAACGACGAGTATACCCAAGGCATTATAGACCAGCTTCAGAATGAGACGTTCAACTTGATGGTGAACAAGATGGCTGAGTTGCCAAAGCTGATGCAGCAAGCACTGAAGTACCTCCACAAGTTTTGGAAACAAGGCTTCGCCTATCGAAACGATCGTGAGTATTCCATAAACAACATGGCTGCAGAACGAGCGCTACGGCCTCAGACCTTACAACGCAAGGGCTCGTTGTTCTTCGGTAGTGTGCAGGGGGCATTGAGGTCGGCAATGTACAATACTTTTATCCAGACTTGCAAGCAAGTCGGAGTTTCGTTCAGGCAATACTTCAAGGCTTTACTCAAGGCTGTGAAGTCTGGTAGGGCGGATTACGAGAACTTGCTTCCGATGACAATTAGTTTGGAGTGATGATTTTTTTAGTGAAAGAAAATTAAAAATGAAATTTGCGGGCTTTGCAAAAGGCCCGCAAATAAAGGCGTTTTGACATTTTTGGACGCTTACACAAAGAAAGTGTAAATCGAATACAATCAAGCTTGCTTGAATTGTTGAGGTGCAGCCTTTCTTATCTAAGGATACACGCAACAAGATTGTGGAAGTAAAGGTGGATGGTCTTCCGGCCTCTTGTCAAAAAGACCCGAAGAAAGAAATTCATTCTCTGGAGCAATCCACGACAGAGGCGAAGAACTCTTGCGTTCGTATCCTTGTGGAATTGCGAATGACCAACGGATCCAAAGGAACCTAAAATACATTATAATAGAAACGCATGATTAAAGTATTTATATCTCACAGTAGTAAGCAAAAGAATTTTGTTAAAGAATTGGTGGGACTTATTGGAAGGGATCATTGCATTGTAGATTGTTATGATTTTGAGCCTGCGTATAAGACTATAGATGAAATATGTGAAAAAATAACTCAATCGACAGCTTTTGTCTTATTGATCTCAAAAGACTCCTTGAGCTCTCCGTGGGTCACTCAGGAAGTATCTTTAGCACAAACTAAGTTCCGTCATTGTAACTTTGATGGTTTTTGGCCTTATATCATTGATAAAGAGGTTGAAATATCAGATTGTCCCAAATGGTTAAGCCGTGATGAGTGCTTTAATCTGAAAGTTTTTCCGACAGCCAAGGTCCTTGCTCGAGATATCAAACAAAAAGTAAGACGTTTTACGTGGCAGAAAAACAACTTAAAAAAACACTTGGATACGCTTATGGTTGGTCGAAATGCTGATATTGAAAAATTTGAGGATATCTACCAATCGGAAAAAGGCATGAAGCTAAGATCTTTAATCGTGTCAGGGCGCGAAGGTGTCGGCAAGGATATGTTTATTTCAAAGTGTATGGACAAAATGGGCTATTCCTCTGAAACTATTCCATTCTCTTTTAGTTTGGGCGCCCGGGATGGAATAGAAGATTTTATTATACAGCTGAATCATATCTTAGCAATTTATGACGAATCACAGCTCGTGGATGTCCTTACCAAAAAACCTGCTGAAAAAGCGAATATAGCTGCAAGTATGGTTAACAAGTTGCTGCTTTATAAGACGGTTTTAGTTGTTGATGATGATTTAGCTTGTGTTCAGCCAAACAGGAAATTAGCGGATTGGCTAACGGATATGGTTGAGAACAACCAAATAGACAGTAAACTTGGGTTTTTTATAAAAAGTAGAATAATTCCACATTCCTTTGTTAGTTCTACTCATCCCTTATTCTCTCACATTCATTTAGAACCGCTAGGAGCAAAAGATCGAGTTAAATTGTTTTACAGTTTGCTTCGCTCGTATCAACTCGATAATATTACAGAAAATGATGTTCAATGGTTTGTGGACAAATTGTTGCTCTCTCCGTATCAATTGGTCAAGGCTGTTGAGCGTTTGTCGCAGCTGCCACTGCGTACAGTAAAAAGAGATATAGATGGGTTGACAACATGGGGTGATGATATGATTAAGCCCATGGTTTCTTATTTCTTTAATGATGAAAGAAAGCGTCAGATATTGGTGATACTATCTAAAATAGAGTTTGTAAGCTATGATATTTTGGAGCGATTCTTTACTGATGAGATAGACGAGGTGATGAAGGATATTGACGAGATGATGGATTATGGAATAGTTACCGCTTTTGGACCAAACGAAAACTTCTTTAGACTTGATCACTATTTAAGTGATTATATCAATCGCTGTAGGATTTCGTTGCCATCACACCTTGAGTCTGAGTTTGAAGAAATATTAGAGTCAAAAATAGCAGACTCTTCGTTTATAACGGAGGACACTTCTGTTTATTTGTATGATACGAAACGAAAAATCATGAGCGGGCGCGGTAATATGAAAGACTTTCTGATTCCATCAATAGTTATTAATGCTGTTATGGAGATATATAACAAGAAAGACTATAAGCAGGTGATTCGCGTTTGTGACAAAGTCATGGGTGATATTCACAATTATTTTGAAGACCAGGAGAAGGAGTTGAAATATTGGTTGTGCTTATCTCTTGCCCGTATAGTAAATAAGCGCTTTTATGCCGAAATAGATTTCTTTCAGAAAAATAGTGCTGACTATTGTTTTTTGAGAGGTTTTTATCATAGGAATGCCATGGAATATTCTCAGGCTGAAGACTTCTTTAATAGAGCATTGGAAAAGTCACCCCATTTGCAGCGTGCGAAGCGTGAAAAAGTGACGGTATTGCTTGCTCAAAAGAAATATGAGGAAGCTTTGGAGTTAGCAGAAGAAAACTACGAGAAGAATCCTGAAAACTCATATCAGATATATGGGTATTTTAGATGTTTGGTTCGCAAGAAAAACCTTGGCACCAATGACGTGAAAATATTAGAAAATCTGATGAATGCAATGAAAGAAAACCTCTCAGATAAACGCGAGGAGCTATATGCAGCAATGGAAATAGAGTTTCAAGATTATGCTCTTCACTTGCCCCCTACTAAATTGCTAACAATAATCAATGAAGCAGAGAAAAAATATCCCAATTCTTTAGATGTAAGGAGGGCTGCACAGACGTTTAAGTTAAGACAGTCAATAATTTCAAAAGAGGAGGATATACCTGAAGAATGTTGACCCATCATTTTGATGACAATCAGATGACAGCGCAGCCGGGTATACTATTGGCTCTTTTGCGCATGGTCGTGCGGCGGCAGGGAGAGGGGTGTGCTCTGAGCGAAGCTGATTGGGTGGGGCTGATGAAGCTGGCCATGGCTCAGGCTGTGCCCACTCTCGTCCTCGACGGCCTGCAGCAGTGTTTTGCGGGAAATGTTGAGTGTAAGCACTTAGGCAAGGAGATAGGCGGGCAAGCGAGGCGGATGCAATGGGTGGGCCCAGATGATGGCTACAGAGCGGCTCTATGCCAAGCATGAGAAGGCGATGGCGGAGCTGGCGCACCTTTATGCTGTCAAGGGATTGCGGATGATGGTGCTAAAAGGGTATGGGTTGTCGTTGGACTGGCCTGTACCAAACCATCGTGTGGTGGGCGATCTGGATATTTACAACTTCGGTAAATGGCGGGAGGCCGACGACCTGGTGGCTGATCAATGCGGAATAAAGGTGGAAGAAGCGCACGAGCATCATACGGTATTCAATTATAAGGGGGTGATGGTGGAAAACCACTATGATTTCATCAATACCAAGGCCCATCGGGACGCTCGCAAGATAGAGAATCGGCTGAAGCTGCTGGCCGAGAAAGGCTGTAGGGAGGTAGAGGTGGAAGGAGCCAGGATTTATTTGCCTTCGGCTGATTTTAATGCGATCTTTCTGATGCGCCACATGGGACAGCATTTTGCGGGCGAGCATCTCAACTTGCGACAGATTCTTGACTGGGGATTCTTCGTGAGGGCGCATCATGAGGAAGTGGATTGGAGTGCTGCCATTGGCTTTTTGAAAGAGATCGGGATTGATGTCTTCTTCCACCAAATCAATGCCATTTGTGTGGATTTTTTAGGATTCACTGAGGCTGATTTCCCCACCATAGAGCGCAACGCGCAGATGGAGCAGCGGATTTTGATGGATGTGCTTCGACCTGAGTTTGATGAGGAAAGACCCAATGGTGGGTTGGTGTCTGTCGTCTGGTTTAAATATAAGCGTTGGTGGGCCAATCGCTGGAAACACCAGTTGGTCTATCATGACAGTCTTCTGACGACTTTTGCGACGTTGGCTTGGAGTCATTTGAAGAGATTTGAAACGATAAAAGACTAAAAGCAATGAATATACTATTTCTGACCATGTCAACGGGCTTTGCCCATATCGAGGCTCGGGGCATTTATACAGACTTGATGCGCAAGTTTCGCGACGAGGGGCACGAGGTGTATATCGTCCATCCCAACGAGCGGAGGACGGGGAGGCCCACCGAGGTGAACGCCGAGGGTGGGATACGTTGCCTTGGCGTGCGCACGCTCAATGTCACCAAGACCAATGTCGTGGAGAAGGGCATCGGGCAGCTGCTGCTGGAGAGCCAGTTCAAGCGTGCGCTCAAGAGGCATTTCGGTGGCGTGAAGTTTGACGTGATCCTCTACAGTACGCCGCCTATCACTTTCAATAACGTGATCCGTTATGCCAAGAAGGCTTCTGGCGGTAAGGCGATGACCTATCTGCTGCTGAAGGATATTTTCCCGCAGAACGCCGTGGATATGGGGATGCTGTCGAAGACGGGCGCGAAGGGACTGCTATACAAGATGTTTCGGAGGAAGGAGGAGGCGCTTTATCGCCTTTCGGATTTTATCGGATGTATGAGTCCTGCCAATGTGCGCTATGTGTTGCAGCATAATCCTGGGGTGAGTGCCGACAAGGTTGAGATAGCCCCCAACAGTGTGGAATTGGCTTCGCAGGAGAGGACGGAGGAGGGCGAGTCGAGTGCCATCCTTGCCAAGTATGGACTGCCTACCGACAAGCCTATATTGATATACGGCGGCAATTTGGGCGTACCCCAGGGTATCCCGTTTCTGCTGGAATGTATGGAGGCTAATGCCGACCGCGAGGATTGCCATTTTGTCGTCGTAGGTTCGGGCACTTACTATCAGCGGTTGGCCGACTGGTATCATGGTCGCAAGCCCAAGGCGGTGACCGTGATGAAGGGATTGTCCAAGGAGGACTACGACCGGCTGGTGCGTGCATGCCAGGTGGGGTTGATATTCCTCGACTATCGATTCACGATCCCTAATTACCCCAGCAGGCTGCTTTCTTATTTGGAGAACAGAATGCCTGTCATCGCTTGCACGGACCCGAATTGCGACACAGGATCTATTGCCGAGGCAAACGGCTTTGGGGTGTATGCTCCAAGCAACGACGTGAAGGCGTTTACGGCTGCCGTTGACCGCATGATGAAGGCGGACATCAAGGTTATGGGCGAAAGGGGGTATGCTTTTCTCAAGGCAAACTATTTGGTGGAGCATACGTATAAGGCTGTGATGAAGCACGTGGACTTGAAATAAACAGAATGGACATGGGCGAAATCCGATCCCTGAGAACGTGCCTCGTCTTGCGGAAAAGGTGCTTTGGCCTACAGGGTATCTTGGACACGAGGATGAATATGAAATAGTTTACGAAGGCAAGGTGCAAGAGTTTATCGTGCCAGCCAAGGTTGGTATTTTCTTCTACCAGAACATCAACTTGATAGAGGAGATAATCAAGGAGAAGAATATTCAAGCTGAAGAGAAGGCTCAGTTTAGGAAAGACTATGCCGAGCCTCTTTGGGAGGACTTCAAACTATGGGCTGCAGGTGCAATCCTGGATGTGCCAAAAGACACCAATATCTATAAGGCGTTGAATTATAAGTTGCGCAACTATACAGCAGAGTTGACCAACTACATAGATATCCCTGATATGCCTCTGGACAACAATGACACAGAAAGGCTCATCCGCGACATGGCGATGGGCAAGAAGTCTTACTTGTTCTGTCAAGACTTGGATGCCTGCAGGCGCGCTGCCATGATGTACTCCTTGTTTGGAGCATGCAAGGTGCTATATAAAAATCCTGAGCGTTGGCGGTTCCCAAACGGGTGAAGGTTCTCAGGCCGGCGGCGGTTCTCAGACGGGCGGCGAGAGTCTCGGCGAGTGCTCGCCTCATCTCTTCTAAGGCCCAATCGTCCATAGGGCCCACAGGCAGCAGACCTCGCCTCGCTGCTGCGTGTTCATCAAGGCTTTCCCCACCCGAGTGGCGGCACAGCGCAGAGCGATACTGCGGTGGGGAACAATAATTTTCTCTCCTTTTCCCTCTCTCTAATAGGATGTGCGCGTATTAGCTCGCCTCACCACCCCGCCTCCTTTGGCGTCCGTGGTGCTTCCCTGCCGTTCATGCGTCGTCGCATGCGCCTTGTCTCGAAATCAATCAGAATATGTATAAACATTTTTTCAAGAGGGTCATAGACTTCTGTGTCGCCCTCCTCGCACTTGTCTGCATCAGTCCGGTGCTCTTGGTCGTTACGATTTGGCTGCATTTTGCCAATAAAGGGGCGGGAGCTTTCTTCCTGCAGGAACGTCCCGGCAAGGACGGGAAGATATTCAAGGTGATCAAGTTTAAGACAATGACGGACGAGCGGGATGCTGATGGAAATCTGCTGCCAGATGCGGACAGGCTGACGAGGGTTGGAAGGTTTGTGCGTTCTACATCTATTGATGAGTTGCCGCAGTTGATCAATGTGCTGAAAGGTGACATGGCTTTGATAGGGCCCCGGCCGCTTCTGGTGCAATATCTCCCATTGTATAGCAAAGAGCAGGCTCGTCGTCATGAAGTGAGGCCTGGTATCTCTGGCTGGGCACAGTGTCATGGACGCAATGCTATCTCGTGGACAGAGAAGTTTAAGCTGGATGTGTGGTATGTGGATCATTGCTCGTTGATGACTGATATAAAAGTGATATTCATTACGATAAAGAAAGTGCTTGGTCGTGAGGATATTAATACCACAACAGGTAATTCGGCTACAATGGAATATTTCAATGGACACAATTAAAATCTGACGCATGGTGTATTTATTTGGTGCAAGTGGTCACGGGAAAGTGATAAAGGATATCCTGAATGCCAACGGCGTAAAGGTTGAGGCTTTTGTGGATGATAATCCTAATGTGAAGGAGTGTGGAGGTCGTCCAGTCGTGCATGATGCGGCTGGGCTTTCGCCCATGATTGTGAGCATTGGGGTAAACAAGGTCCGCAAAATGATAGTGGAGAGATTGAAGGCTAACAATTCCGCTATTGAGTTTGCTACAGCAATCCATCCTTCTGCAGTTATCTCTCCTTCAGCAAAGATAGGTGAGGGATCGGTGGTGATGGCGGGTGCAGTTGTCAATGCAGATGCAGTGATTGGTAAGTACTGCATTGTCAATACAGGGGCAACCATTGATCATGACTGTGTGGTAGGGGACTATTGCCATGTTGCTCCTGGCGCGCATATCTGTGGTGGGACGCAAATAGGAGAAGGTACTTGGATCGGCGTTGGGACCTCAATCATCCAGTGCTTGAATATCGGCAAGAACTGTATGATAGGTGCTGGTAGCGTGGTGGTTAGGGATATACCTGACGACGTGACGGCATTTGGAAATCCATGCAGGGTGAAAATAGATAGTCACACATAAGAACTGGAATCTTTGGTATTACTATAGAATACCCTTTTCAGAGTTCTATTTCATGTCTTTACGAGTGGTTATATAACTGTAAATAAATATGCCGTTATTTTTCCCTGACACTAATGTAAATATCCTAGAGTTGAAGTCTATCTTGACTGAAGCGCTTTCTGAATATCCTGTTATGCATTTAAGACCATGGGATGTTCGAGATCAAGATTACAATAAGTTTATCGTTACTCGATTAATGAGTGGTCGCTATTCATTAAAACCTAATATTTCATCACAAGGGTTGTTGTTCCACGGGAACTCATCTGTGGCAAAATCTAAATATTCATCTTTGACGGAAATTACAAGAGGTTTGGACGATCATTCAGAGAAGCAAATACAATGGATTTCAGAAAATGTAAGACGAGCTGATTTTGAATTGTTGATAAAGTCTTTTCCGCTTTATAAAATGTTATCTGAAGGTGTAAATATCGATGATGAGATTTTAAGAGTGGAAATCCCCTATGGCTTGGCTCATTCTTATGGATTTGTTTCACCTTTTATTAGTTTTTCTTCGGACTTAGATGTGGCCTGCTTTTATGCGGTTACAGAGTTTGTTAACGGTTCCTTCAAAATTAAAAAGGACGGTATGGGGGTAATTGATGTTATACAACTGTCAAGTCCATTCTCGTTTAACTCTGGTCTTTCTACTTTAGGCAAGCAATTGTTTGTCAGACCTGGTATCAATAAGGAGTTTCTTTGTCTTTTAGAAAACGATTGTGATTTATATGAGTTACCCCATGTTGATGGTTTTGTTTTTAACCAAAACGAATCGCAGTCACAACAGATCTTCGATCAGTTTCATGGTGGTGAAGACTTAATGCCCCAAACTGACTTTCTTGCAAAGAAGTTGAAATCATTTCGCCCAAATGTTGTTTCTCAGAAGGCTGTCAAGAAGAATGTCGATAGCAACAATCATTTGGGAGCTACCCAAAAAAGTGTGACCAATGCACTTGGTGCGAATAATATTCATGTTGATCGTGATTTTAACCCTTTTTTTACGAGGCAAGAGTTAAAGCCTGTGTATAGTAATATAAAAGCTTTTTGGGACAGTTTCTGTAGTGATCTTGTTTTTGGTCCCGAATGGTCTGATGCGTGGGTTGAGCATTTTAGATGTCTATACAATGATCCGAATTATCAGAAGTGTTTTAAACTATAGATCAAAATGAAAAACAATAATTATATCATATCTGTGTCGATTGTTGTCTTTTTTGTTTTAGCAATCTATTATATAGGGTTACATAACATGGACTCTATCTATAATTATTTCTGTAATAATGACCCATTGAGTAGTAGTAATAAAGGAACGTTTGGGGATAGTACGGCTGTTATAAATACTCTTTTTTCTTCACTGGCTTTTGGAGGTGTAGTCCTAACCTTATACTGGCAGCTTATTGATAGCAAAAAACAGAGAATAGAAAGCCATAGGCTACAGTTTGAAAACGTATTCTTTAATATGACCAACACCTTTGAACAGATTGTCTCTGGTCTTATTGTTGAGGGATCTCCTTCGTTTTCTGTCGGTAAAGTTTATGCTGAAGCATCTAGGCAGGCTACTCCAACTTATAAGGGGAGGGATGTCTTTAAATATCTTTACAATAGGACAGTTATGTCGGAGCAAGGAAATACTAAAATTAATATGCATGAAGCTATTGAAATGGGGGGAATTCAAAGCTATGAACTTTCTTTAAATGGGGAATTGGATCATTATTATCGATATTTTTATCGCATCTTGAAATTTATTGATGATAGTAAGTTGATAAATGATGATGTTAAATATAGATATGCAGGAATATTACGAGCTCATATTTCGTATTATGAAATGATCCTGATCTACTACAATGGATTGTCAAAGTATGGTAGGGAAAAATTGAAGCCCTTGCTTGAAAAATATTCCATGTTGGACAATATTGACAGGGCGCGGCTGCATGAGCAACGATTGAAGGCTGAACTAAAGGATGGGTACTATGCGGATAGGGCCTTCCATCGGGAAGATAATTTCTTGCCAGTTGTTTCATTCTATGATTTAATAGTCAAAATGCTGTTTGCTATAAGTTTCGCGTATGTGTTTAAATCTTTATGCTCGACTTTTTGGCTGAATGTAGTTGTTGCAGATATTTTAAGTCCTATACCTTGGGATGAACCAAGTGTACAATTGTTGGTGCTCTTGTTGTTGATATGGATGGCGCGTTCTGTGATTGTTGATTACAAAGCAAGGACGGCTTATTATATTAATGCATGTCTTGAAGCAAAAATCGGACATAGGAAAGCCCTGGGTATGTTGTTGCTAAACTCTAAAACTATTTGTTTATTGTTGTTTTTTACAATTGTGTCTAGTGGGTTTACTAACTGGTATAGTTGCTTCTTTGTGAGCTATCGCACTTTGCTTTTTGCGGCGCTTTCCAGTGAAGTCATATATGGAGCCTATTTGGGAGTCATTGAGTTAAACGACTACCGTAAGCAAACGAATGGTAAGCATACTGTGAAAGCTGTGTTGAACGTCTGGAATAAGATATGTGCCTTTTGCACCGTGGTTATGAATAAGTCTGATTAAGGTCTGAGATCCATAGTCTTGGGCTGCAGGAGTGAAAAATCTCCTATGCTTGTCTCAATGTTGGTATTTACGATGTCGCTGTGCAAAGTTGTTTTGCTTGATATATGCAATACGGTGTTCGGTGAATATTTGTATTTCATGTTTTCTTAGCCCTCTTGTGTTATATAATATAGTATCGTTCGTATGACTGTTTTTGTTGGTTTTTTGGAAAGATATTCTGAACTGTTATCATTTCTCACATCTTTTCTAATGCTTGTTGTGACGGCTATCTATGTGTATTTTACTCGAAAGCAGGCAAACAGTGCTCAAGATGCTTTCCTGGCAACAGTGATGCATTTCAAAGAATCAAAGCAACCTTGTATTGTCCCTTCAATTAAAAGGGTGAAAGGGTGTGCATTTGATGCGTCGGAATATATTAGGATCCAATTTACATTTGATTATCAATTGGATAATGTAGGAGATACACCAGCCTTGTCGATTTATACAATAGCATCTATGCAGTTAAAATATTCTCAGAAAGAGAATGTTGTGTTTGCTCATTTGATGCCGAATTATAAGCACGTTATTCCAGTCAATTCGAAGCTGGAAGATAAATTCCATTTTGAAACAGAGGAGTTTAGAAGTATATTGGAAGACATACAAATTAGTCATATCAAAAATCTAAAGAGGATAGAGACCGATCCTAGTAAGCCTCCTTTTAGATGCGCAACATTGTGCCTCGACATATACTACAAGAACATGCAGGGCCAATGGTATAAAACTACGATGGATCAGGATTTGTTGGATATACAACGTCAAGTGCGGAATGAAGAAAATAGCCAAGATAACTCTAAAGAAGAGAAATTTGAATACGAAGACATCGATGGGCAAAATATAAATAGTGGTGATATTCTTCAAGGAACAATGATAAATCCCGCATATTCTCATCTAAAACATAAGAAAATCGATGAGGCTAGCGTGATGGCAATAATAGAAAAGTGTGAACATCGTTTGGATTAGCGTCTAGTTTGATTGAAAACCAATAGTTGGTGAGGGCAAAACCTCCTATGCTTGTCTCTAAGCAGGTAATGACAATGCCGCTGCGCAAAGTTACTGCTTTGCTTGAGTATATGCAATGCGGTGTTCGCCGAAAACTTACCCTGAAATGCTTGGACGAGGATCAGGTGGAGCGCCTGTTCTCCAAAGAGCACGCCTCGCGGCTTGAATTCAACCAGGCATTGGCCGAGGAACTGCGTTTCAAGGAAGCCTCTCTGCGCTCTATTGTCTCTGCCTTGAAGGCGGACTGTGAGGCAGTCAAGAACGAGATCTCCGAGATTAGGGATGAGACCAGGCAACTTCGAGAGGAAAGAAAGCTGATGGAACTGGAAATAGAAGCAAGAAAGCGTCAGATGGCCACTCTTCGAAGTAAGCGGAAAACCACAACATAGCCATTGAACGCTGTTTCAAGCATTTTGCAATGGGGCGGCGCAACTGGGGCAAGGCTGGCAGTCATGGGGCCGCCGAAAATCTAGCCTTCATGTATTCTCTATATGAAAGCTGCAAGATGAACAATTTGAATTTTGGTAGGTACATAGAGGATATCCTTACCCGGATGAAAGATGGGGATAAGGACAATCGAGCTATGCTTCCATGTTTCTATGTTGAGAAAACAAGTGAGGTGATGTGGTGCGCTTAGGTTCGTCTTCGCCCTAAAAACGATAGTAATTCTTTTTTTAATATATGCGTAACTGCTTGAAAAATAGCGGGGACACTGTATTGCTGGTATATAGCTAATTGCTCCATGACCGAAAAAAAACTCCAAAAGGAGTAAGTTTCTCGGAATTTTTTTGTACCTTCGCCATGTCATTCGGACTTTTTTACTATACTTGTTTTCGCAGCACTAAGGTAGGTGAAAAATCCGACATGGCAAAGTCTTGGGCAACTTGTTGTTGTTCAGGTACTTATAAAATGCTAACTTATAGTGCTGCGGAAATTAGATCGTTGAATGTATGTGGAAAGATTCAGAAACAAAGTCTGACTATCTTAATTTCGACTATCTCATAGATGCTGTTGAGAGTATTGCAATGGACGCAAAACTGACTCCATCGACTATAGGTGTTTATGGTGATTGGGGAAGCGGTAAGTCAAGTCTCATGCAGATGGTGGAAGAAAAAATAAAGGCAGAGCATAAAGAAGATGTTTGTTGTATTCGATTCAACGGATGGTTGTTTGAAGGATATGAAGATGCGAAAACAGCCTTTTGTGGTTCTATTCTTGACGCACTTCGTACAGAAAAGACGATACCTGCCCAAGTAAAAACTAGAATAACCAAGCTTTTGAAGAAAGTGGACGGAAAGAAAATTCTTATGAAAGGAGGTTCTGTTGCTTTGGATATTCTTTTAACAGGAGGACTTGGGTCTATAACATATCTTACTATTGATGCCATAACTAATGCGCTGAAAAATAAACTATCCAATGTCTCTGCTGATGACATTAAAAATGTATTGAAAGACGTATTGACAGAAAACAAAAATCAATCTACATCTAATCGTAATGACATAAAGGTATTTCAAGAAGAATTTAAGAAGATACTTGACGAGTCAAGGATAGAACACTTAGTGATATTTGTTGACGAATTAGACCGTTGTACTCCAGATACTGTATTGGATATTTTTGCAGCAATGAGATTGTTTTTGTTTGTTGAGAAAACTTCCTTTATCATTGGCGCAGACAGTCGTCTGATAGACTATGCTATAAAATCTCGTTATCAGAATATACCAGGTAACGACCTTGACATCAGTAAGGAGTACTTGGAGAAATTGGTACAATATCCCGTGAATATACCCAAACTTGACGAATTGGAATTGGAGCGCTACCTTACATGTCTGTTGCTTGAAACCGAAATCAGCAATATTGCTGAATGTGTTAAGGGTGAAAATATCTATGATCCTATCAGTCAAGAAAAACTAGTGAATGCCCATAAGGACAAAGAAGAAGAAATCAAAGATGCACTTGCATTATCACATATAATCTCTCCAGTTCTTGCTGCCAAGCTGAACGGAAATCCGAGGCAATGCAAGAGATTCCTCAATACATTGTTCATGCGAATTAGTATGGCAAAAACAAGAAATGTTACCTTAGATAAGAAAGTCTTATCAAAGCTCATGTTGTTGGAATATTTCAAGGAGCCTATGTATGCAGAAGTAATGAATCCGGACAACAGAAAAGACTTGCAAGAATTGGAAACAAAGAAGTCTATAGCAAAGACAAATGTCTTTAGCAAATGGAAAGATGACGAATGGATAAAGGACTGGATGGCAATAGATGTTCAACTAAGTAAGGAGGATTTGAAACCATATTATTATTTCTCACGCAGTACGCAAAGAGTAAATCAAGCAATTAATAATCTGTTAAGTCCCAATGCTCAACAATGTTTAAAGTCGTTTTTGGCTAAATCAGATTCAGAAAGAGAAAAAGCGGTGAAACTGTTTAAAACGTTAAGCAATTCAGAATGTATACTAGTGACAGATGCCATATATGAAGAAATGCTGAAAACTGAAGAAATAGACATGGAGATTTTCAAATCGTTTATGGCAGTTCTATCATGTGAATCCATGCTTGACCAAGCAGCCAAGCAGATAAAGAAAATACCAGCATCTAAAATTGAGGCAAAAATGTTGCCCCTTATCAATGAATTGAAATCCAAATTATCAATATCACAAGGCAAAGAGGAGATAGAAGATTATATTAAAAAGAACACCAATTTGTCTAACGCAGCGAAAGTAACAGAAGAACTTATGAGATAAAGGTATGGGTACATCAAGCATATATAAAGGACCAAAGAAAACAATATTGTTGCCAGATGATTATTCTGAAGACAACGATTTAAATGACGTTTCCAATTTTCCGTCAGATGAAGAAGCCAATGAACAGCCACAAGAAAAGCCTTCCGTGACATGGCAGTCTGCCAAAAGCGGAGTTACAAAGTCTGTTGGAAGTGATTCACGTGCGGTGAGACATGCCATGTCTTCCTATACGAAAGCATTGGGAGGACATAGAAACGCAGCAAAGCAATCTGTTCAGGCAAGGAAAACCACAGCAAGCATCATTTCATTCTTTTCTGGTACCCCATCAGAGGTTAAACATCGTTTAGAGTCAGAAGGAATCTCTTTCGAAGGGAAAACTACAATAGAAATATTCTTTGAGATACGAGATTTACTTGCTCCGATACCGAATACATTAGAAAACAGCTATGTAAATAAGGCTGTAACAGACACCATATCTGAACTTCTGGAGGACGCAAACTTGGAAGCAGAGCAAATAGTGAATCTGTTAAACCAAACACTATTGGAGAAACTTGTCTGTGGTACGGTAAAGAACTATATCTATCAGAAATTCATCAGTCAAGTAACAGCTGGGACTCTCAAAAAGGACAATAGCATTACAGATATTCATCGATTTGAAAAGAATGCTAAGTCATGGATAGAAAGTATTGTAAATAGCGTTATTCCAAAGATGTTGCATAATGGAGCCAACCCACGGAATATAGACAACAAGGTGAAAGCAATCTACGAAGGATGTTATAAAATTATGGAGAATTTCAAATGATGAAAATATTTGTATGCAAGCTGTTTAAATCCGACTTCTTTCATATAGATGGAGCTGAAGTCGTAAATCTAAATGATAATAAGCAGTACAATTACACGTTTTGGAAATTGTCGAAGCAATTGTATAGTATACCATACGTATTTACGAAGGAAGCATTAGACTTATTCTATCTTTCGCTCATGGTTTTCTATGCAGACAGGTCTGTTCTCAGAAGTTTACAACCAGACGGTTGGACGAGGCACATAGAAGTATATATGCCAGTGTTAAATGTTAGCAGATGGAATGCAAACTCTGCATTGTTGAAGCAGATTCTTGATTTTTTGACTGGTGATGATTGGACATTTCATTTTAGGGATAGAATTTGTATTACAGACGATGAGGATAAGTATAAGAAATGTAAACACCATTTCAGAAATTCAACTCAGAAGATTGATACAAATGTATTTTGCATGTTGTCTGGAGGTCTCGATTCATTCATTGGAGCAATAGATTTGTTATCCAGCAATGTCAATCCAATATTTGTAGGTAATTACAATGGTGGTAAAGGGGTTAGTGTATACCAAAATAGAGTTATAGATTCACTGCAAAAGCATTTCAAAATCGCACCAGAACGATTCTATCAATTTTATGCAGCCCCAAAAAGCGGCAAGGAAGATACAACAAGGTCTCGTTCCTTATTGTTTTTCTCTCATGCCATATTATTGGCATCTGGTATGAATAAGCCTGTGAAGTTGTATATTCCAGAAAATGGAGTTATCTCTATGAATATACCTTTGACCGAACATCGAATGGGAAGCTTGAGTACTCGTACAACCCATCCGTATTTTATGGGATTGTTGCAGGAATTATTGAAATCATTGGACTTGAAAATCACAATTGTCAATCCATATCAGTTCAAGACTAAGGGAGAAATGATGTTGGAGTGTAAAGATCTTGAATTCTTGAAAAGCAACTATCCACTAACGATGTCATGCTCTCATCCTGATTTGGGGCGTTGGAAAAAAGAAAAAGAATCAAGTCATTGTGGCGTATGTTTGCCATGTACTATAAGGAGGGCTGCTATATTGAAAGCAGGTTTGAACGACAAATCGTTTTATCGTGACCCTAATTATAATGATATAGAGGCAGAAACTAATTTACGCTCATATAAATTGGGGCTAACCCGAAAGAAGAATCCACTTTTTGCGATACAAGAATCGGGACCAATAACACAACATCGAAAAGAATTTGCTGATTTGTATCAAAGAGGATTAGCAGAACTTAAAGGTTTCATTGATACGTTATGACAAAACACTTGCATGACACACATTTCCATTTGGATTTACAGAAAGACAAACGTGGGGAAATAGAAAACATTGCAAAGAATGAAATATACACCATTGCAATGACCAATCTCCCCGATTTGTATCAGAAAGAGGTTTTGTTGTATGGCCAAAAATATATACGCATAGCATTAGGTTTTCACCCTGAACTAATACATGAATACCCCAATAAGATCCCAGTAATGTGGAAGCATTTAGCAGAGGCGAGATACATAGGAGAAGTTGGATTGGATTTTACGGATAAGTCACATGTAAAAGAACAGATTGCGTTCTTTTCAGAGTTGATAGCAAGATGTAAGAATGATAGCAACAAGATAATTTCTATTCATTCGAGAGGTGCGGAGAACGAAATATTAGAAATAATTGGGACAAACTTTAAGTTCACCCCAATACTTCATTGGTACTCTGGTACAATGGGAAATCTGAGAAAAGTTTGCGACAGAGGCTATTATTTCTCCGTAAATTCATCAATGATTAGAACGAAAAGATTTGCACAAATGTTGGAATATATCCCGAACGATAAGGTATTGTTGGAGACAGATAGTCCTTTTACATCAAACAAAATATCACACGTGGAAAGTTTGAACATTGTAAATGATTTTTTGGAATCCCATGGAATTGATAGCTGGGAAAACTTCCTTAAATTGATAGGTGCATAGTAACAACAATTATGGATATATTAAAGCAGAACATATATATAAATAGTAATGTCGGAGCCAATACGATTACAGATTATCAAGGGGAAATAGAAAAGATAAAAGCAATTAAAGATTCTGGCGATATTCCAGATATGATGATGGATTTGAGTCTTGTCAAACTGGATGTTCCTTTGTATAGGATTGTGCAGGATACATTAAATATTCATGTAGGAACAGTACTATCATATATTCCATTCACTAAACAAGACGGTCTGCAATGGCAAAGATGTAAAGAATATTTGATTCAATTGGGTGAGGATGGGGTCTCTTTTGTAACAATTCATTTTACTGCAAATCTTGGTTTACTTGAATTAGCCCAAAACAGAAATATGCCGATGACAAGCAGAGGTGGTGGTATATGTCTTTATGACATGCAACTTAATAGACGTAAGAAGAATCTATTTCTAGAGCATATTGACGAGATAGTTGATATAGCATTGCAATATGATATAACTATTAGTTTGGGAATAACATTTCGTCCTGGAAACATATTCGATGCTTGTGATGAAGTTCATATAGCAGAAACAAAACAACAGTTAGCTATTTCCAAGTATTTGAAAGGCAAGGGTGTCAAAATTATTGTTGAGAATATTGGACACATACCTATAGATAAGCTGGAGCAACATGCCAAACTATTAAGAAAGTTTGATGCTCCTATAATGCCCCTGGGCCCTATACCTACAGATACTTCTATCGGCCAAGACCATATAAGTGCTGCTATAGGAGCCTCCTTTATGGCATATTGGGGTGTAGCTAATATATTGAATTGCGTGACGAGAAATGAACATTTGACAGCAACAATCGACAAAGACGTGATGATTGAGGCGATAAAAACAATGAAGGTTGTAAAACAGACCATACTGTTGGCACACCATAATAGTGGTGCTATTGCTTTAGAACAACGTGTAGACAAGCAAAAAGAAATGAAACATTCATGTATGATATCAGAGGAACATTGCAATAGATGTATGTCTGTTTGTCCATTAAGAATACTATGATAGAAATAGGACGATTTGGAGATTTCAATGATTCAAGGAAACGAGAGTCTATAGCATTCCCTTCGGCAAATAATATGGATGCTGATACTGTTAAGCTGTATGAGAAATCATTTTCATCCACTTATCCCCAAATATACAAACTGCTAACGGAAACTACAGCTTTCTATGAACAGCATTTTGGGGAAATGATAGTCAAGGTAGCGCGTGAGAAAAGACGGATGGAATTTGAAACACCCAACAGGGTTCTATTAACCAACGAATATGAGTTAGAAAATACTGAAGCACTTAAAAATGGAGAGTATTATTTGTTCAATACACGTGATCGTTTGAGTTGGTTGACAATATTCACCGATGACAAACAGGTTGCCGTTGTTTCTCGCAAACGAGTAATGGAATTATTACAGAATTGTCTGAAAACTGAACTTGGAAGATTAGCATCACAAATAAAGAAGTCGCAAGAAGATTTGGTAGAATATCTTTATGAAAAGTCTGATGGAAAACCATGTTTTATCTCGTGTAATAGTAATGTCAAATCTATAAGAGTTAGCTACTTTGACTCTGTGCTAAGTGAGAAAAATGAGAAAAAATATAAAGGAAATATATGGCTTGAACCAATACAGGAAAAATGTATAACCTATAAGTATAGGACATTGGCGCCCATATCCAATTGTTGGTTTTATGTTAGGGCTCCGAAAGATTTCAATATATCCGTTGGTGTTGATGGAAACGGAAATAATATAGAAAGGCAGTCAAATCAAGACTTTGAAGTGCAATCAATGGTAATCAAAGGTTCTAAGGAACGACAAATAGTAAAATTTAAAATAAATGTAAAAGTGCCTGTTGGCTTAAAATGGTGGTATATAGCTGTATATTGGATATCCATTTTAGCAATAATCTTTGCCTTATTCTTAATAGTTATGTATTGGAAAGTGGGCGATTATACAAATTGTTGGTGGAATGTTGTGATAAGAAATGCAGGAAAAGGATGGTATGCAATTGTGGCAGCATTGATAACAACACGAGGGTGGATGATGCACGAAAATCATGTCTTCAATTTTTTGTCAAAATGCTATACTGCTTTTGCCATACTTCTTTTGGTCGAGGCTTTTGTAATGGCGGGACTTGTCTTTAAGTAAGAGGTGTATATGCTCTATATTGTGAATTTTGACATAAAGGATTTGGCAAGGGCGGAACAGTTTGCTCAGCAGTGCTGAAAACGGAGGATATCCACCCACCCAAAACGGGGATATCCGTTCACTTTT
>ENA-ORRL01001184-ORRL01001184.1-human-gut-metagenome-genome-assembly--contig:-NODE-1184-length-21586-cov-3.482560_pt1 | contig 21586 bp, 18 predicted proteins | sample MGYA00242175_ERZ509134 | MGnify/ENA primary metagenome ERZ509134 (study PRJEB26280, sample SAMEA2338660) | human gut metagenome | biome: human gut; feature: human-associated habitat; material: faeces... | reverse complement strand
CCCGGTAGCCACACTGTATGACGGCGGCAGGATCAAGACCGACGCCGATGAACTTTCCATAATGGAAGTCGTAAAAGTGGACCTCCTGAAAGGATGGGATGTAAGTGCCACTTACAACATCACATCATACAACGGATTGAAAGATATTCTCAAGAAGACCATCACTTTCGTCAATCCGGAAGACGGCGCGACCAATACCTATCAGTCGCCGAACTCTATCAAGAACATTGATTACAAGAACATCCAGCAGACATTCATCTTGCAGACCAATTTCGATTTCAACTTCGGGAAGCACAATCTGAGCGGAGTCGTCGGAATGTCACAGGAATGGTACACCGGACGTTCATTCGAGGCCTCCAGAAACAACCTCAGCACAGAATATGAGCCGACGCTCAGTCTTGGAGATCCGGAGACCATGAGCAATGCCTCTGCATTCTCTTCATGGGCAATCAGATCAGGCTTCGGCCGTTTGAGCTACAACTGGAACGAAAGATATCTGCTTGAGTGCAACCTGCGTTACGACCTGTCCTCACGTTTCCACAAAAACAACCGCGGAGGTCTTTTCCCTTCAGTTTCAGCCGGTTGGAGAATCACGGAAGAGAACTTCATGGCAGCGACCAGGAAGTATCTTGACAACTTGAAAATCAGGGCTTCATGGGGTATGCTCGGAAACCAGTACGTAGGCTCATCCAATTACCCTTATCTCTCTGTCCTTCAGGCATATACTTCTGATGTTTCAATGATTGGAACGAAAGCGACGACAGGATATGTCCAAACCGTGCTTTCCAACCCGAACCTGTCTTGGGAGAAAATCAAGATGCTGGACCTCGGACTGGACCTCGCGATGTTCCAGAACAGACTTACATTCACATTCGACTGGTATGACAAGAAGACAGAAGGCATCCTTCTCAAATTCAACTATCCTGCTCAAATGGGCATGAAACCGTCAGAGCAGAACGCCGGAAAAGTAAGCAACAGAGGCTGGGAGATGGACTTGAACTGGAGAGACCAGATCGGAGACTTCTACTACGGCATCGGATTCAACCTCTCTGACGTAAAGAACAAGATTGTCGATCTCGGCGGAAACAAACCGGATCTCAGCGGCTATCAGATCAAGATGGAAGGCTACCCTATTGATGCTTTCTACGGATATGTCGCTGACGGTCTCATGACTCCTGAAGACTTCAAGATCAACAATCCTGAGACCCACACCTACAATCTCCCGAAGATTCCTGTTGTCTTGGGTTACAAATATCAGCCTGGTGACATCAAATATAAAGACATCAGCGGTCCGTATGGAGAACCGGACGGACGAATCACGCCGGAATATGACAGGACAGTAATCGGAAGCAGCATTCCGCGCTATACATACAGCGTCAGGGGAAATCTCGGTTGGAAAGGCATTGATTTCAGTTTCGTCCTCCAAGGCGTAGGCAAATGCGACGGTTACCTTGAGGGGTCAGCCAGACATGCATTCCAGGACATGGCTGCTTATCCGCAGAAAGTCCACATGAAAAGATATGATGTAGTGTCCAATCCTAATCCGAAGGCACCATATCCTCGACTTACATACAACACCAAATTCAACCAGGAGACATTCTCGACGTACTGGCTTGAAGATGCGTCCTACCTCAGAGTCAAGAACATACAGCTTGGCTACACCTTCCCTGAAAAATGGATGAAGAAGGCAAGGATAGATAATTTCAGAGTCTATCTCTCAGGCGACAACCTCTTCACATTCAGCAAGTTCTTCTATGCTTACGATCCTGAGACACCTGTATCGAGGGGAGGATATTACCCTCTCGTCAAGACAGTGGTATTCGGCGTAAACATCACATTCAAATAGGTAGAGCAAAATAAAAAAAAGTCAGATATGAAATTCAACATACAAATATTATTGATGTCCGCAGCATTGATGCTGACTTCCTGCAACGATTCATTCCTTGACAGGATGCCACACGACAAGTTGACGGACGCAAACTTCTGGCAGACGGAACAGCACCTCCGCAGCGTAACCAACACGTTCACGAACAGTCTCGCCGGAAAAGAATGGCTCAACAAGACTGAAATCGCAGCAGACAGCGCTCCATGGGCGGTATCTACAGCATGGAGAAACATCGGCGGAGGATATTTCAACTCGGACATATCCAACATCAACTCCGTTTGGTATGCGGCATACAGCGGTATCGGAAAGACCAACTATTTCCTCAACAACTACAACCGCGCGACCGGCGTGAAGGAAGAAGTGAGGGAAAGATATGCTGCCGAAGCATATTTCTACAGAGCCTACAACTACTGGATTCTCACAAGCTTCTTCGGCGACGTTCCTCTCATTACGGAAGAACTGAATGTCGAGTCTCCTGACGTTTACAGAGGAAGAGACAAGAGAGCGGATGTAATCGACAGAATCACAAAAGACCTGGAAGACCACTACAAGGCTCTTCCTGAATACATTGCGGCAGGTTCGGCGGACTTCGGACACGTTTCGCAGACTGCGGCCCTCGCCCTCCTGAGCAGAATTTATCTTTACAATGAAAGATATGCCGATGCCGTTTCCGCATGCGAAAGGGCAATGAATTCGACATACTACAAACTCTACAATACCGGAAATCCGGAGTCCGACTACATTGACCTTTTCACCTACGAAGGCAGGGCTTCCCGAAACAGCGAAAATCATGAAACAATTCTCGCATTCGTCTACAACTATGATCTCGGCGAAACCGCAAGGACATCACACAACCTGTCAAGAGAATGCTGGGTCCCTAACGACTATGCGAGATTCGTCCCTACGGCAAGCATGATAGAGTGCTATCTCACAAAGGACGGACAAATATGGAATCCTGACAGCGCGACAAGCTACGAAGACGTATTCAAAGACAGGGACCCGCGAATGATCCAGTCCATCCTCACTCCAGGTACAAAATGGGAAGGCGGAGCAAGCGGAGACAAGCTGAATACTGACAAAACGGTCTTCACATATCCGAAATTTGACAATTCCAAGGATGGTTGCATGACTTACACGGGCTACTACATGAGAAAATATGTAGAACCCGAAACTGTCAAGTTCGTGGGACACGACGACAACGACATCATCTTCATCAGATATGCGGAAGTGCTTCTGAATTATGCAGAAGCCAAGGAACAGCTCGGAACACTTACACAGACCGACCTGGACAAGAGCATCAATCTCCTGCGCGACCGCGTCGGAATGGTCCACATGACTCTTACTCCTCCTGCAGGATCTGATATCCGCACAGAAATCAGAAGGGAGCGCCGCGTGGAACTGTTCTTCGAAGGACAAAGATACTTCGACATCATCAGATGGAAACAGGGAGACCTTCTCGGAAAGCCTCTTCTCGGAGTAAGGAAAGACTACCTCGACCAGAGCCGACTGAAAATCAGCCTGTCCAACCTCAAATGGAAGTCAGTGAACGGCAAGGATTACCTCATTCTCGAAGCGAACAGGACATTCGACGCGGGCAAGAACTACCTTCTCCCTATTCCGTTCGCACAGATGCAGATGAATCCTAACCTTGCGCCGAACAACCCGGGATGGAACTGATGAACATATAACAACAGAAACTGCACAAAATGATAAAGTTCAGACATATCATTACACTGATTGTCACTCTGACGACATTCTTCTCACTCCAGCAAGCCAATGCCGGTGAGAGGATTCGTCTGAGGGTGATGTCAATGAACATCAAGGAAGGAGCCGCATACGCCAGCCACAAGGCTGCTCCGTATGCGGAACTCATCAAAAAGTACGATCCGGACGTAGTCTGCCTACAAGAAGTGGATTACATGACCACCCGAAACGGAAAGAGAGATTTCCTCAATGAGCTCGCAGCAGCAACAGGGATGTTCCCATATTGGTGCCAGTCGTTCTCCTATCAGGGAGGCGGCTTCGGAGTGGCTCTATTGAGCAAATATCCTTTTCTCAAGGCTGAGAAAATAATAAGCACCATAAAGGGCGCGCGCGAACCTCGCAGCACCGGATGGATTTACATCTGCCTGCCTGAAGGCGGCACCGTGAGAGTCGCGACCACGCATCTTGCTCTGGAAAGTTCGGAAATTACAATTCAGAACATCGCAGATGTAAACAAGAAAATCTTCGGGCAAGACCAATTGACCCCGACCCTATTGATCGGCGATTTCAACGCAACTGAAGATAGTGATCCGATTAAATATGCAAAAATCAAGTGGCAAGAAATCGGAGTAGGGACAGGATTCACCATTCCGTCAAACAAGCCGAACAGGAAACTTGATTACGTCATGGGATTCCCGAAGAAATGGAAGTCAGAACGTTATGAAATCATTGCGAGAGCAGATCTTTCCGACCATTGTTTCGTGATGGCTGACGTAATTTATGAGGAGAATTGACATGAGAAAAGTTCTTTATACAACCCTCGTCATTGCCTTGCTCTGCAGTTGCGGCAAAAACAATGAACCAGAACCAGTTCCACCGACACCACCAGCTGCGGAACTGCCTGAACCGCCGGCAGAGATGAATGCCAACAATGCATTCTGCGTCGATTACTTCACAGACCTCAAGGATGAAAACAGTTATTTCGTCCGCAGAGACATCGGCATAGCGAAGAATCACATCCTCGGCGAAGAAGGCAAAAAAGCTGTGATGTTCTTCTTCGACAGAATGGACTTCACCGTCGGGAAGGAGACCCCGCTTCTGAAGATATGCAAGGACAACAATGTCTGGCCACTCTTCGCACAGCAGGAGCCGAGCGGAAAGCAGACAACCAAAGGCTGCGGCATCATCACGAAAACAGCAATTTCCGATTTCGACGGAATATATGATTCGGATGTATTCCTGAGCGGTGCCGACATTCACATTCAGACAGGAATCCCAGGCAGGACAACCATCTACACGGGCAGAATAGACAAGATTGCCCAACTGGATGTAATATTCAGCAAAAAGGGAGTGAAGCTTTCAGAGAATGCAGTCATCATCGGCCGCGTGAAGAACGGACTCGAAAAGGAACTTGAACAGAAGGTCGCCTCCAAATGTTGCCGCTCTTTCATTTCAGAAGGCAACGAAGGCTGGAGCCTCTACGTCATCTGCCCTCCGGAATACGTCTGCCGCTCCGCTGAAAGCAAGAAAACGGTAAACCTTGATTATTACAGAATTACTATCGAAAAAATAAAATTATGATCAAAAAACTCAGATTTGTCATAGCCGCTGTTGCACTTCTCTTCTGCTTGAACAGCTTCGCAGGAGACGGTCAATTGCGCGTGATGAGCTACAATCTCAGATTCGGAGAACTCGCCTCCATGACGGACATCGGTTCCTACATCAAATCACTTGATGCCGATATAGTTGCGCTTCAGGAATGCGATTGGGATACGCATCGTGAAAGAGCTCCGAAGCAGAACGGCGTGAAGTTCATCAATGAACTCGCTCACGAAACCGGAATGTTCGGAATCTATGGCAAGACCATCGATTACCGTGGCGGATATTACGGCATCGGACTTCTGAGCCGCTACCCTATCGTCCGCAGCGAAAGAGTCTTTCTCCCGAACATCGGAAAGAAGGAACAGAGGGCAATGCTCATAGCAGACATCCAACTTCCTGACGGTAAGATTATTACCTACATCTGCACTCACTTGGAAGTAAGTTCCTCGGAATTGAGACTTGAGCAGGTCAAATTCATCCAGAAGAAGGTGAAAAGCATAAAGAATCCAGTATTCCTGGCAGGTGACATGAATGCCGAGCCTGACAGCCCGGAAATGGCATTTCTCAGAAAAGGCTGGGATGACCTCACAAACAGGGAATTGACATACAGCACGATGAAACCTTCCATGAAGATAGACTACATCTACAGCAGAAAGGGCAATGGTGTAAAACTTCTCGAAACCAGAGTCTGCAAAGAACGGCTACTCTCCGACCACTTTCCTGTTATCGCAGACATTGAAATGGAATAATTAATTTATTATCAACCACATAAATCAACAAAATCATGAAAAAATCATTACTTTTCGCAGCAGCACTTACCATGTTGTTCGCCAGCTGCGACAAAAACGATGACAACAAGAAGGCACTCGATGCAGATTTCAAACTTGAAACAGTACAGACTCTCGCTTATGGAGAACCTGTCGCTCTTACAGGATCCATTACCAGCAGCGCAGCCGTAACAAAGGCCGTTTTCACTGGAGCTAAAAAAGCGGCAGACGGCAGCTATAGCGTAGTCGGCGAGGCTCAGGACGGAACAGTAACAGGAACGACAGCTACCGCTGAATTCTTTGCAGACTCGAAAGAAATCAATGCCATCGAGGTAGTTCTTTCCAACGGCAGTGCATCCAAGACATTCTACTTCGACACCCCTAAAGTAACTGGAGAAGCCAAAGGTGATATCTGGCTCAATGAATCAGCAATTTTCTATCCTGACAACAAAGTTGAAAACCATGAGAACAATGCAGAGAAATTCCCACAAGAATTTACAGGAGCAGGTTCTGACACCAAATCTTTCTTCTCAATGCATGGTGTAAAGGTCAATGGTAAAGTAGAACACATCCTCAGTCTTAACGAACTCCTGGCCGTTAACGGAAAAAACGCAAGTTTCTGTTTCCTCAACTGCCTGGAGAACACAGCAAAACAGCCAAATGCTATCGCATACATCGGCAGCCAAAGAGGCTACATGTTCAGCGGAATGAAGAGATCATCTCTTGGCGGTGGTACTACAGGACGCCAGTGCGACATTTATCAGTATGGAAATAATCAAATTAAGGACGAAAATGTCGATATAAATTTCAAGATGAGGTACGTAAGAGGATCATGGGCAGGAACAAAATACCATCCAGAACTTTTCGAGGCTGTTGAGAAGATCTTCCTAAGCGTAAAGAAAGCTGAAACCAATCTTGAAAGAATCAAAGCATTCTATGCTCTCGGAGAAATCCAGAGAAAACTCGACAACTCAACTCTCGGTGTGACAGATGAACCAACCAGCATCGGCGGTACGACATATGTCCGCAAATGGGTGGGCGCAGGTAATGGTAAAGGACTTGAGGAAGTACTGCGTGCAGGAGACTACATCGTCATCCGTTCCGAAAGACAGGTTGAAGGAGAAGAAAATCCTCGTTACTATTATGGAATCATGCAGGTGGTAATGTTCGAATATGATGACAGCCAATGTTTTGTAGAGAAAGATGGAGTTAAATTCATTGACAAAGATTTGGCTTATAATCTCTTCATGAAACCAGTCTACCTCGACATCAAGACCCAGTGCGAAATAGCAGAATAATCTGCAGGCACAATTAAGGTGGGGAGGACTGACCTTCTCCCCATCTTCCAAGTAATACTAAAATCTAAATAATCCGGTTCAGCAATGAAAAAAATCATTGGAATTATAGCTTCATTTGCAATTCTGCCGTTAGCCCTTTCCTGCAGCAGCGGGAAGGATGCAGGGGACAACATCGTCAAAGCATCTGAAGGCGTGTTCGAAAGAACGATGGGAAAACTCGAAAATGTTTCAATTCAGACAAGTCCGAAGACCGCAGAAGGACTGGACATGTATGAAATCGAAGCGACAGGCGGCCACCTCACGCTCAAGGGCAGCAGCCCGAGCGCAATCTGTTACGCGATGGACAAATACCTTCGCGACGCCTGCGGGTCAATGATTTGCTGGAGCGGAAGCAAACTGGACATTCCCAATGCTTGGCCGGATTGGAAAGAAGAAGCAGTTTCCCCCTACGGACTGCGTTATTTCCTGAATGTCTGCACATTCGGGTACACAGCACCATACTGGAACTGGGACAGATGGTCTCAGGAAATCGACTGGATGGCCCTCCACGGAGTGAACATGCCGCTCGCAAGCGTGGCTGCCGAGGCCATTGCCAAGAGAGTATGGCTGAAACTCGGCCTGGAAGCCGACGAAATCGACAAGTTCTTCACGGGAGCAGCACACCTTCCATGGCACAGGATGGGCAACCTGAACAGCTTCGACGGCCCGCTCAATGACAACTGGCACAAATCGCAGGTCAAGCTCCAGCACAAGATACTCGACAGGATGAGAGAACTCGGAATGGAACCTGTAGCCCCGGCATTCGCAGGATTCATCCCGCCCGCATTGATGAAAAAACATCCTGAAATCCAGGCAAGACAGCTCACCTGGGGAGGCTTCCCGATTGAGGACAATGCCTGCGTGCTCTCCCCTGACTCACCATGGTTCAGCAAAATCGGAAAACTTTTCGTACAGGAGTGGGAAAAAGAATTCGGCAAGGCAAGATATTGGCTTTCAGATAGTTTCAATGAAATGAAACTGCCTGTAGAGGAAGGTGATACCGCAGGAAAGCACAAACTTCTCGCCGACTACGGAAAATCCATCTACAGTTCGATCACCGCCGGCGACCCTGATGCCATCTGGGTTACACAAGGCTGGACATTCGGCTACCAGCACGATTTCTGGGATCCGGAAAGTCTCAAGGCAATGCTCTCAGAAGTGCCTGACGACAAGATGATCATCATTGACCTCGGCAATGACTATCCTAAATGGGTATGGCACACCGAGCAGACATGGAAAGTCCAGCAGGGCTTCCACGGAAAGAAATGGATATACAGCTATGTGCCGAATTTCGGAGGAAAAGTCCTCCCGACCGGTGACCTGGACATGTACGCCACAGCATCGGCAGAAGCGCTTGCCTCAGAATATGCGGACAATCTTGTCGGCTTCGGCAGCGCCCCGGAAGGCCTTGAGAACAATGAAGTAATCTATGAACTGCTTGCAGACATGGGCTGGACGAAAGACAGCATTGACATTGACCGCTGGCTGGAAGGCTACTATCGCGCACGCTATGGATTCAGCGACGAAAGAATGAGGGAAGCTTGGAAACTATTGCACAAATCCGTATATAGTTCACTATATTCATACCCGCGTTTCACCTGGCAGACGGTAGTGCCTGACCAGAGGAGAAAGAGCCGCCACGACATCAATGATGACTTCGGAAAGGCAGTGGAAATATTCCTGAGCCTTTCAGACAAATGCAAGGACTCCCCTCTCTATTTCAATGATGCCATAGAATTCGCATCTTTGTGGCTGGGCGAACTCGCTGACAGACATTATGAAAAGGCATTGAAACTCGGAAAGACGGACAAAGGCAGGGAAGAATTGAGAAAGACTGTAGCACTCCTTACTGACGTGGACAGACTGCTCGCATCCCATCCTCTCCACAGGCTAGACAGATGGATTGCTGACGCAAGAAATGAAGGCAGCAGCATCGAAAAGGATCATAGGGAGGCCAATGCCAAGAGGCTCATCACCACATGGGGAGGCTGGCAGGAGGACTATGCCGCAAGATTCTGGTCTGGACTCATAAAGGATTACTACATCCCGAGACTGGAAATCCATTTCTCCGAAAAAGCGGATATGATGGAAGAATGGAAAGAGGAATGGATCAATACCCCATATCACAGCAATACGAAACCATTTGACTCTCCTCTGGAGGTCGCAAAAGAACTCATAGCAAATGAAAAGTAACATCTCACGCATCAATGTCTTCATCATTGCACTGGTAATCAGCATCTTCTCGTTTACCGGCTGCAAGAATGACAATGCGACACAGACAGTCTTCTCCGAAAAGGAACAGATCAAGGCCGTGAAGGGACTCATTGACCGAGTCACATCCGGAAGGTCCGGCGAATTCGAAGTCCGTCTTCTCCAGGAGCGTCCGGACAGCATGGATTTCTTCGAATACAGTGCAGAGAACGGCAAGATCGTACTCGGCGGAAACAATGGCGTCAGCATCGCAAGTGCATTGGGGCAGTATCTGCGCGACTTCTGCGGATTCCACCTGAGCTGGTGCGGAAGCAATACCGTTCTCCCCGAAAGTCTGCCTCTGCCGGAGGAAAAGGTGACGAAGACTTCACCGTACAAATGGCGTTACTACCTGAACTACTGCACATTCAACTACAGCATGAGCTGGTGGGACTTCGACAGATGGCAGAAGGAAATCGACTGGATGGCATTGAACGGAATCAATATGCCACTGGCCATCACCGGTCAGAACTCCATCTGGCGCAGGGTCTATCATAAACTTGGACTTACAGATGAGGACCTGAAGTCTTTCTTCAGCGGACCTGCATATTTCAACTGGTTCTGGATGGGCAATCTGGACGGCTGGCAAGGCCCTCTGCCTCTGAGCTTTATGGAAAAACACGAGGAACTCCAGAAGCAGATACTTTATCGCGAAAGATTATTGGGAATGACTCCTATCCTGCCGTCGTTCACCGGCCACGTACCACCGGCATTGATAGAAAAATTCCCGGACGTGAAGGCGAAGAACACACAGTGGGTGAACTTCCCCAAGACTTATGTACTGGACCCGTCCGAGGATATGTTTTCCGAAATAGGCAAACTGTTCCTGGAGACTCAGACGGAGATTTATGGCACGAACCATTATTACACGGCCGACACCTTCAATGAAAACATACCGCCGACAGATGACCCCGAATATCTGAAAGGGGTAAGCGCCAAGGTTTACAACGCGATGTCGGAGGTGGATCCGGATGCCGTATGGGTAATGCAGGGATGGATGTTCCATCACGAGAGACATTTCTGGCATGACCCTCAGATTCAGGCGCTTCTTTCTGCTGTGCCGGATGACAAGATGCTGATTCTCGACCTGTGGAGCGAGAGATTCCCGGTTTGGAACCGTACCCACGCCTACTATGGCAAGCCTTGGCTCTGGTGCATGCTGCAGAACTTCGGACAGAACATAACATTGTCCGGAAACGCGACTTCTGTGGCCAACGACCCGGCTGCTGCACTGGCGGACTCGACTTCGGGCAAGATGAGCGGAATCGGTCTGACTCCGGAGGGCATCGGACACACCCCTATCATCTACGCGCTCATGCTGGAAAATGTCTGGAACGAAGGCAGGCCTGTGGACATTGACTCATTTATAAAGAATTATACGACAAACCGTTACGGCAAGCTTTCACCTGCTGCCGTCGAAGCGTGGAAAGGCATTTTCGCCACCGCCTTCGAGAACAATGTGAACAATGGCGGTCACGAGTCCATAATCACGGGACGTCCTACATTCGTGGAGAACCCCAAGGGCTGTACGAATACCAGGAAATGTTACGAGCGCATTGACCTCGTAAAGGCTTGGGAGCATCTTTACTCCTGCATTGACGAGCTCGCTGAAAGTGACGGTTATCGCTATGATATAGTGGACATTACACGTCAGGTGCTCGCCGACTACGCTTCGGTGATTCAGCAGAAGTTCGCAGCTGACTACAAGAATGGTGACATGGAAGCGTTCAAGGCCAATGCAGAGGCTTTCGATGCCCTGATTTCGGATATGGACACGCTGCTGGCCACAAGAAAAGAATTCCTGCTCGGCGTATGGCTCGAAAGCGCGAAGGCCATGGGAACCACGCCGGAAGAGTCCGCTCTCTACGAGCAGAATGCGCGCAACCTTCTGGGAACATGGGGCAACAAGGACTGCAAACTCTTCGACTATGCCTGCAAACAGTGGTCAGGAATGATGAACGGCTACTACAAGCAGAGATGGAATCTGTTCTTCGAGGACGTCCTCGCCAATTGGGGGCACTTCGAGCAAAATGACTTCGCACAGAAATGCAAGGACTACGAATGGAACTGGATATTCGAGACCGACTGCTTCCCTACTGAAAAGAGCGGAGATGAAATCGAAGTAGTGAAGAGTCTCTGGAACAAATATAATACAGCATTGCTAAATGAGTAACAATCAACCGACTGGACGCTTGGCGTCGCTGGATGCATTGAGAGGGTTCGACATGCTTTTCATAGCAGGTCTCGCCTATCTCATCAGGGCCGTCTGCTGCCTTTTCCCCGGCGGGGAATCTTTCTGGCTGGAGAATCAGATGCACCACGTGGCATGGGACGGCCTGGCTCACCACGATACAATTTTCCCGCTTTTCATATTCATAGCGGGAGTGTCATTCCCCTACTCCTATGCCAAGCAGGTGAAAATCGGCAAGACCAGATGGCAGATATACAAGAAAATCTTCATAAGGGCAGCCGTTCTGGTGTTCCTGGGAATGATATGCAACGGATTGCTGAAACTGCAGAGCGGCCCGCAGAGATTCTTCAGCGTGCTGGAACGCATCGGTGTCGCCGGAATGTTCGCATCCATATTGTATATCAATTTCAAGCCACGAGGCAGAATCATCATTGCGGCGCTCATCCTGATAGTGTATGGAGCCATCAGCTTCATTGTCGCTCCGGATGCGCCGGCAGGGACTTCGCCGCTCAGCCTGGAGGGCAGCATTGCCGCCTATGTCGACAGGACATTGTTCCCGAACCTGATTTATAAACCGGGAATATATGATCCGGAGGGTCTGTTGAGCACTTTCCCGGCCATAGTCACTGCCATGCTGGGCAACTTCACCGGCGAATTTATCCGGAACAGCAAGTCAAGCGGAAACAAGAAATGCCTGTATATGATCGGTGCTGCGGCAGTCATGACAATTGTCGGCCTGATATGGTCCCACTGGCTTCCTCTGAACAAAAAGCTGTGGAGCAGCAGTTTCACACTAGTCGTTGGAGGATATTCCGTAGCAATGCTGGCTCTTTTCTACTGGTTGATCGACGTGAAAGGCTATCTGAAATGGGCATTTCCGCTTAAAGTGGTGGGCATGAACTCCATAGCGATCTTCATGCTGCCTAAGATCATTGACCTGAAATATACGGTCAATTTCTTCCTGGGCGGATTGTGCACCCGGCTGGGAGAAGGATGGGACAATGTCTTGTTCTGGTCCGGATACCTGGTGCTCATCTACCTGATTCTTTACTTCATGTATAAAAAAGACATATTCATCAAGGTATGAGAAAGATAGTCATTGCATGCGATTCATATAAAGGATGCCTGTCATCTTCGGAGGTAGCCCGGGCAGCTGCCGAGGGCGTGGCCGAGATATATCCCGACTGCGAAATTGTCCGGCTGGCCGTCGCTGACGGTGGAGAAGGCACCGTGGATGCCCTCGTGGAAACATTGGGAGGGCATCTGGAATGTGCAGAAGTCTCCGACCCGCTGGGCAGACCGGTGAAAGCCGCTTATGGAATTGCCGGGGACCTCGCCATAATCGAATCCGCGGCGGCATGCGGACTTACTCTTTTAAGTAAAGAAGAACGCAATCCACTGATTACCACCACTAAAGGACTAGGAGAGCTAATATTGGCCGCCATTGATCACGGCTGCAGACGCTTTCTGGTAGGGCTCGGCGGCAGCGCGACCAATGACGGCGGAATGGGAATGATAAGCGCAGACGGTTTTCTGGAAAGGGCCCGCGGCCTGTCATTTACGGTAGCGTGCGATGTGGACACGCCATATATAGGAGCCCAGGGGGCAAGCCGCGTTTTCGGGCCGCAGAAAGGAGCCTCGGAAGAGGACGTGGAAATCCTGGAAGAAAGGCTGCGCGGATATGCATTGAAAATACTGAAAGACACCGGCATTGACGTGAGCGATATGGCCGGTGCAGGTGCGGCAGGCGGTCTTGGCGGTGCTTTTCGCGCGTATCTTGGTGCGGAATTGAAACGCGGCGTGGACCTGGTGCTGGATCAGATAGGGTTCGACAGCATCATCGGCGGGGCAGACCTTGTCATTACTGGCGAAGGCTGCTCGGATTATCAGACATTGAAAGGAAAAACTGCCGCAGGCGTGCTCGAAAGGGCGAAGAGAAAGGGAATACCGGTAATGCTCGTAAGCGGGGCGATCCGTGACGGGCAGATGCTGCGTGACGGCGGCTTCGGGATTATCGCGGCCGCAAGTCCGAAGGAAATGAGCCTGTCGGAGGCAATGCGTCCGGAGACTGCCGAACATAATATTTATGAAACTGTTAAACGTTTACTGACCAATGAATAGCGCACTTGCAGTTGCAATCGGACTTACGCTTGCAATTATCCTGATATTGAAGAAATGCCTGCCTGTCTACGCACTGATTCTAGGCGCAATTGTCAGCGGTTTGCTTTCCGGATGGGGCTTCGACTTGACAGTCAAGGAGATGTTTTCCGGCGTGAAAGACATATCCCCTGCCATCGTACGCATCTTGGCGGCAGGAGTTCTTACCGGAGTATTGGTCAAGACCGGCTCGGCTGACAAAATCGCGCTGACCATCGTCAAGAAAGCAGGACGGCGCAATGTTTTCCTTGCATTGGCATTGTCCGTATTTATACTGACCGGCGTGGGAGTTTTTATCGACGTGGCGGTAATCACAGTCGCTCCAATCGCCATCATGATTGGCAAGGAGATGGGCCTTTCGAAGGGGAAAGTGCTTTTAGCGATGATCGGTGGCGGAAAATGCGGAAATATCGTTTCGCCGAACCCCAACACCATCATTGCGGCAGAGAACTTCGATGCACCACTGTCATCTGTAATGGCGGCGGGAATCGTGCCGGCATTGGTGGGTCTGGCCGCGCTGATTTTCATAATACTTCCAATGCTTCCCGACAAGGGTTTTTCCGATATGAAGGACGCGGAAGAGACTAGTGCCAGAACCGATTTGCCATCATTTATGGCAAGTATCACGGGCCCGCTTGTGGCTGTCCTTCTGATGGTTCTGCGGCCGTTGTTCGGAATCGCCATCGACCCTGCAATCGCATTGCCTGTCGGTGGTCTGGCCGGTGTCATCGCAACTCGCAAATGGAAAAGCACAGGAGAGAGCATGAGTTACGGACTCGAAAAAATGTCATCTATCGCGGTACTTTTGGTGGGAACGGGAACCATTGCCGGTGTCATCAAGGCTTCCGCTGTCAAGGACCTGCTGATAAACCTGATTTCAGGATGGGAAGGCGGCGCGGCATTGATCGCACCTGTTTCGTCAATCCTCATGAGCGCAGCATCGGCCAGCACGACTGCAGGTGCCACGATTGCCTCGGCTTCGTTCGCGCAGACCGTTCTGGCGGCCGGGGTCAATGCCGTCTGGGCCGCAGCCATGACCAATGCGGGTGCTACCGTCATGGACCACCTTCCTCACGGCTCGTTCTTCCACGCCACGGGCGGTTCCATCGGAATGGATCTCAAGGAAAGGCTCAGGCTGATTCCTTACGAGTCGCTTATCGGACTGGTGCTGGTGAGTATGACGGTCGTCATGATGCTGATAATAAATTAATTAACAATATTCAATAAAGAAATGATACAAACGAAGAATTACAAAAGCCCGGAGATATCCATTGTGGAAATAGCCGGAGATCAGGCATTCGCTGTTGTTGCTGGAAGCAATTTCCAGAGTGATATCAAAGAGTTTGAAATTATTGAGGAGGGTTGGTAATGAAAAGACTGTCAGTATTGGCAATGGCTATGCTTGTCATGGCTTCTTGCGCTAAAGAGAATATTCAGCCAAACAATGAACCGTCCGGTGAGAAACAGCTTTTGGAAATCGGCTTGGCTTCTACGAAGACTCAGCTCGGAACAGAGGATAAAGTGAACAACTTGTTCCCTATAGTGTGGAGCGATGGTGATGAGATTGCGGTTATCGAAAATATGGGCGTAGAAGGGAAGCAGAATGTCTCAGTTTATCGCCTGAAAGATGGTGCCGGCACTGCAAATGGTGTCTTCGAGCACGTAAGCGGCGATGCGTTCCCGAAAGTGATTACGGATGTGGTATATCCGGCATCTGCGGTTGTACCGAACAGTACGCTCATAAGCAACATTCCGATTAAAGATGCGGCGTCATTGATTCCTGAGAAAGACGCTACACAGGAATATGCCGAAAACAGTTTCGATCCGAAGTCTCCGATCATGTATTTCCACCGCGAAAAAGATAGTGACCCAATCGTACTGAAGCCTGCGAGCAGCATAGTTTGCATTCCGATTATTGGAGTTGACGATAACGATTACGTGACTTCCGTCGTGTGGCAACACATGGATGGAGACAAAAGGACAGTTACCCTCAAATGCCCGGAAAAAGGTGTCAAACTATCCGCAACAGATCCAGTCAACTTCTATCTGTCTATCAGACCAATGGAAAAAAGCTATGCTACATGCAATGCCATTGTCTATGTTCATTTGAAAAACGGTGCTGTCCAGGTTAGGTCGTTCAGGACAAAAGGCAATTATGCAGCTGGAACTCTCCATCGTTTTACCCCTTGGAAGTTGGGCAAAAAGGCGAAGTGGAGTATCCTGGCTCAAGGTTCAGAAAGAGATAATGACACATACAAAGGCGTTCCTTATGGTCCGGCCAAATATATGATTGACGGCAATGACCTTTCATGGTGGGAATCTCGTAGGGAACCTAAACCAGATAATTCCGCTCCTAAAATGGCGGGGCCACATACAGTGGTCATTGATTTAGGCTCAGTTCAAAATATCACTGGCATCAGAATTAAATCGAAAGAGTGCAAAGATTCACCTGAATATGGTATCAAACTCAATGATGGTTCAGATGTTCTTGGCAAGCAGTCATATAACCCACCTCACACTTTCCATATTGGATTTACTGCTAATGATCCAGGGGAGGCCGCAATCAATGCATTTACTAAAAATAAAACTTGGCCTACAGGAATGAAATATACTACCTTCAAAAGTGAATCTGCGAAAAGAATTGATTATTATTATGGGGCAGACAAAAAGACTTGGTGGGATAATGAAATAACACCTTCTATTTCTGCCAGATATGTATTCATTCATTTCCAATATGCCTGGAACAATGACGGTAATGGCACTGCAGCTCCATTCGAGAAAATAGCCGAACTGGACATCTACTAATCCGCAGGACTTTATGAATAGAATTTGTTATATGCTGCTCGCTGCCGCATTTTTGGCAGCGGGCTGCACGAAAGATAATGGCAACGGGCCGATAGAAGAATTGGAAATCGGCATTGCCGATACTGACACGAAGGTTTCGCTCGGCACAGAATACGACAAGCAAATCAATCTGTTGTGGTCCGCCGGCGACAAGGTGTATGTGAAAGGAGATGCAGGAGAATCCGTTTTCCGCCTCAAATCAGGAGAAGGGTCTACCAAGGGCATATTTGAATACGAAAGCGGCGCTACCGGACAAACCAGAATTACTGATGTCGTTTATCCGGCATCCAACGCCGGCAGCACGCCTACTTCACAGACTTATAAGGAAGGCACCTTCGATCCGACAGCGATAACCCTCGCATATCATAATCAAGCTTCTACCAGCGCCACCAAGATATTGCTTGGCAGCGAGTCCAGCGTTCTGTGTTTCCAGATGAAAGGCAATGACAAGCTGAACAATATAGCAGTCACCTTCAAGAACGGCAAGACCTACACTCTGAAGACGCTGAATGCGCCGATGCTCGACGAATCCAAATCCACGCCATTCTACATAGTCGTGCCTTCACAAATGTCTGACCGTGTGGATGTTAAATTTACATCATCTTCCGGGTCGATGAACAGGATTCTCTCGTCGAAATCATTCGAGGCAGGCAAGATGCACAGATTCAAGCCACTCGAATATAAGGCTGACAAGAGTTTCAGGATAATGTCGTATAATATCGGTCAATGCACGCAAGGTGGTAATTCCAGCACGAAACTAATCTCAGATGTCACTAAGGAACTCCAGGCTGATGTCGTAGTGATGAATGAGGTCAGAAGCAGTTTAATTTTTAATGATGCAGAGACTATTGCAAAAAATTTAGGTTGGGAAAAATACTATCAAAGTGCAAAACTCGGTATGGGCAATATGATTACCTATAATCCCGACAAACTGAAAACGATAGGAAATCCTGCATATCTTGAACTCAAGAAAATTGAGCCATCAGACACCAAATATAATGAGAATAGGATATGCCTGTTTATGGAATTTGAGGACTTTATCCTATTAGGTTCTCACCTTCAGAAAGATGCATTCACCAAACATACCAAATTGATTACTGACAAGGTCAAGGCCGAGTACGCAAAGAAAGGCAAACCGGTGATTTTCTGCGGGGACATGAACACCAGACCATACGCAGTAGAGTTGAAGGACTTCACATCCGAATGGCGAGTGCTGTCCAGAACTGACCAGTCCACATTCTACAATCCGGACCAGCCAGACAACCTGATCTGCATTGACTACATCTTCCTCTGGAAAGGAGGTCCGGATGTAAACGTCACCAAGACAGAGGTCTGCAAGAGCGTCACATGCGGAACAATCACCGACGCCTCCGACCACTTCCCTATCTATGTCGATGTCACCGTAGGCAACAGCAGCCTCCCACTTTTAGAGGAAAAAGCGTCACTCGGCTCGTATAATGTTGTCGCTGAGGACTATCAGTGATAAACATTTGTCTATTCTTACCGCAGGTTATTTTTTGAATGTTACTAAATTACCTGAAGTATAGGTAATATTACGTATTTGATATAATTCATCTTTTGTATATCTTTGGCAAAATGACTTAATGAATTATTATTCAATTTCAAACGATAACACTATGGGACGATTTTTATCCACCCTACTTATTCTCTCTTTGTCAATTCCACTGCTCGTGAATTGCAAGAAAGATGCGCCATCTGTCGAAAGCTTCAGCATTGAACCTTCCGTACTTTATGTCAATGACGAAGGAACTCAGCAACTTGATGTGGTAGTGCTTCCTGAAACAGCAAAAAAGGAAAGTTCTTTTCTTCACTCGTCTGGAAATCTGATGACGAGAACATAGCGAGTGTCGATGAGAATGGTCTTGTGACCGGCAATATGAGGGGCAATACCAGAATTACTGCATCTACACCTGACGGCTCATTGATGGCGAGTTGTGATGTTGTGGTGCAACTTGTTCTTACAGATGAAAAAGATATCACTAAATACTTTGAGAAAAATTTTGCCTTGGCGTTGAACTTTGAAAACAAGATCAAGGATGCAAGCAAAATCACTTATGGTGAAGTAAAGGAAATCAAAGGATTCGACGTGCCGAATGTATATCACGAAAAAATCATCTCTGCTTCAGGACTGGAATTTTTAGAAAATATAGAAACCTTGGACCTTAGCGGTTGTGTAAATATGGAGTCGGTGAAGTTTGGCACACACGGGAAATTGAAAAAGTTAGTTGCTAAAGGCTGCCAGCTGACATCCATCGATTTACGAGGCTGCCCTGCTTTGGAATACATTGATTTGTCCAGCAACAAATTGAAGTCTTTTGATGCAAGCGGTTTCCCGAAGTTGTATTACCTGGCGATAAATGACAATGAGCTTGAGGACATCAACCTCAATGGTTGTGCATTGTTGAATCATTTATTTATACGCGGCAATAAGTTGAAAAGTATTGATATCACTTCAATTAACCCATTGAACGACTATAATTTCAATTATCTGTATAATCCTGGCGAGAACGGGGAGTTCAAGATAATCAATAAAACAGAAACTTCGCGTCTGGTAAGTTGGACAATGGTTGCCGGCGACGAGAAAAGCCATGTATGGGCGTACAATTATTCTGACAATGCTCCTAAAATCAAGACTCAGACAGATAAAGTCTCTACAACAAATGATGTTCCGGTGACTCTATCTGTGGAGTTGGAGTCACAGTCGGCAAATGTTGAGTATCATTGGTGGCACTGCCGAGAGGCAAAGAATACGGATACAGGTCAGCTTATGTATCAGACATACAGTAAGATTGAGGACAAGTTTGACACTGATGGTGGAGGGAACAAGTCGATTATCAGTGGCTCAAAAACCGGATCGATTACATTTACAATAGCCGGGCTTCACTATAAGAAGGGGGATGAGCTGTATATGTTAGTTGTCTATGACAAGGATGCTGCGACCATTACATATAGTAAACCTATGACTATAACATATAAGTAGATTATTGGGGCCTGGGAAAACCCTTCTGACGTGCGTAAAAACGGCTGATTTACTCACGACAACACAGTTTTCGGACATAACGTGCGTGAAAAACGTTTTATTGCGCACGTCATCCATGAAAAAGTCGTAAATTTGATTAAAGAAACAAGATTGACAACTGGAATATGTCTGAAAATAAGGTAAAGATACTTTTCGTATGCCTGGGGAATATATGCAGAAGCCCGATGGCGGAGATGATAATGAAGAAAATGGTGAAGGATGCGGGGCGTGAGGAGGAATTCGAGATAAGTTCGGCGGCTACTTCGGATGAAGTCATAGGGTATGACATCTATCCGCAGGCGAAGGAATGCCTGAAGAAACATGACATCCCGTTTCAGAAAAGGGGTGCACGGCAGGTGACGGATGAGGACTATTCATATTATGACCGCATCTTCGTTATGGACTGGGCGAACCTAAGGGACATGAAACAAAGATTCGGCGACAAAGAGGGCAAAATCCGGATGCTCATGTCATTGGCCGGAGAGGAACGCGAAATTCCGGACCCTTGGTACACAGGAGATTTCGAAAGCACTTACAGAGACATCAGCACGTCATTGAATAAATTCCTAAGCGAGAGTCTCTAACTCATTTACAATCACTTCCGCTGCGGAGAGAGCCCAATCAGGGAATTTCTCGTCGCGGTGGAAGTGGCCTTTTTCCGCGAAATCCAGAAGCACTGAAAGGTCGAATTTGTCAGACTCTATCGCGGCACTTTCACGTGTGGCATCATAGGCATTGCACTTCTGCTCGATATGCGAAGGCACCATCATCAGCGGCTTGCCCAGATACATTGCCTCGCAGATGGACTCGAAACCGGCTGTAGACGCGTATGCACGGCAACCTGCCATCTGGCGCAAGAACTCCTTGTCATCCAGATAATAGAAGCTGAGCGTGTCATCCACGACCTTGACAGGGGCCTCGGCAGCATTGTCCCAGAAAAAGCGGAGCGGCACGGACGGGTGGGCCTCATGCCATGAATTCACCTCCTCCGCGAAACCGGCATTGAGCATGTACCCGAGAATATAGTCGCCGTCCTTGAAATCGGGGCTGTTCCGGTATGCGAGCACCTCAGGGCGCAGCAGCGGCGGCACCACCCTGATCTTCCCGTCATGCGGCATCTGCCTGAAAGACAGCGCCAAAACCTTCTCGGCTCCGGTCGCTATCGCGCGCGAAAACAGGTTCAATGCTATGTGACCTTCGTAGCCGAATTCAGGAATATGCATGTCCTTGTGCAAGAAAAGGAATTGGTGTCCGATGCAGACCATCGGAACTTTCCTTCCGGTAAGGCCGTGCGCGATAGTTCCCAGAATCTCGTAAAAATTCACGACCACGTCCGCGCCGGACATCCCAAGCCGGTACATGCCGTAGGTTACGGCGGTAATGAGCATGCCGCAGGAAAAGACGATCAGACCCCGCCGGACGCTTTTCGAGCCCAGCGTCACGCAAACGCCCGAGAGGACCACGAAAATCGCTCCGCCGTATTCCTGAAGGAAGACGTACCATGCCGGGAGCGTCAGATCGAGCCCGCCGAAAAACGACAGGTCAAAGAGAAAATGCACGACGATCACGCACAGGATGCATACGCCGCGCAGCGCGTCCAGCTCCCAGATGCGCGATTTGAAATTTGCCATGAAGAGTCCTCCCATAGAACAGGTGCGAGCCCGAAGGCTCGCACGTTGTTGGATGTTACGTTACTTGTTTTCGGAAGCGTCCTGCGCGGCCTGCACAGCCTCCTGTGTGGCCTGACGGTCGGCCTCTTCCTCCTCGAGAATACGGTAGGCGACCTTGCCGACCAGCGTCTTGGGGAGC
>ENA-ORRL01001177-ORRL01001177.1-human-gut-metagenome-genome-assembly--contig:-NODE-1177-length-21735-cov-13.933303_pt1 | contig 21735 bp, 18 predicted proteins | sample MGYA00242175_ERZ509134 | MGnify/ENA primary metagenome ERZ509134 (study PRJEB26280, sample SAMEA2338660) | human gut metagenome | biome: human gut; feature: human-associated habitat; material: faeces... | reverse complement strand
CTGTAGGGGTCGGCGTCCTCGACGACCCGGGAGCTGTGCGGCTGCCGCACGGTTGCGGCGGCATGAGGGCATGCCGCCCTACGCACCACTTTTCAACAGGATGTAGGGCGGGGTGCCCTCACCCCGCCGGGACCTTGCCATTGCAACCCATTTACGGGCAATCGCAGTACACTCGCCCCTCATCCGCCCTCGGGCGGGGCCTCGGGCACCTTCAGTCTCCGCGCTAAAAGCCGCCTCTCCGGCGGTTGCGCTCCGACACGCGCCTGCGGGCGCAGCCCCAAGGGGGAAGGCTCTATACTCTATTACATTTTTAAACAGGTGATCCAATGAATATCCTAGCTGTAGATACCGCGGGCAAGACGGCAGCGGTGGCGGTGCTGCGGGACGATGTCCTGCTGTACGAGGCCCAGTGCAACAACGGCCTGACCCACAGCGAAACGCTGCTGCCGATGATCGACACCGCACTGAAGGCCGCCGGGCTGACCGTTGGCGACCTCGACGTGCTGGGCGTGACGAACGGCCCCGGCAGTTTTACCGGGCTGCGCATCGGGCTGGCCGTCGTCAAGGGGCTGGCCCTGCCCCGCCAGATCCCCTGCGCGGGCGTCTCCACGATGGCTGCGCTGGCCTACGGCCTGGCGGGCGAGGGCACCGTCATCGGTGCGCAGGACGCCCGCCGCGGGCAGGTCTACTGGGGCGCATTTGACCTGGCGGCCCATGACCGCCTGACCCCGGACACCGCCGCACCGGTCACGACGCTGGAAAATTTTGTCCAAACCTGCAAAAAACCTCTGTTTTTTGTTGGCGACGGCGCAACTTTGTGCTACAATACATATAAGAATGTTCCGGGCGTGGTCTGCGTGCCGCAGCCGATGCAGGTTTTGCGCGGTGCGGGCGTGGCACTGGCCGCCAGGGCCATGTGGGAGCGCGGCGAGTGTGTACCGCCTGCCGCCCTGCTGCCTGACTACCATCGTTTGAGCCAGGCCGAGCGGGAGCGCGCGGAACGTGAAAAAACAGAGGGGAAACAAAATGAAGTTTGACAAACCGATTGCACTTGCTGCCGACCACGGCGGCTATGAGCTGAAGGAGGCCATCAAGGCCCATCTGGACGAGCTGGGCGTAGCCTACACCGACTTTGGCACCGATTCCACCGCCAGCGTGGACTACCCGGACTTTGCCGCCAAGGGCTGCAAGGCCGTGCAGGACGGCAGCTGCGCACTGGTCATCCTGTGCTGCGGCACCGGCGTAGGCATGTCGATGTGCGCCAACAAGATGAAGGGCATCCGCGCCTGCTGCTGCAGCGATACCTTCAGCGCCGAGTTTACCCGCCGCCACAACAACGCCAACGCCCTCTGCCTGGGCGGGCGCGTCGTGGGCGCGGGTCTGGGCTGCCAGATCGTGGACGCCTTCCTGAACGCCGAGTTCGAGGGCGGACGCCACCAGATGCGCATCGACAAGATGATGGCGCTGGAAAACCACTAAGTTTCACATTGCCTGCACGGCAGGCTGAATATCTTTAAAATGCAAGGAGATCGTACCATGAGCGTTGTTGAAATTGTTGACCATCCCCTGATCCAGCACAAAATCAGCCTGCTGCGTGACCGCAACACCGGCACCAAGGAGTTCCGTGACCTCGTGAGCGAGATCGCGATGCTGCTCTGCTATGAGGCTACCCGCGACCTGCCCACCGAGGAAGTCGAGGTCGAGACCCCCGTGGCTCTGGCCCGCACCAAGGTCCTGGCCGGCCGTAAGCTGGCTCTGGTCCCCATCCTGCGCGCCGGCCTCGGCATGGTGGACGGCATGCTGAACCTGATCCCCGCCGCTAAGGTCGGCCACATCGGCATGTACCGCAACGAGGAGACGCTGGTGCCGGTCGAGTACTACTGCAAGCTGCCCAACGACATCAACGAGCGCGAGGTTTTTGTCCTCGACCCGATGCTGGCTACCGGCGGCAGCGCCTGCGACGCCATCGGCCAGATCAAGAAGCGCGGTGCCAAGCACATCAAGTTCATCGGTCTGGTTGCTGCCCCTCAGGGTCTGAAGGCTCTGCATGAGGCCCACCCCGATGTGGACATCTATGTCGGCGCACTGGACGAGAAGCTGAACGATAACGGCTACATCGTCCCCGGTCTGGGCGATGCCGGTGACCGTATCTTCGGCACGAAGTAAGACTTTAAAATAAAAACAGGGGCGTGAACCGTTATGGATTCACGCCCCTGTTTTTTCAGTTTTGTAGGGGCCGGGCATGCCCGGCCCGCGCGTATAAGGCAAACAGTCATTTGCGGGAAAATTGAGGGCGGCAGCGCTTTTATCTTCCTACAACCGTATCCGCCTCTAAAATTGCGTCGTTCTGCTCTTTATACTGGGCGGCAGTCTCGTCATCCAGCACGTAGACCGTGACAGGGATAACCGCGTTCTCTACCGACTCCTCGTACGTCTCGTAGTACAGATCAATGAAAGCCTTTCCCTGCACCAGAGCCGTGCCGGTGTCGGCGGCGTAGGCGTAGCCATAGACGAACTTTCCATCGTCGCTGGTGATGTACAGCAGAGAGCCGTAAGGTATGACGCCCGGATTGATGGCCACTGTGCCGTAGGTCAGCCGGCGCCCGCTGGCGCCCTTGGCCGTGGCGGAGGCGGAATAGCCCGTGGCACGCTGCCCCGTATAGGTTGCGGCGACGCCCTCGACGGGTACGCCATCGACCACATCCGGCCCGACAAAGCCGGAAACGGGAGCCTGCTCGCCGTAAATTTTCTGCACGGTGGGTACCATCTCGGCCTCATTCACACGCCCGACCTCATTCGTCTCGGCCCACTCGCCGTCGATCCACTTCTCGCGGTAGACAACGGTGTCCTGCCCATCGTGTCCCTCCTCCAGGGTCATGACCTTGCTCTGCTTGCGGTAGAACAGGCTCGTCGGGATTTCCTCGATCTCGGTGGGGACAACCTCATCGACAGTGTACTCGTTGTAGGTAACGCGCTGCACCGTGATGCCGCTGCCCTCGGGGACGATTTCATCCGCTGCGGGGGTCAGCAGGTCGTCCGCCGTGTAGGTCAGCCCGGCGCGCTCAAGCAGCTCCGCCGTTGTGTGCGTGCCGGTGACGGTCAGCTCCTGCATTGCGCCGTCCGCCGTGACCGGCACCGTGTAGGCGCGCAGGACATCCAGCCGCTCCCCGTCCTCGGTCTGGGACCAGACGGCTTCGTCGTGCTCGCCCAGCGGCGGCGTGCCGGACTGCTTCAGAACGGCAGCCAGATCGGTGGCTGCCGTCAAAATGCGCACGGTATCGCCGTGAGTATCGACGACGGTGGTAAAGTGCAGCGCCGACCCGGTAAACGCGATGGCCGCTGCCAGCGCTGCCGCCCCGCCCAGCAGTGCCCCCCACTTGGGGCCCGCCAGCGCCGCCCAGCGGCGGATATGCTCCCTTGTTTTTACGGATAAGGCCATGAAAAGCCTCCTTTTTTGCCATAGAAAAGGCGTCGGCCCACAAGGACCGACGCCATAAATGCTGTGGGATAAAGCTTTTGCTGCGCAGCAGAAATCAGCGCTTGCTGAACTTATGCGGCGCAGATGATGTGTTATTGATATTTCAGTCTTTGCGTTTTCGGATTGAAATAATAACACAAAATCGTAAGTTTTGCAAGTCTTTTGACAAAATAGCCGCACTTGTAACAAAAATCAACTAAGTGCCTTGCTTCTTTTGTGCTTCTTACCCATGGCAGCTCAGGGCGATGGAAAGAATTGCGGGGTTGCAAGGCACACCTAAATTAAATCGGAGGATTCGATTATGAATGAATTTGATTTTAGTGTTTTAACTGCGGGCGAGCCTGCACAGTTTGGAAAATACGGCAGTCTGCGGCTGCGCTATCTGAAAGAAAACAAGCCTACACTATATCAGGCTTTGCTACAAGGTCATTTGCTCAATGCTCACCTAAACGAGATTGACCAACAGGCCCATGAAGTGGTGGAGCAAATTGCGCAGCAGCTTATCCGCAGCGAACAGTTTGACGAATCGGTCAAGCTATCGAATCCTATTCTGTGGGTGCAAAAGATGAATTCTTTCAAGGATATTGCCGAAGAAACTATTATGCGTGACTTGATTTATTGCTAATTTGAGAATTGTCGGATGCCCTTGCTACGGTGAGAGCATCCGATTTTGTTTTTACTCAATTCATTGCGTTGTCTCTACATTGCCAAACCGTCAAAATCACTTGCTTAGCTCTTCTATGTGGGTGTTTATATAGTTTAGGAATAAGGTGGCACTTTCTAATATATTAGAAAATGTTTCTGTATAATTTTCCTTTTGGATATCAAATACCTTTGATATTTTTTGATAACTCTTTCCTTTTCTATGTCCTGTTCCGCTAGAGCGTAGTTCTTGTAAATTTCTTAAAAACTTAATATGGTCTTGATAGCCTGTAAGTTGTTTCTCTTGAAACCATACTTCCAACTTTGATATACTCCCCACAAGTTTCTCATATGTACCCGTCAAATGTGAAACAATTTCTTTTTCATTTAATGAATCTAACAACACCTTCACCAAAGATAGCACTAACATATCCATTTCAACAATCGAATTGTTGATTGGAATACGAAGCCCTTCAAAATTGTACCGATCCTGCTCATCAAGTTCTAGAAACAAAGGCCATCCTGCTTTTTCAGCAAATTGACGATTTGTCTTTACATAAGTATTTTTGAAAACGAAATCCTGTGATTGGGAACTGGCCGGTAATGCCATAAAGTCTCTCTTAAACTTTGTTGCACTTAGTTTTGCATCAAGAGCCTTATTAAATCCTCTCCAATAATGCTGCTCTTGTTCACTTGGCAAGTTCCTACCCAAATCACCAAGATAAGCCGAAACATAACCCGTATTTTGGTTATCAATATACAATGACCATAACGTACCACATCGTATAATTCCATCATCAACTTTATATTTTTCCGGGTTTGAATAGTACTTACTTAAAACAGCGGAGTCAAAGAATATGGGTGTCAGATAATGTGGGGCATCAGGGTTAGCTCCAAAATAATTACTCAATTTACTCGGATCACAAGTATAGTGTAATTCTCTACCATTGTCATCAACACCAACAATAAACTCAATATACTGCTTCTTTTCATTGTATGGCCAAATATTGCAGTCTTTTAGTTTGCATCCAAAGAGTACTTTTTTCCCGAATAAAATAGAAAAGTTTTCTTCCTGAATTCCATTGTGTCCTCTACCTATATTCACCGTGTAAAAAACAGTATTGTCATCATTTCGATAATCGAAGCTATCCGTTGGGAAAATATCTTCTACAATATCGGTGCATCTGCTATCAATATGTATAATGAGTGCCATATTCTTTATTGCAAGATAGCTTTTGAGATACCTCTTATGTATGCTAACCAAATTATCATCAGAGATTTTTACAACAGAAGTATCGTTCTCCAAGTCTACGTACTCTTTAGACTGCGAGTTATAATATAGGTTAAAAAGGAATCTAAATTCTTCCACAATTTCTATATTATCTCTTGCCAAGTCATTATAATCTCTTTTGATAACTAATGGCTCTATACTCGCATTATTTCCCCACTTATAATACGCGGCTTCTCCAGAATCCCATGCTCCATAAACAGTAACTCCTGGGCGCAATAAGCCGTAAGCATCGTAGGTATCTGTTTTTAATTGTTCTTCTGTCCTATCAGCTGGAACAAGGTAGCTTTGAAAAAATATATCCCACTTGTCATCTTTTCTTCCTCCATATACAGGTACGAATATTCCTTTATCCCAATCGTTTTCAATCCATTCTCTAATTAAGACTTGATAAATATAGCTCTTATCCAACGTAAAGTTTCCTCCCATTCCACCTACTAATTGTAATTAAATTTTACTGTACATTCTGTGAGTCGTCAATCCTCCCACATCAACTTTTCTTTGATACATATCGTTCGCCAACTTTTCGGGGAATAGTACGAGCAAGCACGGCATTTGGTACACCAAACGCCCACTTGTTGGGGGAATCCCCAATCCCCGGACACAAGCAGGAGATGTCATAATTTGCCTTATGAGAAGCTCGGCAAAAATGCCCCCGTTTGCATTGCCGATGAAGTGCCGTTTGAGATTCCGGAGAGTTGGGAGTGGGTTACTTTAAAGCAGATAGCTGTTACCGCGCTAGGTAAAACACTAGATAAATCAAAAAACATTGGTGAATATCGCCCGTATCTATGCAGCATCAATGTTTATTGGACAGGTATTGATTTATCAACCGTAAAACAGGCTCGTTTTGAAGATTCTGAATTATCGAAGTACCAGCTGAATAAGGGAGACTTGCTTATCTGTGAAGGCGGTGATGTTGGCCGTTCTGCTGTATGGGATAGAGATGAGGAAATGTATTATCAGAATGCACTTCATCGTGTCCGCTTTTACGGTAATATCGAGCCACGCTTCTTCCAGTTACTGATGGAAAGCTATAAGGGCGCAAAAATATTGGACAATTATAGCAAAGGAATGACTATAAAACATCTCGTTCAGAATTCACTTAACTCTATTTACTTTCCTTTGCCGCCACTTGCTGAACAAAGGCGCATCGTAGAAAAAATCAAACAGCTTACGCCGTATCTTAAAAAGTATGGTTCAGTTGAAACTACACTGTCAAATCTGAATTTGGCTTTCCCTGATGACTTGAAGAAATCAATTCTTCAATATGCAGTACAAGGCAAGCTCGTTTCCCAAGACCCTGCCGATGAGCCTGCCTCTGTTCTGTTGGGGCGCATCCGTGCAGAAAAAGAGCAGCTCATCAAGGCTGGAAAAATCAAACGGGATAAGCACGAATCGGTCATTTTCAGACGGGATAATTCTTATTATGAGAGAGTGGACGGAATAGAACGTTGTATCGATGATGAAATACCGTTTGAAATTCCAGAGAACTGGGAAGTTGTACGCCTGCAAAATATCGGAGAGTATCGAAAAGGCCCTTTTGGCAGCAGTTTAACCAAAAGTATGTTTGTTCCTAAAAGTAAGTCAAGCATTAAAGTATATGAGCAGAAAAACGCTATTCAAAAAGACTGTACACTGGGAACATACTATATTCCAATGGAATACTACAATGAGAAAATGAAAGGTTTTACAGTTTTACCTAATGATATAATTGTTAGTTGTGCAGGAACCATTGGAGAAACCTATATTCTGCCATCCTCTGCGGAAATCGGAATTATCAATCAAGCGCTTATGCGAATGCGGATAACATCACAGATAAATGTTGATTACTTTCTCATTTATTTTGACTATATGGTAAAGGAAACTGCACGAGAAAGTAGTAAGGGCTCTGCAATAAAGAATATCCCACCTTTTGACATTTTCAAAAAGATTATACTACCGTTACCACCCCTAAAAGAGCAAAAACGAATTGTTCAAGAAGTTCATACAATTCAATCACTTATTTCATCGTTATAAGTAAACGCCACACACTCCGTGCAATAGAGCGTGTGGCGTTTACATTTACCAATTCACGATATTATCAACAAGCAGTCGTTGCTCTGTTGCGGTCTTGCGTAGATAAATGCGCGTAGTTTCAATACTTTCATGCCCCATCAGATCAGCGAGAAAGGCAATATCACTGCATCTATCCAAAAAGCTTTTAGCAAAGCGATGACGGAAAGAATGTGGATAAACTACGGCGGGATCAATGCCATATTGCACTGCCAATTTTTTGAGTTGACCGGAGATTCCTCTGGTGGTAATCCGCTCACCAAAGCGGTTTAAAAAGATAAAACCGCTGTCTCGGTGGATTTCATTTAGCCATGCGAGGGCTTCCTCTTGCAGTGTTTTCGGAATATAAATGCGGCGCAGTTTTCCACCTTTTGAATACAAATCAAGATGCCCCAACTTGATATGCTCGACTTTGATTTGTACCAGTTCACTGACGCGCGCACCGGTGGCAGCTAAAAAACGAATAACGAAATACCAAAGCAAATTGTCATCACGCTTTAGGCAGTTCTTAAAGTATGTATAATCCGCTTCGCTGATGACATTTTCTAAAAACGCTTTCTGTTGTACTTTTACAGAAGATAACTCCCATGCACTTTTCCCAATACTCTCTAAATAGCAGTTGATGGCCCGTATACGCAAATTTACGGTTTTGGGCTTGTACTGCTCAATAAGCCACGCTTTATGTTCTTTCAAGCAGCGTTTTGTCACGGAATCATATCTTTCGTAAAATTGCCTTACTGCAAACAGATATGATTTAACGGTGTTTTCTGCAAGGTTTGTACCTCTTAAATGTCTTTCGAATTCTACAATCATGGTGAAAGACCTCCTTCCACCATGATTGTAACTGATAGTTATTATAACACCATGAGTTTATGTAAAAGGTTGTCGATTCTTGTGGCGATTCGTTGCTGTTCTTTAAGAGGTGATAAAGGCATTAGCATATTTTCCCACTGGCCTTTGCTAATTATTGGTGTTGCAGTTCCTCCAGCTTTATCTTTGACTCTAGAAATAAAATAAGGAGCTGAAATTGCATAGAACAAATATTTGCTATTACATATAATAGGTTCTATGGCGTTAACTTGCTGATTAAATGAAATGTCAAAATCACAGATAGCAGCTTTTCCAATGGAACCACCTATGCACACTTGAAGAATGGAACCTTGCGGGATAATTCGTCCGACTTTCATTCCCTCGAAAGATAGTCCCTGAGAAGGAATATCTATTTTTCCATCATGAATATCACCAGGCGAAACGAAAGGAATGTCTGCTCCAAAATATTCAGGGTGAATCCTAGATGGCGTGTTACCAGTTGTAATACGCCCCACATGCTTTATTCTTACCCATTCCCAGTTATCAGGAATCTCAAACGGTATTTCATCGTCGATACAGCGTTCTATTCCGTCCACTCTCTCATAATAAGAATTATCCCGCCTAAAAATGACGGATTCGTGCTTGTCACGCTTGATTTTGCCAGATTTGATGAGTTGTTCCTTTTCTGCACGGATGCGCTCTAAAAGGGCGGATGCAGGTTCATCCGTGGGGTCTTGGGGAACGAGCTTGCCTTGAACAGCTTCTTGAAGGATTGATTTTTTTAGTTGTTCGGGAAAATCATGTTGTTGATTAATGATTAAATCGTGTGTACTTTCATAGGAAGCTAATAATGGCTCAAGCAGATACAATTTTTCAGTGATTCGCCTTTGCTCTGTAACGGGCGGAACTGGAATCAATACCCTATTTATAGTTCCTACAGCAAGTCCGGGCTGTGCAGTTGCTGTAGCGTATTGGTTGAGATTAAGTGCTTTGAGAAACACACAGGCCCATGAAACATTTGTGTTTGAAAATGTTGTAACACATACCGCGTGTTCGGTTGCGTAAAAATCACCTGTTGCCCTGTTAATATTGCCACATAACGCACCTTGCCGACCAATAATAGGATAATCACCACTGCGATTTGAACTCTTAACATATCCTCGTATACCATTTCCACCATAGCAGGGAATAGCATTTGCAAATGGCTTTTCGCTTATGGATGAAGATGAGATGTTTTTCCCGGCCTGAAGAAAAAACAATTCTCCTATTCGACACCACTCCCAACTCTCCGGAATCTCAAACGGCACTTCGTCGGCAATGCAGACAGGTTCATTTTTGCCGATCTTCTCATAAGGCAAATTATCGGCTCCACGAAAAATTACAGAGGGGTTCTTCTCTTTCTTGATTTTTCCCTCTTTGATGAGTTTTTCTTTCTCTGCACGGATGCGTTCCAGCAGGACGGAAGCCGGTTCATCGTTCGGGTCTTGCGGAACCAGCTTGCCCTGCACCGCCATCTGCAAGATTGAATTTTTCAGTTGCTGCCCGGTCATAGCTTCTCCTTACACATTTTTCAGTCGGTTCAAAAGGTCGGCTGTCAGCTGCGGTTCTTCCAGCAGTGAGATACCAAAGCATTTTTTACCGGCATCTTTTAGCGAGGCTCCAATGTGATATGCTATCGTTCCATCCAAAATCAAGAAGCGATCATGGAACACCTGCGTTCTTGTCACTTCCAATGTCGGATACTGCGCATTAAACTGGGCAACATCCTGATTTGTCAGCCGCGCACTTGCATAGGTATAACATTTTACGCGCACATTGGGCTGCTTCTTGGCAAGCAAATTCAGCGTATTGACGTCCACATAACCGTCTATCAGAACGATTTCTCTTTCTGCCTTTTGAATCAACGAAACCAGCAGACTGAACGCATCATAAATCTGCCCATCAAAGAAAATTTTCTGCTGCGACTCGGCATGGTTGTCGATACATTGGAACACTTTGTCAAAGCGCTCGTCCGTGCTTTTTTGATATTCAAGCTGTTTCAGTTCAATACTGCTGATACGCTCAAACAGCAGCGCATTGTTGGCAATAAAGCGGCGCATCTCCACAAAGGTGTTCATAATGCGAATCGACATTTGCACCGCGACATCGCTGCGCAGTACGCCGGACAGCATGGCAATCCCCTGCTCCGTAAAGGCATAGGGCAGATACCGACGACCACCGCGCCCATTTGAGGTCACAAATTGTGACCTCAAAGATGTGTATTCTTCCGCTGTCAGTTGAAAGCGGAAGTTTTCCGGGAAACGCTCAATGTTTCTGCTGACCGCCTGATTGAACACTTTCGTTTCCACCTGATACAAAGCCGCCAAATCACTGTCCAGCATGACTTGTTGACCGCGAATCACATAGACGAGGCTTCGCAAGTCGGTTTCATTCATAACCGCAGGAATCAGCGATTTTTCTGCTTTTGCCTGTATCTCGCTCATGTTTTGTACTCCTATTTTGAGGTTCCAAATTGGAACCTCAAATCAATCTTGTGCGTCCAAATCAATGCCGAGGATTTCCGTAATCTGCGCAAGAATCCTGTCAATATCAGCATTCAGGCTGGCTCGCTTTTCCTGATACTGCTGAATCAATTCTTTCGGCGGGAGGATTTCTTCTTCCTCATGCGGGTAGCCGCAAAGGTCAATGTTATAGTTGTGGTCTTTGATTTCCTGCAAGGTATACTTCTTTGCCTTGTCAAAGCCGTCCTGCTGAATCGGCGCACGGTCATGCCACCATGCAACCGCCGGGGCAAAATGCTCCAGCTTCATGGGTTTGGTTTTGCTGAAATGCTTGTACCCCTCCGGCATATCCAAGCGGTAAAACCATGTTTCCGCTGTCGGGCCGGTGCGGTCAAAGAACAAAATATTGGTCGTGATGGATGTATACGGAGAGAACACGCTGCCCGGCATACGAATAATTGTGTGAACATTAAACTCCGAGAACAGCTTTGTCTTAATGGCAACCTTTGCATTGTCCGTGCCGAACAGGAAACCGTCCGGCAGAATAACGGCGGCGCGTCCGTTCTCCTTCAGGCGGTACATAATGACCGACATAAAGAGGTCTGCCGTTTCACTGCTGGCAAGGTCAGACGGAAAATGGTTCTTTACTTCCGCCTTTTCCGATCCTCCATAGGGCGGGTTCATCAGAATCACATCGACCCGATCATCCTCGGTATAGTCCAGCACGTCACGCAGCAGGGTATTGTCATGGAACACCTGCGGCACGTCCAAGTCATGCAGCAACATATTCGTGATGCAAAGCATATAGGGGAACTGCTTTTTCTCAATACCGTAAATGGAGTTGGCATACTTTTCCTCGTCCTCGGTGGTTTTGACCTTTTTCTTCAGTTCTTTCAGCCAGCTTGTGATGAATCCGCCTGTGCCGCAGGCAAAGTCCGCCATCGTTTCACCGAGTTGCGGGTCTATCATCTGCGCCATAAAATCTGTTACAGCACGGGGCGTGTAAAATTCGCCAGCCGAGCCAGCGCTTTGCAGTTCCTTTAGGATTGTCTCGTAAATTTCGCCAAAGGCGTGGCTTTCCTCATAATCGGTGAGGTCGAGTTCATCAATGACGCCAATGACCTGTCGCAGAAGCACACCGTCTTTCATATAGTTGTTGGCATCTGCAAAAGTCGTCTGCACAATGGCTTTTTTGATGGGTGTGGACGCATCGACTGGTAGATTTTTCAGCGTCGGAAACAGCGTATTATTGACAAAATCCAACAGCGTATCGCCAGTCATGCCCTGTCCATTTTCATCATGCGCCCATTTGCGCCAACGGCAGGGCTCCGGAATGATAGAGTGATAGTTATCATCCGAAAATTCCCAGTCCTGCTCTTTTGCGTCATACACTTTCAAGAAGAGCATCCACGCGATTTGCTCAATGCGCTGCGCATCACCGTTGATACCGGCGTCGTTGCGCATGATATCGCGCACTCTCTTTACAAAGTTAGACATATTTCCCATTTGTTATGCTGCTCCTCCATCATAGATTGCCTGCTCCAGTTCCTTGACGGCTTTCAGGTAGCCGTCCTTGCCGCCAAAGTAAGAGGCAATCTTCTGCGGTTTGCCCATCTGCATAAAGGGGTCAAGCCGCAGTATTTCTGTTTTTTCAATTTCGTAGATGCCGGTATTCATGTACTTGTCCAGCAAGGCCTCCAAAACCATTCTTGCCGCGCCGCTGTACTTGTTGAGGAAGTCTTTCTTCTTCACATTTTCGGCACGTTCGCGGCGGGTCAAGGGCTTTTTATCAAAGGCCACATGGCAGATGAAGTCAAAGTCATCCACATCGGACATACCTTGGTCGGCCTTTATTGCTTCAAGGTCGATGCCCTGATTGCGCAGAAGTTCCCGGATCGTTTCCTTTTTGTCCTCTGCCGACCACTGACGGATAAAGTTATCCAGTGAGGCGTAGGCACCACGGATATTTTCTTTTGTGTAGTCGATGATGCTTTCCTGCTTCAGCAGTTTGCCGCTCGCGTCATAGACGGAGACTGTTTTGTAAATTACTTCTACACGACAGCCGTTTTTATCCACAATGGGTTTCGGATTTTTCAGGGCAGTTGGTGGGTCAGGGTTGTCCGGACCGGGCTTGGGCGGGGTTTGCGGGGTGTCTTTGTCGGGGTCGTAATCATCGTTCATTTCGATAGGGCCATCCCATTCCGGGTCAGCAAACAGGCGGCTGACATTGCGGAAGTCCATAACTACGAAATGCGTTTTGCCCTCTTTTTCCCTCAAACGAGTGCCACGGCCAATGATTTGCTTGAACTCCGTCATAGAGCCGATCATTTCATCCAAAACAATCAGCTTTGTCATTTTGCAGTCGGAGCCTGTGGAGAGCAATTTCGATGTGGTCGCAATCACAGGATACTTCGCGGAAACGGAAATAAAGTAGTCCAACTTACTTTTGCCGTAGGTGTCGCTGCCGGTGATGCGCACCACATAGTCGGGATTCTGCTTTACCATGTCGGCGTTCTGATTCACCAGTGCAACGCGCATTCGCTCTGCTGCGTCCTCTGTTGCGCAGAACACGATAGTCTTTGCCATGCGGTCTGTGCTTTTCAAATAGCGCGTGATTTCAGCGGCAACCTGTTCAATGCGGTCTTGTATGATAATGTTGTAGTCGTAGTCGCTGTTGGTGTAGATTCTATCCTCGATTTCGTTACCGTAAATGTCGCGCTGCCCCTTACGCGGACGCCAGCCCTCACCGATGTCAGTCATAATATTGATGACCTTGAACGGCGCGAGGAAGCCGTCCTCGATCCCCTCTTTCAGGCTGTATGTATAAATCGGCTCACCGAAATAATCAATATTGGAAATGTACTTCGTTTCCTTGGGCGTTGCAGTCATGCCGATTTGCGTTGCCGAAGAAAAGTATTCCAGAATTTTGCGCCAGTTGCTCTCCTTTTTCGCAGAACCACGGTGACACTCATCCACAATAATCAGGTCGAAGAAATCCGGGCGGAACAACTGCGACAATTTGGCAAGTGCATTATCGCCATCTTCTTCCTGATCATCGTTATTGCCCGCAAGCTGCTGATACAGCGAGAAGTAGACCTGATACGAGGTAATGGTGCTGGGGTCATCTTTGGCAAAGTTCACCTTATGAATGACTTTTTCCAGTGGAGCGAAGTCCTGCTGAATCGACTGGTCAACAAGGTTGTTGCGGTCAGCCAAGTACAGGATTTTCTTCTTCATACCGCTTTTCAGCAGGCGGTATACGATTTGGAACGCTGTGTAGGTTTTGCCTGTACCGGTGGCCATAACCAACAGAATACGGTTTTGCCCTCTTGCGATAGCATCCACTGTGCGGTTGATGGCAATGCGCTGGTAGTAGCGGGGCGGGTAGGTGTTCTGGCTGCTGTAATACGGCTGTGCTATGATTTTCTCCTGTTCGGGGGTCAATCCTGCGCCGCCGTTTGCGCCTGCCTTGTAGCGCTGGATCAATTCCTGCTCCGTGGGGAACTCATCAAGGCCAAACTCGCGCTCTTTGCCCGTCAGGAAGTCATGCTCCATAAAGCCGTCACCGTTTGAGCTGTACGCAAACGGCACATCCAGCATTTGGGCATATGTCATGGCCTGCTGCAAGCCATACGAAACCGCATGATTGTTGTCTTTGGCTTCCACAATGGCAATCGGATTATTGGCACTCACATAAAGCACATAGTCCGCACGCTTCGGCTTTTCACGAATGACAAGGTTGCCTTTAAGGTTGATGCGACCATCTGTCACTTTGGTTTCCATTGTGATGTGCTGAATATTCCACTGTGCTGTAATGGCAGGGGTGATGTAGTGGAGTTTAATATCCTCCTCCGACATCTGCTTTTTTGAGATCACATCCATACAGACAGCCTCCTTTATGCGGATTTTGCGGCAACTTCCCGATAGCAAATATTATCGGAAGTTACAGACAAAAAGTTTTAACTTCTTGTGTTAGGGTATACTTTCTCTAAATATCACTATACCATAAATCCGACAGCACATCAACCACAGGTTGGATGTGCTATGAAAGTTTTTATGTGATTTTTCTTTGATAGTTGGAGTCTTAGGGTACATCCTAACAAGGACATTTTGCTGGCATGACAGCAAAATGACATGCTTGCTCGCTCGTACTGTGCCATCATATTATGGCACAGTACACAGCCATCTGAAAAAGCACTTTCAACCATGAAGTTAATCTTAGGCAATCGAGTGTTATCTTTGTTCAATACAAAAAGCCGAACAAATCTCTAGATGGATTTATCCGGCTGCACTAAATGTCATCTATTTTTCTAGTTCTGAAAGCATAACATCTAATTTATCCAACAAGAAAATGGAAGGGTCTTCCGAATTCTGCTTTAGCTTATTCATTTCAATTAAATCATCTGTGTCTAAAAGAATAATAAGTTTTCCGTTTTCTCTCAAGCATCCCTTTGCCGCCCAATAAGCGTTCTCATCATATCCGTGTGCCGCAATGATTATTCCTACGCTACGCAACGCCTTTGCGTACAAATATTTCTCTGTTGTATAGATTTCTTTTTGAGTTATCGGCTTATTATAATTCTTGAACTCAAAAATAACATATTTAGACTTGAAATATCTTTCCAAAATAGACCAAAATGTTTTTTGATTTTCATCTTTGATTCGGCAGAGAAGATCAAATCTATATAATTCATTATTTGATTTTTGTTGTTCCTTCCACAGCGCCAAATCTTCCGAAAACGCATTTTCTAAAAGTTTGTGACAAAGCACCTCATAAGTACGAGCTAATGGTCCGCCTGCCTTACATAAATTCATCTCCTCAATTAGTGAATTCGTATAATCGCCATGCTGTAAAATGTCAATCTGGAGAAATCCCTCTTGCGGCTCTATTTCTTCTATCGAAAACGGTAAGGCTGCAATTAACTCATTACGCAATTCTGTATAGCTTTGTACCGCAAAAAGCAAATTTGCTATATCTATCAAAATCAAATCCGGATATTTTTCAAGATAATGGTTACGTCTTATATCGTCAATTTTGCTTCCTACGACAGCTACAGGCGTCATTCCGTGTGTTTTGCCCATCGAGCAAATTCGATCCACAGCTCTTTCGCGTAACTGTAAATACTTTACCTCGATGCAATAACGCCTATTTTCCTTTTCAGCAATAATATCTGCATATTCCAACTGATGCTGTAATTGACCATCTTGGTTTACTGAATATCCAGCATTCTCAAAAATTTTTGAAACAACATTTTCAAACACACACTCGCTTCCTGTGTTCAATGACATTCGCCTCATCTTTCATCCGTGAATCCTTTTAAGCCCTCGCTGATTTTCGGTACATAGTATATCACGTCATCGTTTTTTCTACAATATAACATCTAGTATCTGTTTTGGACTTTTTCTCTCAAAATGCAGTCATCTTTTTATGTTTCTATTCAAAGTAGTCTCATTGCGCACATATTCTCTTTTCAAATCGCTTATCAACAGCTAAACAATTTGGAGTAAATGGGTCTTAGGGTTCCACCCTAACAAGGGTATTTTGATATTGTGATATCACAATGCCGTGCTTGCTCGTACTGTGCCGCCTTACTGCAGCGCAGTATAAGTCATCTGAAAAAGTACTTTTCCATCAAGAAGGCAAGATGCCCTGTTCCTAAAGATAAGGGCATCTTGCCTTCTTCTTTTATGGTTCGGGCAGCGCCCATAGCCACTGTTTACTGATTTTAGTTGAGGTCACACCTAATTCATATCGCGCATTGCGCAAGGTCTTGGGGCGTATCCCTGCCTGTTGTGCGGCTGCTTCAATCTCTGTTTGCGGCAGCGGGCCGTCCGCCAATACTTCTTTCAGAAAGCTCTGCGCCTCGCGCAGCTTATGCCCTCGGCTGCTGCCGGAAAGCAGTTCGTCCACACTGATGTCATACGGTCCTGCCCATTGAAAGCCCTTCTCTGGGTCAAGACGAAAGGCAACAGCCCCGCCCTCCGGGGCCAGTGAGCTTTTTGCCGGGCAGACAACACGCAATGTGGGGTCATCTTTGATACGCCCTACTACCAGCACACTCCTTGCAGCCGCCTGAAAATCAATAGACCCTAACCCGCGATAGCTGGATTTCTCGCCGCTGTTCTTGTTCATGTGCCCAATCAGAAGAATGGCACATCCATACTTTTCAGCCAGCTTTGCAATTCTGTACATCAGTGGTCTGATTTCATTTGCGCGGTGCATATCCACGCTTGCACCGATGTATCCTTGAATCGGATCCAGCACCACCAACCGTGCGCCGGTTTGTTCTATTGCCTGTTCCAGCCGGTCATCGTCCAGTGTCAGCACCCTGTCGAAATCGTCAATTACCATCACCCTTGCACAATCTGCGCCCGCTGCCACAAGGCGCGGCTTGATGGTATCGGATAGACCGTCCTCTGCCGTCTGATAAATGACATTGACCGGCTCCATTGGCGGCGCTCCCTCCCACACAGGCTTGCCGGTTGTCAGCGCTGCGATGATTTGCAGCGCCAGTGTGGTTTTTCCCTCGCCGGGGTCGCCCTGTAAAATTGTGATTTTCCCCAGCGGGATAAACGGATACAGCAGCCATTTTACTGCCTCTATCGGAATTGTATCCATAGAGATCAGCTTTACATGATTTCTTTGCATAAGCCCCACTTTCTTCTTCAAAAATGGCGGCTGCTGTGGTAGAATATCAGTGGTGCCTGATAGTTACACACAGCAGCCGCTGTTGGTACTGTCTTTCATCGGGAGCGTTTACCCCTGCACGGGTAAACGCTCTTTTTGTTGTTCAACTTTTTCCCTCGGCATTGAAATAGCCGATTTCTTCCCAAACCTTGCGGTCAGGGCAGTAATAGTTATACTCATTTGATCCGTCCAGCTTGATTGCATAGCCAAACTTGAATGCGCCCTGCTGTAAGCCAACTCTTACATACTGCGCGTCCTTGTGCATAGCTTTTGCAATTTCCGTTACAGGCACATTTCTGCCGGTAAAAGCCGGCATTGCCGTATAGGTCTGCCTCTCAACCATTTCTTACACCTCCCTCTGCTTGTGATTGCCTTTCAGCAATTTCATTATACGCAGCATTATTGCATATGTCAATATTGTATACGCAAATTATTTGCGTATAAATTCTCAAACATGCTTGATTTCTTCGCATGTATATGGTAGTATTAAGGCGAGGTGAGAAGCCATGAATCTTACAAATGAACAAATCGGGCAGCGAATCAAGGCTGTCCGCTCAGAAAAGAATCTGACACAAACCCAGCTTGCACAGCTTTTAGGGAAAAGTCTGCGCACCGTGCAAAGCTATGAAAGCGGCGAAAGCCGGATTTTACTGGATACTGTAACCACTATCGCACACGCTTTAGGCGTAACGCCCGCATATCTGCTGGGCGTAAGCGAGCCGCAAATCAAGCTGAATACCCTTGCCGATGTGGTTACTGTACTTTATGAGTTAAACAAGAAGCAAGAACTTCACTTCGACATTGACATTACCCACGAGCGCTGTGATGACGGCAATTTTACCGCTTCACTGAAATTCCGCGCCACAGACCCGGATGCCACTCTGAACGAAACGCTCTGCTTTTTGCTGGAACAGTTTTCTTTTGAACGCTCTTGGAGCGAGGAGTACTGGCATGACCCCAGCCGTCTTACCGGCTTCACAAATGAAAAAATCGCACAATATGCCAACAAACCATTGACCGACAAACCCTTGTACACTGCCGATTTAAGCAAATACAACATGGCAGAATTAAAAAACATGACCAAGGAGCAGTTGGACAATCTGAAATAATGTTGATAAGAGGTCATTCCTCTTTATCATAGAATGTGCCTGAGCGAAAGGAAGTTTGATAATAACATGAGATTACCCAATGGCTACGGCAGCGTAGTCAAAATGTCCGGAAAACGCAGAAAACCTTACATGGTACGCAAAACCATCGGCTGGCATTTAGACGAGACCAAAGGCAGGCAGATTCAGGATTTTCAGATTATCGGCTATGCCGAAACCCGCGCCGAGGGTCTGAGAATGCTGGCTGAATACAATCAGAATCCCTATGATGTTAATGTTGCTAAAGTCACCTTTTCCGAGGTCTACGAGCGCTGGTCAAAGTATAAGTATCCCATCATATCCGACTCCAATGCAAAGGGCTACACGGCTTCCTACAAGGTCTGTGGTATCTTGTATGACAAGCCTTTCCGCGAGATCAAACTCTGTGATTTGCAGCTTGTAGTTGACACCTGTGGCAAAAATTATCCCACACTCAAAAAGTTAAAGGGCTTATTCAATCAAGTGTACGAATACGCCATGAAGAATGACATCTGCAACAAAGATTATTCGCATTATGTTGATCTGGCAGGCTACCGTAACAAGAACCCCAACAAGCGCGACCGTAACATCTTCAGCAAAGACGAGTTGGCAAGACTTTGGGCGCACGAGGCTAATCCTTACTGCCAAATCATTTTGATGCTGAATTACAATGCCTGCCGCATCTCGGAATTTCTCGATTTGAAGAAAGAGAATGTCCACCTGAAAGAACAGTACTTTGATGTAGTTGCTGCCAAAACCGAAAACGGCGTCCGCAAAGTGCCGATTGCCGACAAACTGCTGCCATTCTACGAAGCGTGGTTCGAGCGCTCTCCTTGCGAATATCTGCTCTGCACTACCGAGGGGCAGCACCTTGACTACTTCAACTACTGCGACACCTATTGGGATCCGCTGATGGAAGAATACGACATGAAGCACACGCCCCACGACACACGCCATACCTGCATTTCCATGATGGCCGATGCCGGGGTTGCTCCTACCATTCAAAAGAAGATTGCCGGTCATTCCGGCGCTATGAGCCTGACAGAGCGCGTGTACACCCACTTGGACATTCAGACACTCATTGATGGCATCAACATGATTTGTCCAGTGTAAGGCTTTCTTTTTTACAAATAAAAAGCAGGAGACATTCTCCTTGCGGAAAACATCTCCTGCGATAAGACTTATGGCGCTGTGGAAGTCTGCTGCATATTCGCTTATTGTGTGCTGCTTTTTCAGCAAGCTCCAAAGCGATTTGCTGCATTCCAGGGCTTCAGACACTTCCGATTTTCTGCACACAGTCGTGCAAAAAAGCTGTGAAGCGTTCTGAAAGGTTCGCAAATACTGCTGATAATCAGCGCTTGCTGAACTGCGGAGCGCGGCGGGCAGCCTTCAAGCCGTACTTCACGAAACCGAAGCTCAATTTTGCTTGATTTTACGCGGTTTTTCAAGCCTTTTGCTCTTCGTCCACCAGTTCTTAAACCCACGATTTTGTGGGCTTTTGTCGGATTTTAACCCTAATCTTTTTTTGATGTGTCGATTGCTCTGTTAATCACCCCATGTAATTGGGCAGGTTTATTATACTTGACTTTGGCGTAAATGTCCATAGTCACCTTGCTGTTTTCGTGTCCGGCAAGATACTGTACGGTTTTAGGATCAACCGAAGCATAAATCAGGTTCGTGATATAAGTGTGACGCAATTGATGCGGTGTCACTTGAAAATCCATCGTATATACCAACTTCGGATTGTTCGGCTGATGCTCTCCAAGCTTCGGCTTTACCACATGCTTAATCTTCTGCCCATTCACATAGGTGTAATAGCAGCGTTCTTCCGTAGAACGAACTGCTATGTACTTCCACACCCTCACGAACTGGGATTCAGCCAGAGCGTTACCATTCCTGTCAGAGATCACATATTCCGATTTTGACTTTTCTTTTGCCTCTTTCAAACATTCCACCAGCTTGCCCGGAATAGGAATGTCCCTTTTAGCTGCTGGCGTTTTTAATTCTGTTGAAATTACCGGACGATTATTCACAGAACGCCATGCTCGCCGTACCGAAATATATGGAGTGGCTTCATCCAGGAAAACACAATCCCATCGCAGTGCAAGAATTTCTTCCCGCCGCAACCCTGCGTACAACCCAATCATTACGAAGACATACGGTGGTAATCCCCTGATTGTATCCAGAAGAATTTTCACCTGCTCATCCGTCAATGCCTTCTTTTCCTGCTTTGGTGTTCCGCCTTTTGCGGAAAGCGACGCAGCCGGATTATAACTGATGATTTTGCTTTCTTCTGCTGAATAGAAAACACATTTGATCAGCATATTCATTTTGCTGTACAGGGAAGCTGATTGCTTGGAGATTGGCACCAGCAGCAAGCGAAGGTCATCGGTCGTCACTTCGTCCATATACATATCTCCAATAGCTCCAATAATGTATTTTCTTATCGTGCGCTCATATCCGCTCAATGTGTTTTCTCGCACACTCGCCGAACGCATCTTCAACCATTTTTCGCAATACTCAGCTACTGTCGGATTATTCTTCCGGAATATTTCATTCTCGATACTGCGCTTCATCTCAATGGATTTATCGTACAGCTCTTCAGGAGTCTGTGCATATAGCGAAATCCATTTTCCATCCGCATCCTGCATTCGTGTTCTGTAATATTGAACACCCCTCTTCATAATTGTTCCATATTCCGGCACTACTTTTTTTCTTGCCATTATTGCTTCCTCCATTTTCTTGATATCCAAATTGATCTTTGCTCTTTAATTATCCAGAATGCTGCTCCGGTTCTCAAGGATGTCGGCTATAAGTAAAAAGAGCAGGGATTATCCCTACTCTTTTTGATCTCATTCATGAAACGGTCTGGCCTATTCTGCATCCCACAGTGTAAAGGTATCCTCTAATATGCCCGCCAGTTCATCCGGTCGGTTATACTTTGCCTTTGCATAAATGTCCATCGTTATCTTGCTGTTCTCATGACCGGCAAGATACTGAACTGTTTTAGGATCAACCGATGCGTGAATAAGATTTGTAATATAAGTATGCCGCAGCAAGTGTGGTGTCACTTCAAAATCTAAGCTATAAACCACCTCGTATTATAAAGTAGTAGTTATTAGAGTCCCTCTCCAAGGACAAAATGCTAC
>ENA-ORRL01001163-ORRL01001163.1-human-gut-metagenome-genome-assembly--contig:-NODE-1163-length-22114-cov-9.880865_pt1 | contig 22114 bp, 19 predicted proteins | sample MGYA00242175_ERZ509134 | MGnify/ENA primary metagenome ERZ509134 (study PRJEB26280, sample SAMEA2338660) | human gut metagenome | biome: human gut; feature: human-associated habitat; material: faeces... | reverse complement strand
GGGGTAGGCAAGCCAACCCCGTGCTAACATATTAAACCGCTCTTCGGCGGTTTTCCCTCTGAGCATGCTGATTAGGCGTCGATGTGCGTATAGCGTGAGAGGCAGAAGTTAGAAATTTTTCCAGATTTGGCATAAAAAAACAGTGAACTATTTGATATTCGGAATAAAACGAGTACCTTTGCAGACCGATTATATCCAAAATTAGCGTTTTATTGTCTCACTGCGAATGCTTTTGGCCGAGCGAAGCAGGAGGCATAACTTGTGTAATTATTTAAAAATTAGAATTTTAAAAGTGGATACTTTAAGTTACAAAACAGTCTCAGCCAATGCTGAAACAGCACAGAAAGAATGGGTTGTGATTGACGCAACAGACCAGGTATTGGGTCGTCTTTGCGCGAAGGTTGCAAAAATTCTTCGCGGCAAATACAAACCAAACTACACACCTCATGCAGATTGTGGTGACAATGTTATTATTATCAACGCAGACAAGGTTGCCTTGACAGGAAAGAAGTGGACAGACCGCGTATATCTTTCTTACACAGGTTATCCAGGTGGTCAGCGTGAGTGCACTCCAGCCATCATGAAGTTGAAGGCAGAGAACAAACACATCAAGCCGGGAATGAACCCATTGTTCATCAAGGTTATGAAGGGTATGCTTCCAAAGAACCGTCTTGGACGTCGCTTGATCGAGAACATGCATGTGTACAACGGATCTGAGCATCCACATGCAGCACAGAATCCAAAAGTTATTGACATCAACAAGCTTAAATAATATTGAGGTAATATGGAACAGATTAATGCAGTAGGCCGTCGTAAGGCCGCTATCGCACGTGTATTCGTGAAAGAGGGAACAGGTGTGATTACAGTCAACAATCGCACATTGGCAGAGTATTTCCCAAATCCTATTCTTCAATTTATCGTTAAGCAGCCGTTGGCATTGCTTGATGTAGCAGAGAAATATGATTTGAAGGTTAACTTGGTAGGCGGTGGTTACAAGGGACAGGCAGAAGCCCTTCGTCTTGCAATTGCCCGCGCATTGGTGAAAATCAACGCAGAAGACAAGAGCGCATTGCGTCAGGCAGGTTTCGTAACCCGCGACCCACGTGCCGTAGAGCGTAAGAAACCAGGTCAGCCAAAGGCCCGCAAGAGATTCCAGTTCAGCAAGCGTTAATATTTATATTGATCTGGAACAAAATACAGAGTTTAGTATCCAAACCGTCGGGACTTGTGCCGCATAGCTCGGAGCGCTACCCGGGGGTTGATTAAGTAGAAAGTAAACAAAAAAGAAAAAGAAAATGTCAACACCAAGTTTTGAACAATTATTAGAGGCAGGTTGCCATTTTGGCCACTTGAAACGTAAATGGAATCCTGCCATGGCTCCTTATATCTTTATGGAGCGCAATGGTATCCACATCATTGACTTATACAAGACAGCAGCAAAGCTCGACGAAGCCGCTGCCGCTCTCAAAAATATCGCTAAATCAGGAAAGAAGGTACTCTTTGTAGCAACAAAGAAGCAGGCAAAGCAGGTTGTAGCCGACAAGGCATCAGCAGTTAACATGCCTTATGTTATCGAGCGTTGGCCAGGTGGTATGTTGACCAACTTCCCGACTATCCGCAAGGCAGTCAAGAAGATGACCAACATCGACAAGATGACAAAGGACGGCACATTCGACAACTTGTCTAAGCGTGAGCGCCTTCAGATTACTCGCCAGCGTGCGAAATTGGAGAAGACACTCGGCAGCATCGCTGACTTGAACCGTCTTCCTTCAGCATTGTTTGTTGTAGACGTGTTGAAAGAGCACATCGCAGTGGCAGAGGCTAATCGTCTTGGTATTCCTGTATTTGCAATGGTTGACACCAACTCAAATCCTAACGACGTTGATTTCGTAATCCCTGCAAACGACGATGCATCTAAGTCGATCGAGCTCGTTCTCGACACAGTATGCGCTGCTATGGCAGAGGGTCTCGAAGAGCGTAAGGCAGAGAAGGTTGACGCACCGGCAGAGGGCGAAGAGAAAGACGCAGCTCCAAAGCGTGAGCGTCGTCGCGTGCGTAAAGCCGCTCCGGTAGAGAAGGTTGAAGTTGCCGCTCCAGCCAAAGAAGCAGAAGAGGCAGCAGAATAATCTTCTTCACCTTAATAATTGAAATTTAATAACTCGAAAAAATTTATATTAGATATGGCAGTTACTATGTCAGACATCAGCAAACTCCGTAAACTTACGGGTGCTGGTATGATGGATTGCAAGAAAGCGTTGGAAGAAACCAACTGCGATATGGATGCCGCTGTAGAGATCATTCGTAAGAAAGGTCAGGCTGTGGCAGCAAAGCGTGAAGACCGCGAGGCTTCTGAGGGTTGCGTTCTTTCTGCAGCAACTGCAGATTTCTGCGCTATTGTAGCTTTGAAGTGCGAGACCGACTTCGTTGCAAAGAACGAAGGTTTCGTAGCCTTGACAAAGGCTATTCTCGACGCTGCAGTCGCTGCGAAGGCTAAATCGCTCGACGAGGTTAAGGAGCTTGAGGTTAACGGCCGCAAGGTTGCCGACCTTATCGTAGAGGAGATTGGCAAGACTGGCGAGAAGATGGAATTGGGCGCTTATGAGTGTCTTGAGGGTGCTGGCACAACATGCTACGACCACCTTGGCAACAAGCTCTCTACCATCGCTACATTCACTAAGCCTGTAGAGCGTCAGGTTGGCCGCAACGTGGCAATGCAGATTGCTTCTATGAACCCGGTTTCTGTAAGCCGCAACGATGTGCCTAAGGAAATCGTAGAGAAGGAATTTGAGATTGCACGCGATAAGGCTCGTGAGGAAGGCAAGCCAGAGGCAATGCTTGACAAGATTGCAGAAGGCCGTCTTAACAAGTTCTACAAAGAGTCTTGCTTGCTCGAGCAGGAATTCATCATGGATCCGGCTCTCACTATTGAGAAATATCTCAAGGGCGTTGACGCTGACCTGACTGTTACAGCATTCAAGCGCGTAAACTTGAACGTGGACTAATCCAGTAGGACATCAATAATAAGAAAAACTCCGGAACCGTAAGGTTGCCGGAGTTTTTTATTACAAGGTTTTTTATTTCTCAGACCGTGTATCAAAGCAGGCAGATGGCCGAGCTCGGCCTTTCGGCAATATCTCTTCTGTGTGTTTTTTCAGCTATGCCTGTGCGGCCTCTATGCGATGAGATGCGTTTTAGTCGCGGAAATAGATGGTTTGTGAGCCGTCGAGCGTCATTGAGAGGCGGTCGTTGCTCACGCTTACGTTTGTGAATGAGTCTTTCCCGTTGCTGTGGATGGCGTCGCGCAGGCTTGCCTCAAGAGTTTCCTTACTGAGTCCCGTAGACTCAAGATGGGTGACAAGAGCTTGTCTTACCGCGTCGATGTCGGTGATGTCGGGGTATTGGCTGAAGTCGATGGCTATGTCGTCCGGATCCATGTGGCCGGTGATTGAGTCGGCAGAGTATGTAAGGGTGACAGTGTTTCCGGCGATGGCGTATTTTCCGCTTATTTCGGCTCCGAAAGTTGCCGAGACGGGCAATGCTGCGGTTTCGTAGGGCATCGTTCCGGATATGCTCATCATCACACCCATCTCAAATGTTTTGTCGTTGTTGAAGATGATTTGTTGTCCGTAGCCGGCCATCATATAATCATCGATTTGCTCTGCGCTGCCTTCGGTTGTCCATGACCCGATTATCGCTTTTTCGAGCGATGGTTGCTTCACGATTGCTTTTTGCTGTTTCTTTTCAGAAGAGCATGCCGATGCTATGAGGATTATGACTATTGAAATCAGAAATTTTGATGATGTGCGCATACTTGTCTTGATTTTTTTTGCAAAGTTAGTGCAAGCCGGGAGTAAAGAAAAGAACTTGCACCATTTTCTTTATTGTTTGGGTGGCTTGAGACGGGTAAAACGAAAATTTTGGCAATAAAAAAAAACCGGCTGCCTAAAAAGCAAGTCGGTACCTAACTATTTAATAACTATGAGAAATCAAAAAATAAGATAAGGCAATTCAGCCCATCTGTTGAGAGATTAATGGTTTATTCCCGCTACGTATCCTTTGCGTTGCATAAGCAGTGACGCATTTGGATGGAAACTATGGGAAGGAGCCACTCTCACTGAATAATTTGTGTGGTTCATAATAAAGTCTCCTTTCTTTTAATAATTCTGGCCGCTCTCTCGCGCGCCTCTTAACCTAAAACAATCTTTCTTTTTTCTGATGCAAAGGTAATGCCATATTTTGTTCTGACCAAAGAAAAAGTGTTAAAAATATGTTTTAAAACATATTTTTCCAGCACCTTTCTATTTGCTGAGATAACATCTAACCTCGCCAATCGGTAGTTTGCCCTTCATCATCAGCGGTTTATGCGAAGAGTCGGTTGAAATCCAGGTGTGCATATCGTCTGACGATTTCTTCTTGCCGTCGGTTGTGAAAGAAAACGATACGTGGTAAGCCACGTGTTTCGACTTGTCGCGCAGTTCGATGGTTTCCGTGCCGACAAGCCGTATGCGCAGAGTTTCCTTCTTTTTTCCAGAGAACACAGTCGTTGTGTAAATGTGGTTTTTTACCATTGCTTTATAGTCGAGCGCACGGATATAGAAGAAAATGCTCAGCATGTCGTAAGCCTGGCCGTTTGCCTGCAGCCGCACCACGTTGTTTGCTTTTCCCGGGCGTATGCGGGTGCATTCGGCGAGGCTTGTATTGCCGTTGTATGAATAGCGTACAATGTCGATTCCCGAGTGTTTGCCCTCATGCGACGCCTTCCGGTATACGATTGGTCGCATTCCCGAAGGTTGTATGGTGCAGCTCAGAGTGTCGCGCACGCGAAACACCTTGTCGGCCCACGAAATAGTGCGGGCTGATAGCGATGCATCGTAGTTATGTCCGGATTTTTTTATCGACAGGGTCGCAGAGCCGGCATGTTTCCATATTAGCCCCCAGTGATACACAATGTCGTAGTGCAGCGTCTCGTTTGTCAAGGTGTATGAGTGGGCCGCAACAGCAGCCGACAGAGCCATCATCAGGGTCAGCATCCTTATTGAGAGCAGTCGTTTCATCGTAACAGTAATTTCTATATATGACAATTCAACAGAAAATAAGTTTAACCCGAATGTCTGTTTGTGGGGCAGAACTTTTGTCTTTTTTGTGGATAAAAAATGATAAATGAGAGTGGAAATTTTGTTTATATATTATATATTTGTGAAAAAATTATAGAACCTAAAAACAAGCAAAGATGAAGAAAATAGTATTAATGCTGTTGTCGGTTGTGATGGTTGCATCGCTGGCAAGTTGCGGAGACAATGAAGAACCGACGCCAAAGTCAAACAATTATATGATGTTATATCGTGTGATTATGGCAAAAAACACCTTCAACTATGGCAATCCGACGTTGAAGGTGCTGAATCCTGTCAAAAACACGACTGAGACAATTGTCCTGACCGAAGATATGGACAATCGCAACAACACGGTCTATTCGCTTGACTATGCGGTTGTGAAGGCTTCGATTGCACTGTCGCTGACCGACCCCAACGACCTGTTTGTCTATTACTATCCAGTAATGGACATAAAGAGAGAAATGAAGTTTGAGGCAGAACTGAATCTCAGCATCGACAAGGACAAGACATCGCTTGTCGACCCTGTTAAAAAGGTGAAAGTCACGTCGCCTAAGGTGGCGGCCTCATTTATTGAAACAAGTGGAGCGCTTGTCGCAATAGCGCCGGTTTCGTTGTCGACAACGACAATGTCGGGAGAGCAGTCCGTTGAATACTACACAAAGCATCAGCAGACCAAAGCGTCGGGTGTTGTTACATGGTAAGTGTAGATTCTCGTTAAACAATGGTTGTCTGTCGGATGAAAAATGCTTAAATTTGTGGCGAGAAGAACGCGCATATAGCGCAGGAAAATAAACTTAATCGCTTTTCTAAAAAAGAAACTTTATGCTGAACGAAAAGAAACAGGAATTATTGGAGAAAATCAAATCGTGGATTCTGATTTTTGTTGGATGTACGGCAATGTGTGCCGGCTTCGTGTTTTTTATCAACCCTTACAATATTATCCCTGGCGGTGTTTATGGAGCCAGCATTGTGCTCCACAACATATTCCCGTCGGTGCAAGTGGGCACATTCGGCTATTGTTTTGAAATCCCGTTGATGCTCCTGTCCTTGCTCCTTCTCGGAGCGAAGCTGGGTATCCGCACAATTGTGGCATGCCTTGTGCAGCCGCTGATAATGAACGTGCTGTCGTGGATGGCTTATCCCGACCAGGCGTCGCTTGAAGCACTTGACCCAACGAGAATAGCCGGCGGACTTATCGATATGTCCGACCATCTGATGCTCGCCACGCTTATCGGCTCAACGCTTATCGGTATGGGATGCGGTATTGTGGTGCGCAATCAGGCAACAACCGGCGGAACCGACATCGTTGCGATGATACTTCAGAAATATGCGCATTTGAAATTCTCAACAGGCATCTTTATCGTCGACTCGTTTGTCGTGATGTTTGGTGTGATAGTTATCGGATTCGGAGTGGGAAGCGACAGCGCTGTCGTTTCTGAAAATCCGTCGCTTCTGTTGATGTTCTATTCGCTGATTGCCATCTTCGTGGCGTCGCGTGTGGTGGCGTTCACAATTACCGGTTCGAAGAACGACAAACTGTTGTTTATTATCAGTGACGAGAAACTCACCTCGCTCCACAAATATATCCTTGACGACCTTGACCGCTCCGGCACATGCATAAAGAGTTCGGGACTCTACTCTAAGGGCGACAAGGAGATGCTTATGCTTGTGGTGAACTATAAGGAGGCCAACATCGTTAAATCGAAAATCAAGGAGGCCGACCCGCGGGCGTTTGTGATTGTCACCGACGCTTACGACACCTATGGCGAGGGATGGAAACCGCTGCCTGTGGCAGAGGAACTTCAGCCGGAGTAAGAGAACGCAATACAACATTCTGCAATCGGCACCGGAATGACGGTGCCCCCATAAAAACATATATAAGATTCTGATGATTGAAGATTTGAAAACAGCATTGTCGGAGCGCATACTTGTGCTTGACGGAGCGATGGGAACACAGATACAGCGCTACGGGTTGAAAGAAGAAGACTACCGTGGTGGCGTCTTTGCCGACCATCCGCAGAAACTGAAGGGGTGCAACGACGTGTTGTGCCTCACGCGTCCCGACGTCATCGCTGAGATTCACAGCGACTATCTTGACGCCGGAGCCGACATTATTGAGGCAAACTCGTTTAATGCAAATGCCGTGTCAATGGCCGACTACGGCTTGGCGTCCTATGTGAAAGAAATAAACCGTGCCGCAGCCGCCATAGCGCGCCGGGAGGCAGACAAGCGCATAGCCGCAGGCCGCCAGTGCTGGGTGGCAGGCAGCGTTGGCCCCACGAGCAAAACATTGTCGATGAGTGCCGACGTGGAGAATCCCGCAGCCCGCGAGCTCGATTTCGACACGTTGCGCGAAGCCTATGTCGAGCAGATGTGCGCGTTGATAGAGGGCGGAGTGGATTTATTCATCTGTGAGACGATTTTCGACACGCTCAATGCCAAGGCAGCCATCTCTGCAGCCAAAGAGGCGATGCGGCTCGCTGGCAGAAGCGTGGAAATTGCGCTCTCAGCCACATTGTCGTCGACAGGCGGACGTATGCTTGCCGGGCAGACAATAGAAGCTTTTGTGGCAAGCACAGCCCATTCTGGTGCGGTGGCATTTGGCCTGAACTGCGGTTTCGGTGCGGAAAGTCTGGAGCCATACATAAAGCAAATGGCATCGCTCACCGATGCCGCCGTGATGCTTTATCCCAATGCCGGACTGCCCAACGCTATGGGAGAATACGACGAGACACCTGAAATAACAGCCTCACATCTGTCGAAAATGATGGATGCCGGCGTAATCAATATTGCTGGAGGATGCTGCGGCACTACGCCGGCGCATATCCGGGCCATAGCCGAAGCCGCACGTTCACACACACCGCGCAAGCCGGTTGTGAGGAAGCCGGAGATGCGCTTGTCGGGACTTGATTTGAAAATCGTGTCGCCGGAGCAGAATTTCACCAACGTTGGCGAACGCTGCAATGTGGCAGGCAGCCGCAAGTTTCTGCGTCTAATCAACGAAAAAAACTATCAGGAAGCCGTTGATATAGCCTTGAAGCAGGTTGAGGCCGGTGCGCAGATTGTCGATGTCAACATGGACGATGCTATGCTCGACTCAAAGGCGGAGATGGTGCATTTTCTGCGTCTGCTCGCGGCGGAGCCCGATGTGGCGCGTGTGCCCGTGATGATTGACTCTTCGAAATGGGATGTCATCGAGGCAGGACTTAAATGTCTGCAAGGAAAGGGCATCGTCAATTCCATCAGTCTGAAAGAAGGAGAGGAGGTTTTCCTTGCCCATGCAAAGTTTATAAAAGAGATGGGTGCGGCAACGGTGGTGATGGCTTTTGACGAAGACGGTCAGGCCGACACGTTTGCCCGCCGCACGGAGATTTGCGCGCGTGCGTATAAACTGCTTACGGAGAAAGTGGGTTTCCCGGCTGAAGACATAATCTTTGACCCTAACGTGCTGGCTGTGGCGACAGGCATCGACAGCCACGACCGCTATGCGCTCGACTTTATAGAAACCGTAGGTTGGATAAAGCAGCATCTGCCAGGAGCAAAAGTGAGTGGAGGAGTCAGCAATTTGTCGTTCTCCTTCCGGGGCAACAACTATCTGCGCGAGGCTATGCACTCGGTGTTTCTTTACCATGCCATAGCCAAAGGTATGGATATGGCGATTGTAAACGCCGCCGCGATGATTCCCTATGACGAGATTCCCGCCGATGTGCGGCAGACCATAGAGGATGCGCTGCTTTGTCGCCGTCCAGATGCGACCGAGCGTCTGCTTGAGGTGGCGGAACACTTGAAAAACGAGAAGGCCGGAGCCGTCAAGGTGGTGGAGGAAGACTATTCCAACCTTCCTGCCGATGAAGCGTTGAGCCGTATGCTTGTGAAAGGACGTATGGAAGGCATAGAGCCGATACTTGAGCGTTCGATGTCGGAGCATGGTTCGGCGATAGCCGTCATCGAACAGCCACTGATGGAAGGCATGAACCGCGTGGGCACGCTTTTTGGCGATGGCAAGATGTTTCTGCCGCAAGTGGTGAAGAGTGCGCGCGCCATGAAGCAGGCTGTGGCATGGCTTCAGCCATTCATCGAGCGCGAACAGTTGAAGTCGGGTCGCAAATCGGCTGGCAAGATTGTCATCGCCACGGTGAAAGGCGATGTGCACGACATCGGGAAAAACATTGTCGGGGTGGTGATGCGCTGCAACGGATATGAGGTGATAGATATGGGCGTGATGGTGCCGGCAGAGGAAATTATCGACACTGCCGTGCGCGAGCATGCCGACTATATAGGACTTAGCGGACTGATAACCCCATCGCTTGAAGAGATGTGCAACGTGGCGCGTCTGATGAATGAGCGAGGTTTGTCGATTCCGATTCTTGTAGGCGGAGCTACGGCTTCGGCGGTGCATACGGCGGTGAAGATTGCGCCGTGCTACGACCATATTGTGGCTTATACGCGCGACGCCGCAGTGATGCCGTCGATAATGCAGGAGATTGCATCCGATCCGGCGGAAGCCGAACGGCGCATAAAGGCTGAGCAGGAAAGCCAGCGCAGCGCATATACCGAATCGCAGAAACCGCTGCTCCCGCTTGAAGAGGCACGCCGCCGTGCGTTCATGCCCGACTGGGAGGCTTATGATACGCCGGTGCCGTCGGCTATTGGTGCAACCGATGTGGAGATAACGGTTGAGGAAGCCATAGAATATATCAATTGGCGTGCGTTTTTCCCTGTGTGGCAACTTGAAGCATCGTTTGCCGAACTTGCCGAAATCCATGGCTGCGACCATTGCCGTGCGCAGTGGCTTGCAGGGCAGAAGCAAGACCGCCGGAAGAAGGCCTCGGAGGCTATGCAACTGCTCAAGGAAGCTCAGGTGGCTCTTGCGCGTCTGGTGCGCGATGTCAACAACAGCATCCGCGCACGCGTTGTGCTGCTGCCTGCAAATTCTGTCGGCGACAACATCATATTCCATGCCGAAGGGGGCGATGTTGTGCTGCCATTGTTGCGCCAGCAGAAGGATGGTGAGGAATGTCTGTCGCTGTCCGACTTCGTGAAGCCTTGCGGCACTGACTATGTGGGTGCTTTTGCCGTAACGGCAGGACGTGGAATTGAAGAAATAATATCAGGGTATCAACAGACCGACGACTTCAAGTCGCTGCTCTACCAGTCGCTGTCCGACCGTCTGGCAGAGGCTGCCGCCGAACTGCTCCACGCCCGTGTGAGGCGCGAAGTGTGGGGATATGCTCCCGATGAGCGGATTGACCGCCAAAGAGCGTTGCGTGCCCAGTATCGAGGCATCCGTCCGGCTGCCGGCTATCCGTCGTTGCCCGACCAGTCGGCGATTTTTGCCATCGAAAAAATCGTTGGCTTCGCGAATGTAGGAATCGCTGTGACGCCAAATGGAGCTATGAGTCCGGCATCGAGCGTGAGCGGATTGATGATTGCGCATCCTGCGTCGCGTTATTTTATGATTGGCGCCATTGCGCCCGACCAGCGCCGTGACTATGCTGCGCGGCGTGGCATAACAGAGGAGGAATTGAGCAAATGGCTTCCGAAATGATGATATTGCCCGAAGTGGCTGAGCTTCTTGAGGCAGAGGCTCGGCGCATAAACGCACCGGAATTTGTGGCTGCCGATCCGGTGCAGTTTCCACGTCAGTTCTCAGCGTTGCCCGACATTGAGATAGCCGCGTTTTTGTCGGCAACCATAGCATGGGGCAACCGCAAGATGATTTGCAGCAACTGCAACAAAATGCTGCGGCTGATGGACTTTCAGCCATATCGCTATGTGATGGATTGCGGTTATGACGATCTTGGCGAACGGTTCAATATTCACCGCACATTCTTCAGCGATGATTTTGCATACTATCTACGCGGGTTGCATCGCATCTATGACCGCTATCCGTCGGTCGACGCATTTGCCGCAGCCAACGGGGTGGGCGACAGCCAGTATCCTTCGTGGGAACTTGTCGGATTGATGTCGCAGGAGTTTGCCGCCGCCAACGACGGGGCTGTCAACAGTCGTTGTCTCCCCACTGGACTTGACACCACCGCCCTTAAACGCATCAATATGGCGTTGCGATGGCTTGTGCGCCGCGACGGTATTGTGGATATGGGGGTGTGGACAAGCATCAAACCGTCGCAACTGTTTATCCCGCTCGACGTGCATGTGGGCAACACAGCACGAGCGCTCGGTCTGCTGCAGCGACGCGGCAACGACCGCAAAGCTGTGGAGCAACTGACGGCACTTTTGCGCACACTCCGTCCCGACGACCCCGTGCTCTACGACTTCGCCCTCTTTGGCATAGGCGTGGGCAACCGCTACACCGGCGGAGGCGTGAAGATTATTTGAATCTAACCTGCAGATTCAGTTTGATGAAAAAGCGACCACCATGTTCGTAAATTTTTCCGAAAAGGTGGCGACTTGTGCTTGGAGTGTCGAATTTGGTGTTGTAGAAAAGGTAGTTTTCCAAATCATTGCGGTCGAAAAAATGATAGCAAATAATGTCGCCGTCTTCCTTGATTACGATGTAGCCTCCATTGGCGTTGAACGTGCCATGCCACGGCTTCGAACATGTCATTCCGAGAGCGAAAGCGAGCAAGAATTGCTTGATTTTGTATTCATACATTGGCTGCGTGGTGTTCTGTGTCAATATCAATGGGTCGTCATTTGTTTCTTGACGGGTAATCTCTTCAAGTGATGACAGATTGGTGCTATAGTATAAGAGCAATTCATCGGCAAGGATTCGCTCCAATCCCAAGTCAAGGAGTGTCAGATTATTGTGGGTCTCCTTTCGGGCAGTGCCTATAAACGACAGTTTTGCCCCGATTTCTTCTAAGTAATTGAATTTTGCCCTAAACTTGCCTAACTTGTTGAATTCCGACATTTGAGAATGGTCGACATTGATTACTTGATAAATGAAGTTGGTGCTGTCTTTGTTGGCGTTTATCAAGGTCGAATTACCGCCTAATTTAGATTTGATGCTGTAGCCTAATTCTGGCTTTGAGCCAGTGTTGAGGTCGTGGATAACAATTCTTATGTCGGCCTTGTCGGTCGACTTGGCTTTGATTGTTTTGCAGTCAATCCGTTCAAGAAAATTGTGTATCTCAGGAATGTCAAATGTGCCGGTATGCGTTTTTATGACATTTAAAATGGAATGTGCCTTTGTTTGCATTTCTTCTTGGGAAACGTCGATGGTGCAATCGTTGGTTCTCGACACAAGGATTTCTTTTTTTGCGGCATTTACAGTATATGCGGTACGGTAGATTTGGTCGTTTCTGAAAATTTTAAGAATTGGGAAAAAACGGTCATCCTGTCGATTCTGACTGGCGTCTCCACAATACAGCCGTCCGTCGGCAAGCAATTTCAGAAGAGCGTATAGCTCACTCCATTCGCCACGGTTACCTCTTAGTTCCATAACGTTTGCTTTTGGTTGTGACTATGTGCTTGATAATCTCCGAAGCAGTGGCTTGTATTGCTGGAACGGCAACGGAGTTGCCGAATTGCTTATATGCCGACGCGTCGGCAACGCAGATTATAAAATTGTCGGGAAATCCTTGCAGCCGCGCCCATTCGCGCGGTGTCATGCGTCGGATTCCATCGCGGTTTACTTCGCCTTTGATTTTTGTTATCGGAGTAAAATTTGTCAGACGATTGTCGATGACGAGGTTTCGCTCCCGTCCCATACCGCCGACTACAATGGCGTTTGCCACCTGATTGTCAGCAATGATTTCATATCCAAATCCGTTTCCTTTGGCGGAATGGCGCTCTTTGTGAGCGATTAGGGTTTTGATGTACTGGGTTGACAAATAATACTTTACAGACACTTCTTTTTCTTCTTTTATGTCTGCGAATGTTTTGCTGTTGTCGGTTGGTTGAGGGTATGAGAAGCCATCGGTGCATTGGTCTTTTCTGAAGCCTACAATATAGACGCGTTCCCTATGTTGCGGCACTCCGAAATGCATTGCATTTACAATCTGGGGGTCGGGAACGTAATAGTCCAGATCATTCCGCAATACGTTGAGTATTGTTTCAATAGTGTGTCCTTTATCGTGGATTAAAAGACCTTTGACGTTTTCCAGAAAAAAAGCTTTTGGGCGTTTCCTTCGTAGAATTTCGGCTACATCAAAAAACAAAGTGCCTCGGGTTTCTTCAAAACCGAGCCGTTTGCCAGCCAGCGAAAAGGCTTGACATGGAAATCCTGCGCACAAAATGTCGAAATCGTCGGGGATGAATGCCTTTGTTTCTTCTTTTGTGATGTCGCCGAATGGATATTCACCATAGTTGGCGAAATATGTACGCTTTGCTTGCTCGTCCCATTCTGAAGAGAAAACGCATTTGCCTCCGAGTCGTTGCATTGCCATTCGGAAGCCTCCAATTCCTGCGAATAGGTCGATAAACGTAAACTTAGGTTTTTCGGTTGGGAGAAACGGGACAGAAAAGAAATCGTTGAACAGAGAGTCTTGTAATGGTTCTGCTGCAATGTCGCTGTCAGCTGCGAGTGGGGGAAGATGGACTGATGCTGCTTTATCAAACGGTTTGCAGTGTATGCTTCCGTAATTGTGAGCGTAATGCGACAGGATGGATAGTCTATCGTTCTTATTGTCAATTGGTTTCGTCATCTGTGAGGTTTCTTCGTTAGAAACATCACGGTGGCAATGAATGGAACTCGTTGATTTACAAAGATTATGGAATATTTCTTTTGCCAATCGGAACCTTTTGACAAAGGATCAAGCACGTTTCCACACAAGCATCAGGGGCACGCCGCCTTAGCAATGGCGTGCCCCTGACGTTATTCGTGAATGGCTGTTGATGCGGAGCTAAAACTCGCGTTTAGAATACTTTAGTGTATGATGGAAGTCTATTCTTTATTATATGTATTTCGTTTGTGAAATACTTTTTTATCTGCGTATTTTGACATAACTTTGTTTTCCAAAAAGTAACATTTCTAACGAAGAAACGGCACACCTGTTTTTTAGCGGTGGTAGGCGAGGGGTTAGAACAGTTCGTTGTACCAACTGCTCAGGTCGTCACGTATTTGCTTGTAGTGGCGGCATATGAAATCGACCAATCTTGATGAGTAGCGTTGGGAGATGAATTCGTTTGCTGTCAGATAGCCATAGAAATTGCCGCGCGAGTCGACAACTACCGGAGGCGTTGAGGCATACTCGTTCCAAGGCGAGTAACTGCTGTACTCACTTCCATAGGTCCCGTATTCGTTCCAGATAGACTTGCTGCTGTATTTGCTTCCGTAGGTCCCGTATTCATTCCATATCGACTCGCTGTCGTAGCAGTCGGCGTTCAGCTTTCCGAGAAACACATCATGGTTGCTGCCGCCATAGATGAGCAGCATCTGTGCCTGGAGCGAAACCACACTCAGGAGCAGCGTCAATGTTATAATCGCACGTTTCATGGCATTATTATTTTACTTTCACCAATTTAAGACGCAGACTGTTGAGCACCACCGTCACCGAACTTACCGCCATTGCGGCGCTTGCCCACATAGGGTCGAGCATTACACCGAATAGTCCGGCGGCAACCGGCAGCCCGATAATGTTGTAGATGAATGCCCAGAAAAGGTTCTGATGCACGATGCGCATCGTTTTCTTCGACAGACGCACAACGCGTGGCAGCATCTGCAGGTCGGACGTCGGCAGGGTCACCATCGCTGTCTCAATTGCAATGTCGGTTCCGTTGCCCATGGCTATCGATACATCGGCACGTGCCAACGCAGAGGAGTCGTTGATGCCGTCGCCTGCCATTGCCACGACGCGTCCGCGGTGTTGCATGTCGAGGATATATTTTTCCTTGTCGGCGGGCAGCATCTCGGCCTTGAAACCCGTAGCACCCACTTCCTCAGCCACTCTTGCAGCAGAGGCGTTGTTGTCGCCAGTGAGCATATACACCCTCAGACCGAGCCGTTTCAGCGAGGCGATTGCCGGTGCGGAAGTTTCCTTGACCATGTCGGCAAGCACAAACACCGCGAGCAGGCGGTTGTCACAGCCGAAATAGATAGTTGTGCCGCCGTGGGCGTTGGCTTTTATGTCGGAATTCTTAACGTTGCGTTCGTGTGCCATCAGCTCGCTTCCCACCCAGTAGAGCTGTCCGTTGTGGTGAGCTTCCACACCTTTTCCCACGATTGCTGCGAATTTGTCGGTATTGGAAGGCGTGATGCCACGGTCTTCGAGCGAAGCCACAAGCACACCGGCAAGTGGATGTTCCGACTGCTTTTCGGCGGCGAGCATCACCCCGAGATCCTCGTCGGTGGCGTCGGCTGAAATCTTTGCGGAAACCACAATCGGTTTGCCTTCGGTTATGGTGCCGGTTTTGTCGAGCACGATGTCGGTAGCCTTGCAGATGCGTTCAAGGGCGGTTGCGTCTTTGATGAGAATGTGATGCTCGGCGGCTTTGCCGATACCCACGGTGATGGCTGTTGGCGTGGCGAGTCCGAGAGCGCACGGGCATGCGATTACAAGCACCGACACCGCGCAGATTACGGCTGTCGCCACACTTCCTCCTGCGATAATCCATCCTATAAGAGTGATTGCGGCAAAGGTGACCACCACATAGGTGAAATAACGGCTTATCACATCGGCTACTCTTTGCACGGGAGCCTTGCTGCCCTGAGCGTCGCGCACGGAATCGACAATGCGTGCCAGCAGGGTGGTGTCGGCGTCGGCAGTGACGCAGACGGTGATGGCGCCGTTCTTGTTGATTGTTCCGGCAAACACCTTGTCGCCTTTATGTTTTGCCACCTGCATAGGTTCGCCTGTCAGCATACTCTCGTCAACATAGGTGTCGCCTTGACTCACCGTTCCGTCGACAGGGATTCTGCCGCCCGGCTTCACGAGGACGATGTCGCCGGCGTGGATGTCTTTGATGTCGACAAGGCGCGAGCCTCCGCAGTCGTCGAGCATGGTTGCGTTGGATGGTTGCAAGTCGATAAGCGAGCGGATGGCAGACGATGTGCTGTTTTTGGCCTTTTCCTCGAGCAGCCGCCCTGTCAGCACAAACGCCACAATCATCGTCGCGGAGTCGAAATATACGTGGTTTCCCATGCCGTGCTTGGCGGCAAAGTCGGGAAACGCTATCTGGAATATGCTGAACACCCATGCCGACGCTGTGCTGAGAGCAACGAGCGTGTCCATATTTGCCGAGCGTTGCTTGACCATCTGCCAAGCCCTTTCGTAGAATCGCCGTCCGCAGTAGGCGAGCGATACGGTTGCAATTATGGCTGTTGCCCATTGCCATGTGGCTTGTGTGCCGAGCGATGTCATCGAAATCGACATAACGGCTATGGCTGTTGCCCATGCCGCCGCAAGTCGAATGATGTGGTTTCGATACTTTTCGCGGCGCAATTCTTCCTCGTCTATGTCGCCGTCGGTCACAAGGCCGTAGCCGGCAGTCTCCACGGCGGCCTTTATTTGCTGTATGTTGATTATTCTTGGGTCGAAATGCACTGTCAATTCGTTGGCGGCGAAATTCACTTTCGCGATGCCGACGCCTTTCAGGGCCTGCACGGTGCGCTCCACATTGCTGGCGCAGACCACGCAACTCATATCGGTAACTTCAAATGTCTTCTTTACCATAATGCAAAATCTTTAGTGTAAAGTTACGTCTTTATGCGTATATTTGCAAAAAAATAGGCGTAGATTAATGATATTCTATTTCTCAGGAACTGGCAACAGCGAGTATGTGGCGCGCCGCATAGCCGCTGCGACAGGCGACGGGGTGTCTTCGATTGCGGAATGTGTGGCACACCGCCGTTTTGATTTCGACGCCTCGAAGGAGCGTCGTGTGGGCTTTGTGTTTCCAGTGCATTTCTGGGGCTTGCCGGCGATTGTGGCGGAGTTTTTAGAAGCGTTGACATTTGCGGATGCTGGGCGTTGCTTTGTATATACCGTCGTCACCTACGGCACGTCGACCGGACAGACTGGTTGGATGGCTCGCAAAGCGTTGCTGGATAAAGGTGTGGCTGTCGATGCTGGTCTGTCGGTGCGTATGGTGGACACGTGGACTCCTTTGTTCAATCTGACCGACAAGGAGAAGTGCCGCCGTCGCGAGGCGTCGGCCGAAAAGGAGATAGACGCAGCGATAGGCAGAATTGTGGCCTGCAGGGGCGGAAACGCAGAGGGGATGAGAATACCGCATTTGATTGCTGGTGTTTATCATGCCACCTACGGTAGCCAGCGGCAGACGCGGCATTTCCATTTGATGGCAGACCGTTGTGCCGGTTGCGGACTTTGTGCCGACCGATGCCCGTCGTCGGCGATAGAGATGCGCGACGGCAAGCCTGTGTGGGTCAAGTCGCAATGCACATTGTGTCTGCGCTGTTTGCACCATTGCCCGGGATTTGCCATCCAGTATGGCAGACACACTGTGCGGCATGGGCAATATGTGAATCCTAATGAACGAAAAAGATAAAAATAAATAATGGCAAAAAAACGGAATCCGAGTTTTGAAATATTGAGGGTGGTGGCGATGTTTCTCATCGTCGTGTGGCATTTCCTGATGCACGGAGTGGGGCAGAAGCCCGATGGCATCACTTCCGACCTCCCGTCGCTTTTAAACCTTTGCTCGATGGAGATGATAGGTTGCCTTGCGAAAGTGTCGACCAATTGCTATATCCTGATAACGGGTTATTTCATCATACATCAGACATCTCCAAAGTGGGAAAAGATACCGAAGACGTGGGCGCCGATAGTCTTTTATTCGGTGCTGTTGTTCTTCGTCTTCCTGCTTTGCTCAAATCTGCGTCTTGGATGGGACGATTTCGGGAAGTCGTTTATGCCGATATATTTCAACCGCTATTGGTTTGCCACCCGCTATGTGGCGCTTGTGGCATTGGCTCCGTTCCTCGCCATCGTTGCGCAGGCGTTGACACGCCGGCAGTATCTTGTGATGCTCGGAGTGATGGCGGTAATCAATTTCGATTTCCTGCTTGGCGACCAGATGAGCGGCAACAATTCGCTGCTGTGGTTCGTATTCCTGTTTTATGTGGGTGGTTACATCAGACTGCATTTCAACCACAAAGGCGTAAACCATTTCGGCAAACTGTATTTCCTTGTGGCGATAGTGCTGGCTGCGATATTCCTTGTGAAAACGTTCGTGCACTACGGGGTGTGGTCGTCGCCGATGATGGCTGACTATCACGACAACAACGGCATTCTTTTCATCGCTGCACTGATGCTGTTTCTCTGGACAGCGCGCTATAAGGCGCCCGACACGTGGCTGGTGCGCTTCCTGGTTCGCATAGCGCCGTTGACGTTTGGCGTGTATCTTATCCACGACAACATCTACGTGCGCCGCCTGTTGTGGCACGACTGGCTCGACGTGCATTCGTGGCTTCACTCTTGGGCGTTTGTGCCCATGCTTGTGGCGTCAACGGTGGGCATTTTCTTTGCCTGCATAGCCATCGATTCCGTGCGCGACCGTCTGTTCCGCCTGCTGCGTGTGAACGACCGTATCGACACACTTTTTGCAAAAATTAAGTCCAAAAACAACGCAATATGATTATCAACGAACGCGATTTACGCCACCAGTCGGTGGTTGAGGCGGCACACCGTATGATGACGGCTGCACGCACCGCTCCCAAGGCAAAGGGTGTGGACATCATTGAGATAGCACTTGTAGAGGCGTGCGAGGATTTGGAGAAACTGGCGGAGGCTATGCGCCGATGCAGCGAGGAGACTGGCTTTAAATTCCTGCTTCGCGACGCAGACAATATTCTTCAGGGCGAGGCAGTGATACTTGTCGGCACGCGCCGTCACACGCAGGGCCTTAATTGCGGTTATTGCGGTTATTCAGCCTGTGGGCAGAATCCAGCGCAGAATCCGTGTGCCCTCAATTCCATCGATGTGGGCATCGCCATAGGCTCTGCCTGCTCTGTTGCCGCCGATCTCCGGATTGACACCCGTGTGCTGTTTTCTGCTGGTTGGGCGTCGGAAATGTTGCCGTGGCTTCCTGGATGCTCGCAGACCATAGCCATCGCACTCAGTGCCTCGTCGAAAAGTCCATACTTTGACCGTAAGCCGAAAGAACAAAAATAGACAATTGTGGATGATTGTGGATAGTTTTTGCACTATCTTTGTAAAAGATATATAAACAATATAAAATTCTAATGTTATGAAGAATATAGAAGTGGGATACAGTGTGATTCGTGATGGCAATGTGATTTTGCAAGATGTTGCTTCGGTTAAAATTACAGACAGGCAGATTCCGGAAATTGCAAAATACATATTGAGCGATGTTGAATATCAGACGGGTGAGCTTGTCTGTGTCCCGAGCAAAATATATGACCGAATTACGTCGTCAGTGTACGAAGATGCTATCTCAAAGTTGGGCAAACGGAAAGATGCGCTTTATGGCGACGATGAGGTTGAGTTGGAGGAATTCTTGCCCGATTCTCTTTTGAAACTGTTGCCGGAGGAAGTTGTTGCCGTTCTGCCGTTTGAAAGCAATCTTGAAGATGAAGAGTCGGATGTGGAGGAAGAGAAATGTGTCAAGAAAGGGTGTGAATTGCCAGAACCAGACAATAGCAATACTCTGTACCTTGTGATTAAACAAGTGTACTTTGACCAGATAATCGCAGGTACAAAAACGGAAGAATATAGAGAGGTAAAATATTCTACTTACAAAAAGTATGTCAAGACGGAAGATGACGGCAGCGTGATGTTTAGTGACGCGATTTCTGATGAGGAGCTGTCGAAATATCAATGTGAAGACGATCTGAACATCTACAACAATGGAGTCTGTCCATTGATCCCTAAGAACTGGTGTTATCTGAATCTTGCAGTCGGCTACAATAAAAAGCGTGACACGGCATTGGTGGAAGTTGTCGACATAACATTTGAGGCGGAAACTGACAAGTCTGGTAATGTCGTCCGCTTTGATTTTGATGAATCAGACAACGTGTGCTTCTCTCCAACGGGGAAACTATGCCTGTGGATTGCGATGTTCCATTTAGGAAAAGTTGTAAAGAAGGAAATTGTTTCAAAATAAAAAGGTAATGCCTGCCGCGGAGTGTGAATGCAGGCGTCTAAATAAGCATAAAAAAGCCGCATCCTCAAAGGGTGCGGCTTTTCTTATGAATTGTATTCTCGAGGATTACTTGCCTTCCTTAGCGAGTTTTTCCTTGAGGGCTGCGAGAGCAGAGATGTCGCCGAGAGTAGTTTTCTCGATAGGAGTGCTCATTACAGGAGCCTCTTCTGCAACTTTTGCTTTCTTAGCGGCTTTCTTAGCCTCAGCCTTTTCTGCACGAGCTTCATCTTCGAAGATGCGGCTGTGAGAGAGGATGATGCGCTTAGAGTCCTTGTTGAACTCGATAACCTTGAAGTTCAGCTTCTCGTCAACCTGAGCCTGAGTTCCGTCTTCCTTAACGAGGTGCTTAGGAGTAGCGAATCCTTCAACGCCGTAAGGCAATGCGATAACCGCACCCTTTTCGAGCATTTCAACGATAGTGCCCTCGTGGATGCTGCCTACAGTGAAGATCGTTTCGAATACGTCCCAAGGATTCTCTTCAAGCTGCTTGTGGCCGAGGCTCAAGCGGCGGTTGTCCTTGTCGATTTCGAGAACTTGAACGTCGATGTCGGCACCGATCTGAGTGAACTCGCTCGGGTGTTTGATTTTCTTAGTCCAAGAAAGGTCAGAGATGTGGATCAAGCCGTCAACACCCTCTTCCAACTCAACGAATACGCCGAAGTTAGTGAAGTTGCGCACTTTTGCAGTGTGCTTAGAGCCAACAGGATATTTCTCCTCGATGTTTGCCCATGGGTCAGCCTTGAGCTGCTTGATGCCGAGCGACATTTTGCGCTCTTTGCGGTCGAGTGTAAGAACTACTGCCTCTACCTCGTCGCCCACCTTCATGAAGTCCTGAGCCGAACGCAAGTGCTGTGACCAAGACATTTCAGAAACGTGGATAAGGCCTTCTACGCCCGGAGCGATTTCAACAAACGCGCCGTAGTCTGCCATAACGACAACTTTGCCTTTCACCTTGTCGCCAACCTTCAAGTTTGGATCCAAAGCGTCCCATGGATGTGGCTGGAGTTGCTTCAAGCCGAGGGCGATACGCTTCTTCTCGTCGTCGAAGTCGAGGATAACAACGTTGAGCTTCTCGTCCAATTTCACAACCTCGTTCGGGTCGTTTACGCGACCCCAAGAAAGGTCTGTGATGTGGATCAAGCCGTCTACGCCGCCAAGGTCGATGAATACACCGTAAGAAGTGATGTTCTTGACAGTTCCTTCCAATACTTGACCTTTTTCCAATTTGGCGATGATTTCTTTCTTCTGTTGCTCGAGCTCTGCCTCGATGAGGGCTTTGTGAGACACGACAACGTTTTTGAACTCTTGGTTGATTTTAACAACCTTGAATTCCATAGTCTTACCAACGAATACATCGTAGTCGCGGATTGGCTTGACGTCGATCTGAGAACCTGGCAAGAATGCCTCGATTCCGAATACGTCTACGATCATACCACCCTTTGTGCGGCACTTGATGTAACCCTTGATGATTTCGTTGTTCTCGAGAGCCTCGTTGACGCGGTCCCAGCTGCGTGCAGCGCGTGCTTTCTTGTGAGAGAGGATCAACTGACCCTTTTTGTCTTCCTGGTTTTCGATGAATACTTCAACCGTGTCACCAACTTTCAAATCAGGGTTGTAGCGGAATTCGCTCATAGGGATGATACCATCTGATTTGTAGCCGATGTTTACAACAGCCTCGCGTTTGTTCAACGCAATAACTGTACCTTCGATAACTTCCTTGTCTTTTACTGTGTTCAAGGACTCATCGTAGGTTTTCATCAACTCTTCGCGAGTTTTGCCTGTCTCGACCTGGCCGTGTTCGTACGAATCCCAATCGAAATCTGCAATAGGAGAATTTGTTAATTCGCTCATTTAAAAATAATTGTTAATAAAATAAGTTAATTTAGTAAGTTAGACATTATGTTAATAATAGTCGGCTGCAAAGGTACGCATAAATTTCTATATTACAATAACTTTGCTGCACTTTTTTAGCTAAA
>ENA-ORRL01001143-ORRL01001143.1-human-gut-metagenome-genome-assembly--contig:-NODE-1143-length-22564-cov-5.740148_pt1 | contig 22564 bp, 21 predicted proteins | sample MGYA00242175_ERZ509134 | MGnify/ENA primary metagenome ERZ509134 (study PRJEB26280, sample SAMEA2338660) | human gut metagenome | biome: human gut; feature: human-associated habitat; material: faeces... | reverse complement strand
TGGGTTTCACCCCTTGACCCTGACCAGGGGCGTGCCCCTGGACCTTTTGCTCGCTTCGCTCGGTGTTGGGGCACAACTCTGGTCAGCTTTGCCCATTCCTAATTCCTCATTCCTAATTCCTCATTCCTCACTCCTCACTTTTTACACCTGTATTTAAACTTGACAAGTGTCTAAAAAAATGTTACTATACTATAGTAATAAAACTTATATGCAAATTCTCGGTCCTATCGGAAAGGAAATGATACTATGTCAAAATCTGTCGAGATCCAATCTCAGGATCTAACCAAAAGATACACCCTCGGCGAGGAGATCTTCAACTCCGTTTCACACGGTGCAGGCGGTCTGCTATCCATTGCCGGCACTGCCGTTCTTATCGTTCTCGCTGCCATTTACTCCAACGCTTGGGGCGTTGTAAGCTCCGCTATTTTCGGAGCTTCTCTTATCATACTTTACACCATGTCAACCCTTTATCACGCTATCACCAATCCAAAAGCTAAAAAATTCTTCAGAATAATGGATCACAACACCATTTTCTTCCTCATCGCAGGCACCTACACCCCTATCACCCTTGTGCCTTTGAGAGGTGCGTTTGGCTGGGTTCTTTTCGGAATCGTTTGGGGTGCGGCTATTCTTGGCATTGTGCTGAACTCATTGACCTTGAAAAGTTCCGCAAGCCTTCTGTTATATGCTATATCGCAATGGGCTGGGTAGTTATAATCGCTGTCAAACCTATGATAGAAAAGGTTTATCCTCTGTCCTTGTGGTTTATTCTTATAGGCGGACTTTTCTACACTGTGGGCGTTATTTTCTATGTTAAAAAGAACAAGAAATATTTTCACTCAATATGGCATTTGTTCACCATTGCGGGAAGTGTTTTCCACTACTTTGCGGTGCTTATGATGATAACACATGACTAAAAGATCATCCCGAGGGTTTGCGTCCTCGGGATTTTTCTGTTTAGAGAAAATATTTCTAAAATGAAATATATGGCGGTTTTTCTATTGCAAAAATGGCCGAAAAGTAGTATAATCATAATGATGTATTATATGTGACTGCACTGAAATTTTCACATGGGTGCGGTTTTGACATGAAAGGAGCATTTTATGCGTAGATCGGGTATTTTAATGCACATATCCTCTCTGCCTAACGATTATGGTATCGGCAAGCTTGGCAAGGAGGCTTATGCTTTTGTGGATTTTCTTGAAAAGGCTCACCAAAAATGTTGGCAGATACTTCCTATATCTCCTACAAGCTATGGTGATTCGCCATATCAGAGCTTTTCTGTTCACGCCGGAAATCCATACTTTATAGACCTTGAAGCTCTGGAGAAAGAGGGTTATCTGAAACCTGCGGAATACAAGGATATTGAGTGGGGCGATGACAAAGGGTCTGTTGACTACGGCAAGATATACGAGGTCATTTTCAAGGTGCTGAGGACGGCACACAAGCGTTTTCGCAAGAAGCCTGAAAAGGCATACTCAAAATTCGTGGTGGAAAACAAAGACTGGATATACGATTACGCTTTGTTTATGTCACTGAAATTTGCCAACAAGGGCAAAGCTTGGTATGAATGGGACGAACCGCTGAAAATGTACAAGCCTAAGGCGATAAAAAGTGCTAGGAAAGAATATGCAAATGATATAGACTTCTGGTGCTTTGTGCAGTATAAATACTTCCAGCAGTGGAAAAAGCTAAAGGCTTATGCCAACGAAAAGGGCATCGAGATAATAGGCGATATTCCCATATATGTGGCATATGACAGTGTTGAGGTGTGGAGTACACCACAGTATTTTAGCCTTGACAAGGAGAAAAAGCCTGTTGAGGTGGCAGGATGTCCACCTGACGCATTCACGGCAGACGGTCAGCTTTGGGGCAATCCTCTTTACAACTGGGAATACATAGCAAGAGATAAATTCCGCTGGTGGGTAGAGCGTATAAAGGCGGCTTCTAACACCTATGACGTGGTGAGAATAGACCATTTCAGGGGCTTTGAAAGCTATTACTGCATACCATACGGTGCAAAGAACGCCAAAAAGGGCAAGTGGAGAAAAGGTCCTGACATGAGGCTTTTCAAAGAAGTGAGAAAACAGCTTGGGGACGTGAAGATAATCGCAGAGGACTTGGGTTTTCTTACAAAGCACGTTGTAAAAATGCTCAACGCAAGCGGATATCCTGGCATGAAGGTGCTGGAGTTCGGCTTTGATTCTGACAACACAAACGGCTATCTGCCCCACAATTTTAAGACCACAAACAGCATTTGCTATACAGGTACGCACGATAACGAAACCATACTTGGCTGGATAAAGAGCTGTGACGAAAAGACCAGAAGCTACTGCAAGGACTATCTTGGAGTTACAAAAGACGAGTTCGTGCCTTGGGCAATGGTAAGACTTTGTTGGTCTAGCGTGTGTGATACAGCTATCGCACAAATGCAGGATATACTTTGCCTTGACGATAAAGCCAGAATGAATACACCGTCAACAGTGGGAGCAAATTGGAAGTGGAGATTGGAAAGCTTTGATAAGCTTGATGATACTTTGGCGGAAAGATTGGCGAAGATAACAGCAGTGTATGGCAGATAGAGCAGGGCTAAATGAGGAATGAGGAATGAGGAGTGAGGAATGTGCATAGCTTATCAGAGTTGTGCACAAGCACCGAGCGTAGCGAGCAATAAAGCGCAGGCTCAAGCCCGACGCTAGAGGGCTTGTGGGGTCAAGGGGCAAAGCCCCTGCGGAGTTTGAGGCAGAGCCTCAATAGGCGTAAGCCTACTAAGCGGTGCAGAACAAATCCAAAAAGCACATAGAACCCAAACATCAAATAAAACCAACATCGAAGCATAAACCTGCACCGCTTTTCTATCCCTTAGCACAACGTAAATCCGCAAAGAGCGAAGCGATTTTGCGGCACAGCAAACTCGCCCGAATAATCCGTAGGGGCGAACATCGTTCGCCCGCATGGTATGCAACCGGTACCATGTAAACAAAATACCCCCAATAACTTAAATCAAAAAAATTTTCACCCCCCCCCTTGACAAAACATGAATATATGATATAATAAACATATGAACAGTTATTCATATGATGAATTGAAATGCCCCATATCGAATATACTAAAACAATAATAAGAAAAGGAGAGCGAAAATAAATGAGCGAGAATACAGTAAAGCATGAGCATAAACAGTGCGGAGGAAAGAATATAGAGAAAATGGAGGAAATAGGGAAAACAATGCCCGTTGAGGAGGAGATATATGACGTGGCAGAGCTTTTCAAAGTCCTTGGCGACCAAACAAGAGTGAAAATACTCTTTACCCTTATAAAGGACGAAATGTGCGTGTGCGATATAGCCGAGCTGCTGGAAATGTCACAGTCAGCTATATCACACCAGCTGAGAGTGCTTAAACAGGCCAGACTTGTGAAGTATAGACGTGAGGGAAAAACAGTCTATTATTCAGTTTCCGATGAACACGTCGCTATCATACTCAATATGGGTATCGAGCATATCAGCGAGTAAAGAAAGTGATCTGTTTTTTTGTAGTATAGGAGAATGTGAAATGAGTAAAATGACTTTGCTTCTTAATGAACTCGATTGTCCTCATTGTGCGGAAAAGATCGAGAAACGTGTGGGCGAGCTTTCAGGTGTTAAAAGCTCTAGCCTTGACTTTATCAATAAAAAGCTCACAGTTGATTTTGACGGCGATAAAAACGCCCTCTTTGCCGAGATAGAAAACGTCGTCCATAAGCTTGAACCTGACGTTAGCGTGAAAGAGCTTGGCGATTGCGCTGAGAAAACGCTATATCTGAAGCTGGAGGATCTCGATTGCCCTAACTGCGGTGAAAAGATAGCAAACCGTGTGGGTGAGCTTGCAGGCGTTATTTCATCAAACGTTGATTTTATCAGCAAAAAACTTACTGTCAAAACAGACGGTTCTAATCCTGACCTGCGTATCATGATAGAAGATACCGTCCATCAGCTTGAGCCTGACGTTACTGTTAAGGATTATGGTGCTCAGACAGCAGAGGAAGAGCCTGTGAATGACCATAAGGGCGAGATAGTCAAGCTTTCTGTGGCTATCGTGTTCTTTATCGCATCAATGCTTTTGGATAAGCTTGGAAGCGGCACTGTATGTGAGTATCTCAGTGCAGGCCTTGCAATAGTTGCTTACCTTATCGCAGGTCTTGACGTTGTTATTGCCGCCGTAAGAAACCTTGTTAAAGGCGAGGCTTTTGACGAATCTCTGCTCATGACTATCGCAACAGTTGGCGCATTTGCACTTAAAGACTTCCGTGAGGGTGCAGCCGTTATGCTGTTCTTCCAGGTGGGTGAGCTTTTCCAGACTATCGCCGTTGAGAAGTCAAGAAAATCTATCACAAAGCTTATGGAGCTTAAGCCTGAGTCTGTAACAGTTGTAAGAAACGGCAAAACATACGAGCTTCCTCCTGAGGATATCCTCAAGGACGAGATGATCGCCGTAAAAACAGGCGAGAGAATACCTCTTGACGGTATCGTAACAGAAGGCGAATCAGAGCTTGATACATCAGCACTTACCGGTGAGTTTCTTCCTGTTGAGGTCAAAGCAGGTGACAGCGTCCTCAGTGGCTCAACAAACCTGAGAGGACTTCTCAAAGTTCGGGTCACAAATACCTTCCACGAGTCTGCAGTGTCGAAAATTCTCGATATGGTGCAAAACTCCAGCGAAAGAAAAGCCAAGACCGAAAAGTTCATCACACGTTTTGCAAGAGTTTATACCCCTGCGGTAGTAATTGCTGCACTTGCACTCGTGTTTATACCAAGCTTCATTCTGGGCTTTGACCAGTTCTCAAAATGGCTCTATAGAGGACTTCTGTTCCTTGTAATATCCTGCCCATGCGCACTTGTTATCTCAGTGCCTCTCTCGTTCTTCGCAGGAATAGGCGGAGCTTCTAAAAAGGGAATACTTATAAAGGGTGCAAAGAACCTCGAAACAATGGCGAAGTGCAAAACTCTCGCAGTTGATAAAACAGGTACGCTCACAAAGGGCAAGTTCACTGTCCTCAGCGTAAACCCACAGGGTGTTTCACAGGATATCCTCCTTGAAGCCGCCGCATATGCAGAAAGTATGTCAACTCACCCTATCGGTATCTCCATAGTGCAGAGATACGGCAAGGAAATAGACGGTGCAAGACTTTCTGATGTTGAAGAGATAGCAGGAAACGGCGTAAGAGCAAAGCTTGACGGCAAGGAGATACTCTGCGGAAAGAAAGCGCTTCTTGAAGCAAACGGCATTGCCGCACAAAGCTCAGAAGACTCCGCAACGGCAGTTTATGTTGCCCTTGACGGCAAGTTCATAGGCGAGATACTCCTTGGCGACGAGATAAAAGAAACCTCTGCCACAGCCGTTTCAAGACTTAGAGAGCTTGGCGTTGAAACTGTCCTCCTCACAGGCGATAAGAAAGATACCGCCGAAAAGGTGGCAAAGAAAGTGGGCATAAAAACATTCTTCAGTGAGCTTCTCCCTGAAAACAAGGTTGAAAAGGTCGAACAGCTTATAAAAGACCCCGACCGTAGACTTGTTGCATTCGCAGGGGACGGAATAAATGACGCACCTGTTATCGCAAGAGCAGATATCGGTATCGCAATGGGTGGCTTAGGCTCAGATATCGCCATTGAAGCCGCAGACGTTGTGCTTATGAACGACGATCCGTCAAGCATAGCAGACGCAGTAAAGATATCCCGAAAGACTATGACAATAGTAAGAGAGAATATAATTTTTGCCCTTGGAGTAAAAGCCCTTGTGCTTATATTCGGTGCATTGGGACTTGCAGGAATGTGGCTTGCGGTTTTCGCAGACGTTGGCGGCTTAGCCGTAATAGCTATCCTCAACGCCCTAAGAAGCAGCAGAATAAAATAAAAAACTATGTTAAGGCAAAACCGCACAATCTTTGTGCGGTTTTGCCTTAAAGGCGGACGCTGGAAAAAGCTCCGCCTTGTTTCTGTCATTGACAATAAGCCTGATATGTACTATAATATTGGTATTGTAAAAATGAACGGAGGTGCAGTCAGGTGGCTAATAAAGACAGACAACAAAACTACACAAACGATAATAAGCCTCAGGACTACTATGAACAGGAATATCAGCGACAGCTTGACGAGTTCAATCGCATAAGCGGTGCTGGCGGACAGCGTGTTCAGCAAATAGACGAGGGCGTGAACGACTTTGACGATTACTATGACGCTGGCTACCCTGATGATAATACACAGGGTACAGCTCAGCCATACGGGCAGGGAAGCCGTTCATCATCAGACTATGCAGGCTCATACAGAGAAAGCACTCCAAGACGGCAGACACAGAGCAGACAAACGTCACGTCCACAGAACAGACAGAGCAAGCAGAGAGGTTCAGGCAAGTCAGCAAAAAGCAACAAGACCTCAGCCCAAAGACGAAATAATGACCTGCAATTTGGCAAAAACAATAAAAGCCGTAACGGTCAGACGAACAAAAAAGGTAAAAACAAAGTGGAAAATAAAAAAAGACACCCTATAAAAACCTTTTTCAAGGTGCTTATCATCATACTTTTGGTGGTTTTCATATTGGCGAACGTGCTTATATGGCGATACATAGGCATGGTGAACAAGGTGCAAAGAGGTCAGCGAGCGAACACAGAGGCTTCCATGAACAGCCCTGATGTACGAAATATCCTGCTTATAGGCTCTGATACAAGAAACGCTGACGAGCGTGGCAGAACAGACTCTATGATACTTCTCTCCATTAACAGCACCACAAAAGAGATAACAATGACCTCTTTCATGCGTGATATGTATGTGAATATCAAGGGCATTGACGCTGACGGAAACGATATAGACACATGGTCAAAGCTCAATGCAGCGTATGTTTACGGCGGTGCAGAGCTTCTTATGGATACCATAGAGTATAATTTTGATATTGCCGTTGACGATTATGTTTATATCGACTTTCTGTCATTCGTTGATATCGTTGACGCAGTTGGCGGTATCGAGCTTGACATTTCCGACGAAGAGGCCGAGGGCATGAAGCCTCCAATGGCAGAGCAAAACAAGCTTCTTGGCAATAAAAAGGGTACAGACTATCTTGATAAAGGCGGAAAGAAGCTCCATGTAAACGGCAATCAGGCACTTGCCTATGCAAGACTTAGATATGTTGGCAACGCAGATTTCCAGCGAACAGAACGCCAGAGAACAGTTATCACAAAGATAATCGAAAAGGCGAAAAGCTCAGATCCGCTGACTATAGACAAGTTCGCAAAAGCATCAATGTCACATCTTGCAACCAATATGTCCCAGACACAGCTTTTTGCTCTTACCTATAAGGCGATATTCTCCATGAATTACGAGATAAAGTCCATGAGAATACCTGATGATGATTCCTATTCATATGGCACATCATCTGACGGTCAATCAATTCTCGAAGTGGATTTTGAAGCCTGCAAAGCACTTCTCAGGAAAGAGATATATAACCAGTAAAAAAGAAAAGCTCTGCTTCGGCAGGGCTTTTTATGTGCAAAAATATAGGGGCGCCGTCCCCTGCATGGTTTGTGCGTTTTTAATATAATTTTTTTGTTATACAAAAAAACCCTGCTAATGCAGGGCTTTCTATATTTGTATTATTGTTCAGGTGTCGGTTCAGGCTCAGGCTCAGGAGCAGGCGGATCAGTTTCCGTAACAGGCTCCGTTACTGTTTCTGTAACAGTTTCCGTGTTCGTTGACACCTCAGTGGTTTCACTTGGCTGTGTCAAAGATGGAGTAGTTTCAGTTGCTTTTTTCGTTTCTGTTGAAACCGAAGTTGTTTTGGTGGTCGTTGAAGTTGTGGTCGTGGTGATGTAGCTTGTGGTGGTCGTAGTTGTGGTGGTCTCTTCCTCTGATGAGTCCTCCTCCACAGGTGCGTCACCGAATGCTATAACGCCCCATTTTCCAGACTTCATTACCCATGCCTTGCCGTTGTGAGCAGGTCTTGCCTGATCGAACTCGCCTGGCTTTACGATACAGTTGCCGTCTATGTCATAATAACCATATGATGAATCTATGGATACCGGCAGATAATCGTCAGTGAAAAGATAAGGATGAACTGCCATCTCGTCATCTATCACCTTTCCGCAATAGGCACTCATGTCACCGTCGCACTTGAAGTCGATTATAGTCTTGCCGTCAGAACCAACATATCCCCACTTGCCTTCATCGTTCTCAAAGGCGATGCAGGTAAGTCCTGCGCCTTTGTATGCAGGGGCATAGAAATCAGTGTACTGCATATCAAGTATAAGCTTGTCCTTTTTAGCAAGCCCGTAAAGCGGTTCGCTCACAGGAGAAATGTCATAAAAACCATTGTCAGACTTTTTCACGTCAGCTTCACATACCACAACAGCCTTTTTGCCAGTGTATTCTTCGCCCTGTTCTTCGTCAGCGTCCTTTACATAGATCTTTTCCTCATTGCTGTTCCAGTAATATTTCGGTGAGCTGTCATGATGTTCCGCCGCATAGTATACTACCTGATTCGAGCTGTCGATACTGCAATACTCATATTCATCATTCTTTTCATTTATAATATTGAAAAGCGTGACCTCTCCGCACCAGCAGGTGTAGTAATCGTCATATTCCGCAGGCACTACCATGTTTCCGCTGTAGTCTATAATGCCATATTTGCCATTCTGTCTGATAACAGAATAGTTGGCATAAGCTGTGTTCTTTTCGTTGTTAGGGTCGACCTGACTTCCGTCAAAAGAAATGATATTATCGGCGTTTATAGTCGGCTCTATGAGCCAGCGATAAGCTTGTTTCTGTTCTGAATTTGAGTCAGCCGTATAGGAATAACCACCAGGGGCAACGTCGTCATCAGCACCCTTTTCCCAAGGCATGGCACAGCCTGTAAGCATAGCACCTGCAACAACGGCTGTCAGAGCAGAACAAAAAATCTTGTTCATAAGTTTCCTCCTATCATTTTCTGCTTCTTCCTTATCGCCCATTATCTGTATTTTTTATCTTTTCAGGGCAATATCTACACATACGATTATTATATACTATAACCCCTTTTATGTCAATAGCACAACTTACAAACAGCACCGCAAAGCTGCAAGGATTTTCAGCGATTTTAACACGAAAATCCCCGAAAAATCGTCGTTTAAAGCTTAAAAAGGACTGCCGCCCTGCAAGCGTCAGTCCCCCATATCTGCATGATTATTTTATGAGCTTCTCCGTCCATTTATGCGCACCATTTTCCAATGTTTTGAAATCAAAACAACGCTTTGATATTACGTGTTCAGGCTTGTCATATTTGAGAGCATACAATGAGCGTGCATTGTTTTCAAGAGGAAGTTCTTTGATATATTTCATTTCTCTTTTCAGAAGGTCAATGTATTTGCTTTTGGCAGTATCATTTTTGAAATCAACATACTCCTCGATTTTTCCGTATTCAAGGTCTGTCATTTCAGACACAGGCACAGGGAACATATAATTAAGATTTACAACAGCTATAAGCACGTCATTATGTATTATTTTCTGAAAATCTATATTTGCCTTTATTTTATTGTGTCTTGGCTTTGCAGAAGATACCTGCGTCACATATGCAAGGTCACCCACACGCATAAGCTCTCCAAAGAACGGCTTCAGCTTATCATTTCCGTAGTCTGTCCTTGGTATCCTCGACTCATAATTTTCTCTCAGATAGTCAAGGTAATCCTTGTTTATTATTTTCCACTTCTGCACGTTCATACATCTCCATACAAAAAATAAAGGGTCAAAACAAATTGACCCTTTAAATACCTATTAAAGCGATTTTAGACGGATTCGCAACCCCTATTAAAACAGTATTTTTAAAGGCTCTGTGACCTCTATTAAAGCGATTTTAGACGGATTCGCAACCCCTATTAAAAGAATAAATCTTTCTAATTCTATTATACCACATTATATGTAAATGTCAATAGTAAAGTGTCAGAAATCTTCCTGATTATTCTTCCTCTTCAACCGGCATATTCTCCCAGTTGTGGTAAACGTTCTGAACGTCGTCATCGTCCTCAAGATGCTCAAGAAGCAGACCCATCTTCTTGATAGCGTCCTCGTCTTCGATAGTTGTGTAGTTTGAAGGAACTTTCTCAGCCTCAGCAGAAAGTACCTTGTAACCCATTCCCTCAAGAGCTTCTCTTACAGAAGAAACCTGATTAGGGTCGCATGATATCTCGATAACATCGTCATCAACGTTGAAATCGTCAGCGCCTGCCTCAAAGCAGTCCTCCATTATCTTGTCCTCGTCAGCACCGTTGTTCTCCATAACAACAGTACCAACATCAGAGAACATGAAAGATACACAGCCTGATGTACCCATGTTTCCGCCGAACTTGTCGAAGAAGTGACGGATATCGCCTGCTGTTCTGTTCTTGTTGTCTGTAAGGCACTCAACGATAACAGCAACACCGCTTGGACCGTAACCCTCGTATACCATTGACTCATAGCTGTTCTTGTCGCCGTCGCCTGCTGCCTTTTTGATAATTCTATCGATATTATCGTTAGGCACGTTGTTTGACTTAGCCTTTGCGATAAGATCTCTCAGCTTTGCGTTACCTGCAGGATCAGCACCGCCCTGCTTAACTACAACAGCGATCTCTCTGCCTATCTTTGTAAATATCTTAGCTCTTGCAGCGTCTGTTGCACCCTTTTTTCTTTTAATGTTTTCCCATTTTGAATGACCTGACATTTGATTCACTCCTTGATGTAATATTATTCATTGATGCTGCCCACAGACCATGCTGCCTCGAACAGTTCACCTATACGTTCCTCACGCCCCGTGAGATATAAAAAACCGAAAAGACATTCCAAACCTGTCGCCATGCGGTATTCCCCCACAGTGGAATGTTTCGGAGCATTTATGCCCTTTGCATTTCTGCCCCTTTTGAAAATATCCATTTCCTGTTCGTTAAGCAGCCCCTCGTCAAGCCACTTGTGAACAGCCTTTGCCTGATATTCCGCACACACCCTCTCAACAGTGAGCTTGTGCAGCTTGTCCGCAGGCATATTAGCTTCAAGGATAAGCTTTTCCCTTACCCTTATCTCGTAAACGCCGTCCCCGATAAAAGCCAGTGCCAGAGGGGAGTATTGCATGGCGTCCATATCAGAAAGCTTTCCCGTGATGCTCCCTCCTATCTGAGATATTCAAACTCAAAGTCGAATATAGAAACAGTGTCGCCCTCTTCGATACCCATTTCTTCCAGCTTGTCGATTATGCCGCTGGTCCTGAGTACGTTCTGGAAATACTGGAGGGAAGAGTAATCGTCCATATTAGCCGTCCTGAGTATGTCAAGAAGCCAATCTGCTTCCACGAAATAAACGCCGTCCTCCACAGTAACACGGAAGTCTTTCTTTGAGATGAGCTTATCGTCAAGCTCCTCCTGAGTGAGCGGCTGAGCTTCAAACTGCTTGACAGGCGGAAGAACAGAAAGTCGCTCCCATACGCCGTACATAAGCTCTTTTGTACCCTTTGTGGTAGCGGCAGAGATCTCATAGAAGAGAAGTCCCTGATCCTCAACATAGTTTCTCAGTCTTTCTACCTGCTCAGGGGTAGCCATATCGCTCTTGTTTGCGGCAACTATCTGCGGAGCTTCCGCAAGCTCCATTGAGAAGTTTTCAAGCTCGTGATTTATCGCCTTGAAATCCTCGATAGGATCTCTGCCCTCGCTGCCTGAAACGTCGATAACGTGAACGATAAGTCTGCACCTCTCAACGTGTCTGAGAAATTCGTGACCAAGACCGACGCCCTCGCTCGCACCCTCGATAAGACCTGGGATATCTGCCATAACAAAAGATTTTCCCTCTTCTATCTTAACAACGCCAAGCACAGGCGTCAGGGTAGTGAAGTGATAGTTGGCTATCTTTGGCTTTGCCGCTGATACAACAGAGATAAGTGTGGATTTACCCACGTTCGGGAAGCCCACAAGTCCCACGTCTGCAATAAGCTTGAGTTCAAGCATTACCTCATATTCGTCACCACGAAAACCCGGCTTTGCAAACTTCGGTATTTGCCTTGTGGAAGTGGCAAAATGAGCGTTTCCACGCCCTCCCTTGCCTCCGTGAGCGATAACAGCAGGCTCATCGGTAGAAAGGTCGGCAAGTATCCTGCCGCTCTTTATCTCTTTAACCACAGTGCCTCTAGGAACTTTCACCACAAGGTCGGGAGCATTCCTGCCTGAGCAGTTTTTGGCGCCGCCGTTCTGTCCCTTTTCGGCAACATATTTTCTCTTATATCTGAAATCTATAAGGTTTGAGATATTGTCGTCAACAACGAAAACAATATCTCCGCCCTTACCGCCGTCACCGCCGTCCGGACCGCCTGCCGCAACGTATTTCTCACGGTGGAATGAAACTGCACCGTCACCGCCGTCACCGGCTTTTATATAGATCTTCGCCTGATCGACAAACATGATCAAACCTCCTTATAAATGATATTATGCGTAAATTTAGTTGTCATTAACCAACAAAAGACCCCAAGCCTAAGGCTCAGGGTCATATGTTACAAAATTAAGCCTTGGGATAAACCGAAACCTTCTTGCGGTCTCTACCGAGTCTTTCAAATCTTACAACACCATCGCTTGTTGCGAACAGAGTATCGTCAGAACCCTTCTTAACGTTCTCGCCTGGGTGAATGTGAGTACCTCTCTGACGAACGAGGATGTTACCAGCCAGTACGAACTGACCGTCAGCTCTCTTTACGCCAAGTCTCTTTGACTCAGAATCACGTCCGTTCTTTGTAGAACCCATTCCCTTTTTATGAGCGAAAAACTGCATTGAAATCTTAATCATCTAAATTACACCTCCATAAAATGTAATCCGTCCGATCAGTTATCTCTGACCGTGACTTTGATCCTGCCTGAAAATTCCTCAGCTAAGAAATATAAATGAGTGAGAAGCCCTAAAATTAGCTTGTCCCCCTCCTCTGAGCTGTCATTTTCAAGCCTTAATATTATTTCGTTTTCTTCCACTGCAACATCAGCCTTTATCTTAAAAGCCTCAGTGACAGTGTTAGCCGTCAACATTACAGCAGACGATACACTTGCACAGCATACGTCCTCGCCATAATCTGCATAACCTGCGTGACCCGTTATACGAAATCCCACAAGTCTGTCATGCTCATTTCTGAAAAAATCAGCACAGATCATTATGCGTTGATAGCTTCGATCATAACCTTAGTGTAAGGCTGTCTGTGACCGATCTTGGTCTTTTCGCCCTTCTTTGGCTTGTAAGTGAATACAGTCACCTTCTTGGACTTGCCGTTCTTGATGACCTTAGCTGTTACGGAAGCGCCGTCAACATATGGAGCGCCAACCTTGATACCGTCGTCAGCGCCAACTACCATTACCTTATCGAAAGTAACAGCGTCCTCAGCGTTTACGTCCAGCTTCTCTACGAAAACCTCATCACCAGGCTTAACCTGATACTGCTTTCCGCCTGTTTCAATTACTGCGTACATTACGAATGCACCTACCTTTAAATAAACTCGCTACGCACGGTGGTCTGCAAATACAAACACTTATGACCGTGAATATGCGGCTTTAATATCATAACATATCCGCCCCAAAAAGTCAAGCACAGCTCTGTTTCTACTTAAAAATTTACAGAAATTTAACTTTTGCTTTGCCTTTGCTTAAGCTTTTTTCTGTATCCAAATGGTCTCTGATGATTTTTTGTCATTACCATTCCAAGAACTACCCAGAAATAAGGCGCAGTGTTTACAACACTGCTATTGAAGCAAGCCTGTGAAGTGTAGGCAATGAACATTGTCAAAAAAATGCAGGTCACAACAGCGTTCGCACGATCTTTGTTTATGCTTTTGAGCGCGCTCTTCATTCCTGTGAAGAACGCATAAAACAGAAGCGCAAGGTAATTTACTAAGGCAAAAACGCCCTCGGTAACAAGTATGTGTATGTATTCATTGTGTCCTTTGCCCTGTGACCAAGGAAGCGTAGAAAAATCTGCCCTGTATTCAAATGCGTCACGATAATTGTCAAGTCCGATACCTGTCAGCCAGAAATCAGGCACAGATTCAAGCCCGATACGCCAAATATAGCCACGCCAACTGCCGAATGAATCAAATGCAGAAAGAGAACCCATATTCTCAAATTCGCCTATGGTAGTTTCAAGGTCGCCATTAAGTCTTCCAAAAAATTTAACAAGAATAAAGAATATCACGCCAAATGCCGCCAAAACAAGTCCGTAACGCTTCAAATGACATTTCAAATCCGATTTTGACTTCTCTTTTCTGTGCAGAAGAAATATAAGTATCACAGCAAATATCATAAAGCAAATGTTGCCTACCAACGATATTCTTGTGCCTGTTGATATGGAACAGTAAAAGCATAGGAGGTCTGCTACAAATAGTATAATGCACGTCTTTTTGCTCTTGGCAAATAAGAACAACATTGTGCAGCAAGCAGTGAAAACTGTGCTTATTCCCGCATAGAAGTTTGAGTTTTGGGTAAGTCCGTACACCCATTTGTTTTCTTCATGAGATTCTGCATCAAAGTACGCATAATATGGCCATGCTCCAACAGATTCTAACACGCTAGGTACTATATTTATAGTTGTCACAGTAACAAATGCAGCAAGGATATATTCTTTGTATTTAAGTTTTTTGACATTTGTTGCTGCAAACATCAAGGCGAAATATGCCATATAATGTATAAACCATTCGTCATAATAGAAACCGAAAAGAGTCTGATTTCTGTCATGCGAAAATGCGCTTGATATTACGGCAAACATAAACAATGTGAAAAGAAAGAAGTCAGACGGATAATACTTTTTTCGGTTTGTGATAAAATATGCCACTGCCATTATACTGCCCACCCAGCCTGCAAAGTCAACGATAACAGGCTGTGACACAAAATACTCGTTGTGAACTAGCGTTGCGATCTCACCTAAAGGTATCAGTACCAATGTGAGTATTATAAATAAAGTGAAGTTTTTTTCAGTGGCTATTATTTTTGAGTAGTGAATAGCCTTTTCTTTTATGTTTCTTTTCATATTATACCCTCTTTTACTCAAAGCGACACCACACGGCATTTATGCGGGCTGCCTTAACAAAATGTAGATATATTATATCACGTGTATTAACAAATGTCAAGAATTTCAATTGCAGAACCTTTGAAGCCTGATATGTAAACATTTCTCCTTAAACCTATTGTAAACTCGCAAAAAATATGCTATAATAAGTGTGTATACATTATATAATATTACGAAAGAGGTCGAAGAACAATGACAAATTCTTATGAAAGCCCGTTTTGTACCAGATATGCAAGCAAGGAAATGCAGTTTATTTTCTCTGCTGACAAGAAGTTTACTACTTGGAGAAAGCTGTGGGTAGCCCTTGCCCGTGCTGAAATGAAGCTCGGTCTTAATGTTACTCAGGAGCAGGTAGACGAGCTTGAAGCTAACATTGATAATATAGATTATGCCGCTGCCGCTGAGCGTGAAAAGCTTGTTCGTCATGACGTTATGTCACACGTTTATGCTTATGGCCTTGTTTGTCCAAAGGCAGCAGGTATCATTCACCTTGGCGCAACTTCATGCTATGTAGGCGATAACACAGACGTTATCATCATGAGAGATGCACTTAAGGTCGTAAAGAGAAAGCTTGTTAAGGTTATCGACCAGCTTGCAAAGTTTGCCGATAAGTATAAGGCTATGCCTTGCCTTGCTTATACTCACCTCCAGCCTGCACAGCTCACAACAGTGGGCAAAAGAGCTACTCTTTGGTGCAACGAGCTTCTTATGGATCTTGAAGATCTGGATTTCAGACTTGCTAACCTCAAGCTCCTCGGCTCAAAGGGAACTACAGGCACTCAGGCATCATTTATGGAGCTTTTCCACGGTGATACTGATAAGGTAAAAGAGCTTGAAAAGATGATAGCCGAGGAAATGGGCTTTGACGCTGTTGTTCCAGTTTCAGGTCAGACCTATTCAAGAAAAATGGACTATCAGGTATGCTCAGTTCTTGCCGGTATCGCTCAGTCTGCTATGAAGTTCTCAAACGATATAAGAATTTTGCAGTCCTTCAAGGAGATCGAAGAGCCGTTCGAGAAAAATCAGATAGGCTCTTCCGCTATGGCATATAAGAGAAATCCAATGAGAGATGAGAGAATAACATCACTTGCCAGATACGTTATCTGCGACGTTCTCAATCCTGCATTCACAGCAGGTACACAGTGGTTTGAGAGAACTCTCGACGACTCTGCAAACAAGAGAATTTCCGTTGCCGAAGCTTTCCTTGGTGTTGACGCTATACTTAATATCATGCTCAATGTTACAGATCCTGACAACGGCTTGGTAGTATATGACAAGATCATCAGAAGAAGAGTTATGGCAGAGCTTCCTTTCATGGCTACCGAGAACATTATGATGGACGCTGTAGAAAAGGGCGGAAACAGACAGGAACTTCACGAAAGAATAAGAGAATATTCAATGGTAGCAGGCGCAAGAGTTAAGAAAGAGGGACTTGACAATAACCTATGCGAGCTTATCCTTAACGACCCTATGTTCATGATAACAAAGGAAGAAATGGATAAGATAATGAAGCCTGAAAACTTTATCGGCAGATGCCCACAGCAGGTGGACGAGTTTATCGAAAATTGCGTAAAGCCTGTTGTTGAAGCAAACGGCGTGTCTGACGATGTTGCAGAAATAAACGTATAATATCAAAGGATAAAAATTTTTCAGCGGGCTGATAGGTCTTTTCAGATCGTCAAGCCCCTGAATTTTATCTGATAAACATTATGAAGAAAAGCCAAAAAGGGGAGAAAACGTGAGAAACGGTGATAAAAATGGAACTTGAACAATATAAAAGCAGTGCCTTTGAAATATTCGACAGACTTCTCAGAGCCATGAGAAGCCCCGAGGGCTATGTCCACCCGCAATCCCTTTTGTGCTGTATAGGTTCTCTTGCAGGCTATTCCTGCCAGCAGGACGTGAGAAAGCTTTTCATGACAGAGGGTGTTAAAGAAGAGGACGTTTTCACAGTGTTCACTGATAAGTCGGGCAGAAAGTATTTCTACGGCGATATCATTGACGAAAAGCTTGTGGGCAATAACTACTCAGTGTGGTCTTTTACCGCAGGAGTGCTAAAAAAATATAACGAGCCTTTTACGGACGTTGGGGAAATGCTGCGCTACACTGCGGCAAACGCAGGGGGCGCAAGCTTTGGCAAAATAAGAAACTGCACCACAGGTGAAACTGTCCAAAGCTATATAAAGCTTCTTTGGCAACCGCTTCTGCCTATAGCACAGAAATCAGCAGGCAGGGGAGAACTTCACATAGTTTTCGGACTTTGCATACAAAAAGCCATGATGACCTGCAAAAGCGCAGTGTCGCTTTCAGAGTGCGCAAGAATAATAATGGAAAGCGCTTTGACAGGTGCAAGGGTGGACTTCAAGGACTTGTAAGGTAAACAAAATAAAAAAAATAGGGAGAAACTTAATATGAAAAATAGCAGAAAAACAGCCGTATTGCTGGCGGCATTGCTGTCAGTGTCACTTTGCGCCTGCGGACCTGTTGAGGAAGCCGCAGACAGCGTTTCAGAAACGAAAGATACTACTACTGCGGAAGCGGTGTCAGATACGCCCGACAGTGTGGAGGAAAGTTCGCAGACGGATGACAGTTCGCAGGTGGAAATAATTCGTGACCCTGAGCTTGTTTGTGACCTTAGCGAAATACCATATACAGCCAAATGCACCGTAGAGGGCAATTTTGGTGCAGAGGCAATGCTTTCTGATTATTATGGTATAAACGCAATGATAAATTCTGACGAGCCGCTCCTTAGTATACCTGTCAAGTATACTGACGCTGATTTCGGGGGTGGGGTCATTCGTTTTGAGTTTAGCGACAAAATAAGCGACGAGCAGAAAGCCAGTGCAGTTATAATGCAGTTTGACGAGGATAGCACGTTCACGAAACTTGAAAGTTTCGTTGACGAAAATGGCATTTCTGCGAATATCACCACGGGTGGCGTTTACATGGTCATAGACAGCTATGTTTATGATATGCTTAACGGAGGGTCGGTGGATACAGACCGTTATGATATTGAAAACGGTTTGACCATAGAGCTTTCAGATTTTTCTGCCGCTTTAGAGTTGCCTGAGATAGGTGGATTTTCTGCCGCAAAGTTGGAAAAGCATGAGATAACTACAGATGATTTTGACGGCACGAGAGATGTGAAGATTGTCTATGCAAATCTTATTGACGGCAAAGTGGACGAAAAATATGACGGGTTAAATCTGTCATTGTCTTATTATCAGCGGCTTGACAAGACCACGGTCGATGATATGCTAGATATGTATGCAAAGTCGGCTGATATCAGCTCTGATGATAATGTTTGGCTTGATTATCGGGGACTTGACCTTGGCAATGGCAAGCGTGGCTGTGTTATTGCGGCTCTGGGTGAGGATCAAAGTGTGAACGTTCAGGGTATATACGAGTTTTCTGACAGCGAATATATACAATATAATGTGGTGATACCACTAAAGTATGTTTCAATGGGAGAAGATATTTTCGATTCAGCTATGAGTTTTCGCTATGCAGAATAAACGCATTTATAATGTTTGGGCGGTCTGAGGTGACTGCTGTTTTAAACGCTTTTTGAAAAGCTTTTTATATTGGTAAAAATTTAGCGGTCGTTACCGCATTGAAAGGATTTGATTTGATTGAAGATCGAAACACAATGTTTACACGAGGGCTATACGCCTAAAAACGGAGAGCCGAGAGTAGTGCCTATCGTACAAAGCACAACTTATGTCTATGACTCCTCAAGAGAGATAGCCGAGGTCTTTGACGACCCTACCAAGAGCCTTATCTACTCACGCTTTGAAAACCCTACCACAGACGCAGTTGAGAAGAAGATAGCCGCTCTCGAGGGCGGTGCAGCCGCAATGTGTACATCAAGCGGACAGGCTGCCACACTTTGCTCTATCCTGAACATCTGTCAGGCAGGGGACAGCTTTATAGCTTCCACTTCTATCTATGGCGGCACCATAAACCTTTTCAGCATAACAATGAAAAGACTTGGCATAGAGTGTATCTATGTTGACCCCGACGCTACAGATGATGAGATACAGGCGGCATTCAAGGATAATACAAAGCTTGTTTTCGGTGAAACTATCGCAAACCCTGCGCTGACAGTTTTCGATATCGAGCGTTTTGCAAATATCGCCCATAAGAATGGCGTTCCTCTTATTGTTGATAATACTTTTGCTACTCCATACCTTTGCAGACCTATCGAGTGGGGCGCAGATATCGTTATCCATTCTACATCAAAGTATATGGATGGCCACGCAGTTCAGGTTGGCGGCGTTATCGTTGACAGCGGCAAGTTCGATTGGATGGGCGGAAAGTTCCCTTGCATGACCGAGCCTGACGAAAGCTATCACGGCACTATCTACACTGAGAAATATTCTTTTGCACCTTATATCGTAAAAGCAAGAATGCAGCTTATGAGAGATTTCGGCTGCTATCCTGCCGCAAATTCCTCGTTCCTGCTCAATCTGGGACTTGAAACTCTCCCTGTAAGAATGAAGCAGTATTGCGAGAATGCGCTCACAGTGGCAAAATTCCTCGAAAGCAATGACAAGGTAGAGTCCGTTGCATATCCTGGACTTGAAAGCGATAAGTACCATAAGCTTGCTGAAAAGTATCTCCCTCTTGGCACAGCAGGCGTTATCTCGTTCGTTATCAAGGGCGGAAGAGATACAGCGGCAAAGTTCATGGACAGCCTTAAGCTTGCTTCCAACGAAGTTCACGTTGCCGATATCCGTACTTGTATCCTCCACCCAGCCTCCGCAACACACAGACAGCTTTCAGACGAACAGCTCGTTGCCGCAGGCATAAACGGCGGAATGATAAGACTTTCTGTTGGTCTTGAAAATGTCGAGGATATCATAGACGATCTTAAGCAGGGCTTTGCGGCTATCTAAAATCCACCGAAAGGAGAACAGCTTATGGCTTTGGAAAACAAACTTGGTATAACCGACTCTGCGACCCTTGCCAGAACAGAAGAAAAGCTAAGCAAGGAAAAGGCTGTTAAGCTGTTTGAATATGGCATTTTGGATAATCAGAAAGCAGGCAGTTTTCAGGCTCTCGCAGAGATACACAAATATCTTTTTGAGGATATCTATGATTTCGCAGGGAAAATAAGAACTGTGAATATTGCTAAAGGTGGGTTTCGATTTGCCCCTGTTATGTATCTTGAAAGCTCCCTTGAAAATATCGAAAAAATGCCTCAGAACGACTTTGACAGCATAGTTGAAAAGTATGTTGAAATGAATATCGCCCACCCATTCAGAGAGGGCAATGGCAGGTCAATGCGCATATGGCTGGATATGATGTTCAGAAAAGAGCTTTCTATGGCGGTAGATTGGAGCAGGATAGACAAGGAGGATTATCTCCTTGCCATGGAACGAAGCCCCATTCGTGATATCGAAATAAAGCACCTGCTTAAAAACGCCCTCACAGCGGATATAAATGACCGAGAGCTGTTTATGAAGGGCATAGACCAAAGCTATTATTATGAGGGTTATAACAGCTACAGCATTGATGACCTGAGATAAAAAAATCAAGGACGGATATTTCCTGCGAAATACCCGTCCTTTTTATATGCCTATCCATTCTCAGGGAGCGTAACAATAAAATTTGTACCCTTTCCGTATTGTGATTCTACACGGATATTGCCGTTGCACAGCTCCACGATACGCTTAACAAGGGGCAAACCAAGTCCGTTTCCCTCTGAAGCGTGCGCCCTGTCCCCTTGATAAAAACGCTCGAAAATGTGTGATATGGTCTGCTGATCCATGCCAATGCCACGGTCAGTTATCTCAGCCGTTATCACATCACCCTCTTTGAAAAGCTTTACTCTGATAGAGCTTCCCTCTGGGGAGAATTTTATGGCGTTGCCTATTATGTTCACCCACACCTGCGAAAGCATTTCCGCATTGGTGGTGTATTGTATCTCCTGCATATCAATGTCAAAGCTTATGTCCTTAGCCGTCCATTGCTTTTCCAGAAGAAGTATGCAGTTTCTTATCTGCTCGTCAAGGGAAAAGCTTGTCTTGTCAGTGATGATCTGCTGATTTTCAAGCTTTGAAAGCATAAGAATGTTCGATGAAAGATTGGTCAAACGCTTTGATTCGCTGATGATAATGTCAATGTATTCCTGCTTTTTCTCTTCTGACAGATTTTCTTTTTTTAGCTGTTTTGCAAAGCCCTGGATAGAAACGATAGGCGTTTTGAACTCGTGAGAGAAGCTGTTGATAAAATTCTCCCTGAACATCTCGATGCCCCCAAGCTCCTGCGCCATTTTGTTGTAGCTTTCTATAAGCTCGTCTATCTCGCCGTTAAAGCCTGTTACCTCTAACCTTTGAGAAAAATCTCCCTTTTCTACCCTGTGCATTGCCTTTTTTACCTCACGCACAGGTCTTACTATCTTGCTTGCTACAGCGGCAGAAATGCAAGTGCCGATTATTACAGATACCACAAGTCCCACAATAAGGAAAACAAAAGGCATTTGCAAAGGGGATAGAAAATGCAGGCATCTTTTTATGCCTATCATTATAAACCCCGTAAGAAGCCCTGCCCATATCATTATCATAAATACCGCCGAAACTATGCTGGCGTTCATGGTGTAATTTCGCCTGCGCTCTGAGCGAAGAGCAGAGATAAGATGTTTTTTCATGAGCCTATCCTTTCAGCTTGACCGCCTTGTAGCCAAGCCCTCTCACTGTCATTATCTCAAAATCGTGGTTATTCTTCAAATGCTCTCTTATGCGGTTTATGTGTACGTCCACAGTGCGCTCGTCAGTGTCTGAGGTCATATCCCAAAGCTCGTCCATAAGCTGACGGCGGGTGAATATCTTGTCGGGATAGGAAAGAAGCTTGTAAAGAAGCATGAACTCTTTCGGCGGAAGCTCCCTTATGCCCTCAGGGGTCTTGATAGTCAGTGCGTCATAGTCGAGAGTGGTGTCGCCCACAGTTATCTTGTGGTCGCTCACTATCTGTGAACGTCGCAAAAGTGCCTGAATACGCAGAAGCATTTCCTCCTCGTCCACAGGCTTCACCATGTAATCGTCCGTACCTTTTATAAAGCCCTGCTTTTTGTCAAAAGCCGTTTCCTTAGCCGTCACCATTAATATAGGCGTCTGAAACCCAGCCCTGCGGATAGTTTCGCAAAGCTCCAAACCGTCCATACGAGGCATCATAACGTCCATTATAATAAGGTCAACGTGTTTTTCGTCCATTATTTCGAGAGCCTCTATACCGTCACGAGCCTCGATAGGTGTGTAGCCGTTGTCGCTAAGCACATCACAGGTCAGTTTGCGAGTGTTAGTATCGTCCTCCACCACAAGTATGTGAAACATTTTTACCCCTCCGTTCACTTTGCATTTTTTTATTATATCACCGTTTTATTAACGTGATATTAACGATGTCAAGACACATTTAGTTCAAAATTCCATGTTGATCCTGCACAATTTCAGGGGTATTGCCTTGTGCAAACAAATGATTTATATTTTAATTTGGCAACATTTCTGCAATTGTTGCA
>ENA-ORRL01001138-ORRL01001138.1-human-gut-metagenome-genome-assembly--contig:-NODE-1138-length-22641-cov-9.840432_pt1 | contig 22641 bp, 24 predicted proteins | sample MGYA00242175_ERZ509134 | MGnify/ENA primary metagenome ERZ509134 (study PRJEB26280, sample SAMEA2338660) | human gut metagenome | biome: human gut; feature: human-associated habitat; material: faeces... | reverse complement strand
GAAAGTATATCTCCTCTCAATTACAATGGATAGCGTCGAAGTGTGGGAATGGGACGGGGAAAATAAGAAAATATTTTAGGCAGGATAGGGAGAGCAGAAGATATTGGCTTAATAGTGTTGGTGATTACTGAATAATTAGGCATTGGAAAAATAAGGCGAATTTAATTTGATTCAATATATGTGATAGTATTGCTTCACTATTGGAAATGTAACCATGACAGAAGAGCGTTGAAAACATAATCTCATCTATTAATGTAATGACGTGAAATCTACGGAGTCTTTTATAATATTTATATGAAATATTATGTAGTTACAATTTGAAGTTGGAGCAAAACTCATATAAACTGCAGACATTGCCTAATGCTATTTGAAAGTTCATTTGTGGTTAATGGCAGTCTTTTTGCTTTACGTCGTTAACATAATTGGTAAAATCACATGCGATTATATGAGATCAAGAAAATAGTACTGGATAAATTACTAAATTTGTGGTATAATTTGTAAAAAATATTGGGCATATATTAGATGCAAATAAATAGTGTTTTGCACTATATGTGGTGCTACCCTGCACCGGGGATTGTATTGAAAAAACGGTCTCAAATTCTTTTCCTTTACAGTTTGTCCTTTGACGTATGAGTGCAGTGTATTAGATAGATGACGACTTACCTACTTTGCTAGTCGGTGCCCATAGATTCATTGGCCTTCAGGAAGAATTTGATAAGTATGGCCCGAATGAAGAAGCATTTGCGAAGCTGATGTTTTCGAAAAGATGTACCTATTACTTTATTGTGTAAAAAAATGATATTCACATTAAGAAGTGTTTTTCTGTGGGGAGGAAATTATGTACATAAGTAAGATTCACATTCAAAATTATAGAAATTTTGACGATTTTACAATGGAGTTTCATAAAGGGTTAAATGTTATTATTGGGGCAAATAATTCAGGAAAGACAGGACTTCTTCATGCTATTAATCTTTTGGATTCCCCTTCAGATATTTCAGTCAACGATTTTAATAAGAACCTACTTTTACAATACCCCAAATTGTATTCGGATACTGCACCAAGCATTATTATTGAATACAATATCTGTCACAGAATCCGTGAAAATGATACAAATGATGAGAGTATTATTAGACTACTTCCATTTTTAGGTATAAAGGGCTTTGAAGAAAACAGATGCGAACACGACGGAATTGCCGAATATAATATTTCAGCACAAATAAAAGCAGTTTATGCTCTCGATACAAAATATTTGGAAGAATATAGAAGAGCCGTTTCAAATGAAGTCAAAGACTTTGAAACTTATTTGTTGACATTAAAGCGCTTTGTTGGTGATTACTATTCTTGGAATTATACAAATGGCATTAGTGAAACAAAAGCAGAACAGAAATCCGTAACAGAAATTTTTGATATTCGGTTTATTGGCGCGGAACGCACAAGCGAAGAGGTGAGAAAAGAAACTAGACAGGAAATAGTCTCATTTACAAGGGATGCGGATAATGTGGCTGGCTTTGACAAGTTTAGACATGATGTTTCAGAAGAACTGGAGAAGTTATTGTCTCCGTCTATAACAAGATTGGCTGCGTTATTTGAGAACGAAAAAAATGCAATCGGTCTTGAAAAGGGAAATGTTTCTATTACATCAACTGTCCGCGCCGATTTTTCCTTGGCAGATGCATATACTACAGAAGTAAAAGATACAAAAGGCGGATATTCATTGCCGCTTCAATATAACGGCCTTGGATATAATAACTTAATTAATATTTACATGCTGATTAAATTGACTGAAATACGGCCAGGAAAGGACTTCCGAATTCTTTGTTTGGAGGAACCTGAAGCGCATCTCCACCCGGCAATGCAGTATAAGCTCTTCAGATATCTACGTGATTTAGATGAGACTGATGGCCTAAATCAGCAGATTTTTGTTACAACGCATTCAAGTAATATTTCAGCTGTTGCAGGCATAGACAACATGTTTATGCTCGCTTATAACCGTAATAAAGATGGTTCAGATTGTAGTCAACAAAGTTTGCAGGCACAATTTACAGATAAAGACGGAACAACAAATAAAGCTGAAGCGAAAGCTCATCTTACAAAATTTCTTGATGTTACACGGTCAGATATGCTGTTTTCTGATAAAGTCATTCTGGTAGAGGGAATCGCCGAAAAGCTTTTGGTTCCTTTATTTATGGAAATATGCGGTTGCTCTTATGAAGACGAACATATATCAGTCGTTGAAATTGGAGGGAAACACTTCAAGTATTTCGTTGAACTATTTAATGGAAATGCAGTCAAGAAAAAAGTGCTTTGCATTACTGACAAGGACTTCAAGTGGATAGACTCTGATGGAAGCAACGGGTTAAGAAGCTATTCTGAGTATGAAAATGAAGAGCCATCGCATATTACAGAGCTGAAAGAAAAATTTCCAATCGAAAATTTCTGCATTTTCACGCAATCTATTGGTGGACGCACATTTGAAGATGAATTTTTCCTCACTAATATGGTAGATAAATCTGTGGCTTCTGCGATATTTAAGAGGACAATCAGTGACCCAGTAAGAAACTTTTTTGATAAATACGGATTTGACTTGGCGGCTTGGGATGCCCATATCAAAGAACTAGATGGTCGTTCCCGTAAACCAATAAAAAAGCTCATTGATGCGTATAACCTAAGAGCAGATACTTCTGGAAACCAAACTTTTGATTATGAAAATCTGATATTTGCAGAGATATTCCTACACTACGCAAAAGATAAAAAGGGCGATGTTGCCTTGGAAATATTGACAGACAAAACACTTTTTAATGGGGACGGTTCATCGAAACTTGCTGTTCCGCAGTATATTAAGGAGGGCTTGGTGTGGCTAGTGAAATGACATCCGGCGATATTTTCACGCCTGAGCAACTATTATATCATGCCAAGGTCTATGCTGGACCCGGAGCAGGTAAAACACATTTTTTGGTTGAGAATGTAAAGAACATAATTGCGAACAATCCTCAAATAGTGCAAAGCCGTGCGCGAAAAGTGCTTTGCGTGACGTACACAAATGCAGCCGTTGATGAGATTAAACGACGTCTCGATAAGTTTACGGACCATGTCGAGGTATATACTATCCATGGCTTTATTATTAAACACATTATTCAACCGTTTCAGCAAGATCTTAGAGATATCATAAAATCTGATTTTGGAATAACGATGGAAAGCAAAGGAGTGATTTCATCTCAAATCGAAGGAGTGGGAATTTTACACGGTGTTGATAAAGAGGAAATATATGATTTTGTCCGTCGAACGAATCCGGTAGAATTTGAAAATGATGAATTTGAATACAGCAAAAAATCAATGGGGGATATTGAAGTTAATTGCAAATCATTTGTGAAATCAATTTCGAATGGAACTGATCGTAAAATAGAACTTATTGCGCCGCGCAAAATTGATGAAAGGCATGTCAAATCAATAAAAAAGTATGTGTGGTCAGTTGTCAAAAAATTGACGCATAACGAAATTCTTTATTTTGGATATAGGATTCTTGAAAGCAATCCAACCGCGGCGTACTCCATACGTGTAAAGTTCCCGTTTATGTTTGTTGATGAGTTTCAGGACACAAATCCGTTACAGACCTTAATTGTAAAATTAATAGGTCAAAAATCAACTATCATTGGAATAGTGGGGGATGTAGCACAGTCGATATATAGCTTCCAAGGGGCACGGCCAACTGACTTCAAGAATTTTTCTATTGAAGGAGATCGCGAGTTAAAGGAATATGTGATAAATGGAAATCGACGTTCTACCGAAAATATCGTAAACTTCTGCAATTTTTTAAGGCAGTCAGATGACGAAGTTTTACAGTTAAGCCAGCGGCCATACAGCACAGCAGGTGAAAAAGAACAGGCAGAAGCCAAAAAAATTCATTTCCTTATAGGCAATTCACAGATAGTCTATAATACTATCCAAAATATTCTTAACGATGGCGGCGTTGTGCTTACGCGGGCATGGGCTGCGGCCTTCGACTATATACAAGGGATTGATGAGTCGCAGGCAAGGCAACTAAAGAGTATTTATAATTCCTACTACAACTCGCCTATTCAACTTAGGGATGAAATAGCTGAACACAATAATGTGACATGGGTTAGAGCATTTCGTTTTATTTTCAGTTTGTGGGAAAGCTACCTTAATGGCTCATTTATTGATGTTTTAGGTGCGCTAAAGCTATATACCGCTATTGATGCTCGAAAGTTTACACCACAGTTGATATTTCAAATAAGAAAACTTTCGTATAATGTATTCGGTGGAGTTGATGAGCAAAGCTATGCCTGCAAAATTATAGAAAACTTTAATGCAGAAATTGAAAAAGCTGAGTTCTCAATTTTAAGGGATGAGATTTTTGCACCCCAGTTTAGTATTCCAGTATTTGATAGTTTTGACAGTGAAAAATTGATAACCGCGGTATCCAACCTCTTCTGGGGAACAGCATATAGGTTGTTTACAGAAGTTTTTTCCGAAAGCAGTAAGTACATGACGGTACATCAGGCCAAGGGACTTGAATGGGACAAGGTAGTTGTAAGCGTTACTCCTAATAGGTTTGATAAGATCGTAATCGAAGATATCTATTCTAATCCACGATTAATCGGCGAGAGCCCGGCTGATGAATTTACAAGGATGTATTATGTCGCATGCAGCCGAGCAAGAGAAGACTTATATATACATCTTCCCGATATAAGCATAGTTGATAAGCTGGACGAATCCCTCCACACTTTTGCAGAGAAAACCGGAAGCGGTATTGAGTACGAAATTATTCAATAGATGAATTTACATTTGTTGGATACAGCAGTTTGGAATAAAATAGATAATGCAATTAGATTGACGTTTATTGGAAGAGAACTTTTATGGTTGATGCTATAAAAGCATATAGGCAATACAATGTTTTCCAAAAGAAAGATGAACACCACTTAGAGGAACTTTTAAAGTGAATTGTTCTTTTACGAGGGAGGTGTAATCAAAAACAATAAACCTAATTTAGCGAGCTATGGGTAGTACGACTACTCAGACAATAATTAGAATAGCTGTGCTTTGTCTTAGTTTTATATACCATTTTATCTGTGAAAGAAAGCAAAGGAGAAAGTGTGCTATGAGGTGCTTTTCGACAAATCATTTCCTGTTACGATTGAAACGTAGGGCGATATATGCTATACTAAAATAAATACTCAAAAACTTGTATTATGTTATCGCTGGGAAGGAAATGGCTTATGCATATTGACCAGTTGACCTTGAAAAACTTCCGGAACTTTGAGAGTGTAGATATTCCGCTGAATTCTAAAATGAATATTGTGATTGGCAATAACGGAAGCGGCAAAAGTTCTCTGCTTATGGGTGCATTAACTGCTGCTAGCGCCTTCTTTCTTGGAATTGACTACGCTTCTCCACGTAGCATCAAAACGGATGATGTTCGGCATGTAGCGCATGAAGTTAATAAAGTATGTCAGCAGGTGGCTGTCTATCCGGTCGAAGTTTCCTGTGAGGGCGTCGTTAATGGGGTTACCTGCAAGTGGTCACGCTCTTTGAGCGGACCTAAGTCTAATACGACTTATGGTGGGGCATCCGATTTGCGAAATATTGCTTCTTCCTTGCAAAAAAGCGCATCGAATGAATATTCGGAAGATGTACTTCCACTTATTGCTTATTATGGCACTGGTCGATTGTGGGCGCAAAAACAAGCAAAGAAAAAAGGAAAGCAAAAGCTGAAGTCTCGATTTGAAGGCTATCAAGATTGCATTGCTGAACAGGCAACAGACAAACAACTCCTAGAATGGTTTAGTGAGACCACATTGCTTGTTAGTCAAGAAGGAGCTATCCCGCAGATGACTGCGGTTCAGCAAGCACTGGAACGGTGCTTTGCGGATTTGATTGATCACGATGAAACGCAGAAAGTAAAGGTTGAATATCGTCAGCGCTATAGAACAATTGTTGTCGAATACACAAATCGGCGTGGTGAGCGCGAACTTCATCCCATGTACGAGATGAGTGATGGTTATCGCTCAGTTCTAAGCATGGTGGCAGATATTGCGCATAGAATGGCGGTTTTAAATCCACAACTTGACGATGCAATCCTTGAAACGCCGGGTGTTATAATAATTGATGAAGTGGAATTGCACTTGCATCCGGGGTGGCAAAAGCGAATTTTGAAAGATTTGACTTCGGTCTTCCCGAACATTCAATTTATTGTATCGACGCATTCTCCTGAAGTCATTACATCGTACAAAGAAGCTAATTTGATTTTACTAAAGCATGAAGGTAGTGCTTCGCAGATTGAATCGGCATATGGGAAAGATGTAAATACAGTTCTTCGGAGTATTCTGCTTGTAGGGGATCGGCCTGCGGAAATTGAAGAACTGTTCGATAAATTTTCGCAGGTTCTTGATGCTGAAGATTATCCAAAGGCAAGGAAAATTCTATCTCAACTAGAAAATATTCTTGGTTACGATGATCCAGAGGTTTATAAGGCTAGAAGTAGTCTGGAAATTGAACAGATGGAGTGGCCAGAATGAGATACATAAAAAAGTCTGGAACTGAGCCAGAGGATTTGCAAAAGTATAAAAGGGACTGCCGCAGGGCATCCCCTCCGCTAAAAATCACTTACAAAGACATGCCAAAAGATGGCTCACGGAAACAGCTTGCAGTGGATCAAGGGTATATATGTGCGTACTGCATGCGCAGAGTTTGCCTTGATTCGGAGAATAAAGAGCAATATATAAATATAGAGCACATAGTTCCACAAAACCAGTTAACAGATGAAGAAGCGACAAATTTTTCCAACTTCATCGGAGTATGCTCCGGAGGACGAGACAAAAAAGATAACGCAAGGAAAACCTGCGATGCTTACCGTGGGGCGTTAAGTGAAGAGCAGCAAATCATGCAACTTAATCCACTCAATGAGGCTCAGATGGAAACCATTCGTTATCGACCAACTGGTGAAATTTATTCGACAGATAAGGTGCTAAGTCATCAGCTTTCAGAAAAGCTAAATTTGAATGGAGAATCGACCTATTTAAAGGAAAATCGGGCGACGGCCTATCAGAATCTACTTAAAGTACTGAAGAGGGAGAAAGTTCAAGGTAAATGGTCAAAAACACTTTTGAAAAACATGTGGGATGTGTTTTGCAAGCCTAACGAAACCGGCGCTTACCGAGAATATGTAGGGGTTTACGAATATTGGCTCAAGCATTGGATGCATAAATGATGAATTGGATTTTGTGATGCAGGAAGGCACTGCGCAGGCAATTGTTTTCTGCAAAGAGGTGCTTATTATGTGCAACCTTAGTCAGGGCGTCAAGGCCGAAGGAAGAGAGGAAGGCAAGAAAGAAGGCATCAGCATAGGAGAAATTGGGATGCTCGTTCAACTTGTTCGAGAAGGTGATTTGAAACCAGAGCGTGCTGCTGAAAAGGCTAAAATGACAGTCGGAAAATTCAAAAAAATAATGGCGAACTACCCATTGCAGGCTGTATAAAACAAAAAATTGTGTATAAGCTAGCATAAATCGAATGATTAGGCAGCTCGCTTGTATGGGGTTCAAGAGGCCGTGAGTTCGACTCTCGCCACTCGGAGCCCGCGCGACGGTACTCGAACCCCGAAGATCATCGTGCTGCGGGACTATGTCGTCCTCAGAATTGCCGTATAAAGCAAAAGAGCCCCGGCGGGTGCCGGGGCTCTCTTAGTCTATCATGTATTTGCTGGCTGTTGTGACCGCGCAGCAGGCTCCCAGGAATACGAGAGCCGCCACGCTGATCAGGGCGATTATGCCACGCCCAGGATCTTCTTGGTCCTGTTCAGAACGTCAGCAGGATCCAGTCCGGAGCCCTTCACCTTGCCGGCGATCTCCTGCGCCAGCACGTCAGCAGGATTCGACTCGGGCGGCTTCGCTGCGACGCCCTGGATGGTGCAGTAGTCAGGGTTTTCGAGATAGATCCAGCCGGCGCCGCTTTTCAGCTTGCCCCAGCCGTCCTGCACCTCGGTGATGGTAAAGACGCCCTTGCCGGTCTGGCCTCTGACCGCGTAGCTCATGCCGGGGCCCTTGCGGTAGTTCAGATCTGGGATAATGACGCGGACAGTGAAGGGCGTCGCAGGGAAGCCCTGGACGGCTCCCGGAGCCGCCTCGGATGGCTGGGTAGTGCCAGAGCCCAGGAGCTCATTGACGGCCGCAGCGATGGCGCCGTGGCGGTCGTAGAGGTACTGGCCCGGGCAGGCCTTGTTGGCATAGTCGCGGTGCACGGTCATGTTGCAGCCGTTGGCGTGGTTGACGCGGTCGGCCTTGTTGGTGGACCAGATCAGTTTTTTGATGCCGTTGCGCTTGCAAATGTCGGCTATCAGCTTGATCAGTGCGGCGTAGGCTGCATCGGTCACGGCGTAGGGGTGCTCGGTGTCGCTGGCGACTTCGATGGTGATGGCGCGGTTGTCGTTCTCACGGCTGGAAGTGCACCAGGAGCGATCCGCCTCATCGACGGACAGGCCGATGGAGCCATCCTTGCCGACGATGTAGTTGGCGCTGCACTCGCGGTCAGTGGTGGCAAAAAAATCGCAGCCCTGCTTCGCCGTCCACTGGCCCACGATGCAGTGGATCGTAATGGTGTCGATGGCGTGGTTGCGGGGGCTGGTCTTGTTCTTGGTGATGTTGGTGTACGTTACCAGAGGGCTGTTGCTCACGGTGATCTCCTCCTTCTCTGGGGTTGTTGTAGTGTTTGCGTAGGCGTCGTAGTATGCCTGGCCGAAGCTGGCCCGCTTTACCTTGACGGCGTTGCTCATGTCGGCCGGGCGCTCGTACTTGGTCAGCACGATGTCGGACGCCTCCTTCACGGTCCGGGCTGTCCGGAGTACCTGGAAGACGGCCACGTGGCCCTTCAGCTCCTGGAACATGAAGTCGAGCTGCATCATCAGGTCGCCGATGGACGCGCCGGTCTTCCGGGCGTAATTGAGCATGGCCTCCTTGCGGCTCCAGTATGTCCACTGCGCGAGGCCGTAGCCGGCGCTGTCGCGGACGAAGTTGGAGTAGCTCCCGGAGTCCACGGCGGCCGTGTACTCGGCGTCCGTGAGGCCCAGGCGCTTCTCGTAGGTGTTCTGGAGGTTTATCGGATTGAGCCCGCTCTCGGCGTAGAGGTTGCCCATCAGCCCGGCCACACCGGCCGGGCTGAAACCTTTGCAGCAGAAGTAGTTCCAGATGGTCCTCTCGGTGGAGGACCCTGTCGCCTTCACGGCTTACTCCTTGCCGGGGCTGGTGTTAGCGTCGCCCTCTGCCTTCTGTTTCAGGATGTCGATGGCCTTCGCCACGACGGCAGGGATAGGCACTCCCATCAGTCCGGCGTTCTCGATAATGCTGATTGTCTCGTTGGCGATGAAGGCGATGATCGCCGTGTCTCTGATGAATGTGGAGCCCGTGACCAGATCGAGGCGGCAGGCCACCAGCACCACCAGGAGAGTCGTGCCCTTACGGCAGAGACCCTTCCAGCCGGCGCGACTCTCCAGGGCGCCGTCTGTGGACTTCTGGGATCTGTGAAACACGCCGGCAACGATGAGGCCGGTGACGTAGTCCACGCCCATGAAGATCAGGAGCGTGGTCAGAGCTGCGTCCCAGCCTCCGAAAAGGCTGGCGATGAAGCCGCCCACGACTCCCACTGCTGTGCAAATTCCAGTTTTCATGTTGTGTACCTTCCTTCTTTTTATTTACTTAGAATTATGCCCCCACGAATATCTCCGTGGGGGCATTGTGGGCTTTACTCAGTGACGAGCTCTGCCAGTTCCAGGTCGATCAGCATCTCCTTGACCTGGGGCTTGATCAGGTCAGGGACGCTGTCGTAGGTACGCTTGCCCTTGACGATCAGGGCGACGTAGATGACTGCCATGTTGTTCACCTCCTTTCTGAGCCAGGATCTGAAGCGCCGGATCATCTTATTCCTCCAGAAGCGCGCGGACTTCGTCGCGCAGATTTTCGGGCACGTCGTCGATGGTTTTGAGCCCCTTCTTGATGAGGGCTGCGTAAACTTTAGCCATAGTTATTTACCTCCGATAATCATTTCATAGACCTCAGCCAGAGCGAGCTGAAGGTCGGTGATGCTGTTGGCGTTGGTGGCCAGCGCAGCTGCGGCGAGTTCCTTCTGCTTTTCCTCAGCCGTCTTCTCGGCCAGGATAAACCAGTAGCTCTTGCCGACCTTGCTGATCTGGACCAGCTTCATGTCTTGATAGGTCTGGGTGCCGTCAGGCCCCTCGATGGTCACGTTGGAGAGCTTACCGGCGAAGGTGGCCTCGGCGACGGCGGCGGAGCTGATGTAGTTGTTCCCGTTGAGGTCGAGGCCGTCGAGGGGTGTGCCATCAGCCAATGTAATCTTCCATGTCCTTTTTTCCATTTTGGTCTCCTTCCGAACAGCTCATAGTAGAGGCTGCTCATGTTATAAACTTGATCATGCGACATATACTTCCAGTGACTTCCCAGCCAGGACTTAAAGGCGTTCTCGACCGTCGCGTAGTCGATGCGGCCGCTGTCGAGCAGGCGCTTGTAGGCCTTCAGCTTGCGCCGCTCCCTTGTGATGTTCTTCGGGTTGATCTTCCGGATAATCCTGCCGGTCTCCGTTAAGGAGTAGCACACCTGCAGGTGCCGGAACTCCGAGGACAATTTCACGATCCTGGTTTTCTTGCGGTTAATTATCAGCCCATGCTCTTTCGCCTCCTTCTCCAGACCATCCAGAAGTTCCAGCAGCTCCTCCCGGGTCCGGGCGATTGCGTAGGAGTCATCGGTATAACGGCCGTATCCTTTGACCGCCTTGACGATCTTGGCATAATTGTCCAGCCGGTAGGGGTAGACGATGCCGATGTTCTGCGAAGGCTGGGAGCCGATGTCCACACCCTTCCGGAGCATTTTCTCGCCGGTCAGGAGCGCTGGATCCACGCCGTAGTTCAGCATCGGGTCGATTTTTCCGGCCATCATCGCCTCGATCTCCTTGTCAGTGAAGCGAGAGACGTCCTGCTCGAAGGTCTTGAAGATGAGCGGCAGCAGCATCTCGGTGATGGCCAGTGTCTCCGGATCTTCGACTTCGCGCTCCAGGAACGTCTGGAGCACCTCCAGGCACTTGTCATGCGGGATGTTGGCATAATAGCCGGAGAAGTCCACCAGGAGGATGTAACCCTCGTTTGTGCCGTTTTGCATGAAATACTGATGCAGTCGAGCCTCGAAGCGGCGACGGTGGAAAGCCACGCCCTTGCCCTTCTGTGAGGCGCCGTTGTCATAGATCAGGTACTTGCTGATGGACGGCGTCAGCACCTCGTCGCAGAGCAGATGGTTGACCGTCTTGTCCACCATCGTGTTACTGGTTATGTAGCGCGGATGCCCGCGCTCATTGATCGGGAACTTGTTGCCCGGATCCGGCTTGTAGTCGCCGGTGATAAAGTCCTGCCGGATGTGGGCAGTGGTCAGCAGGTGGTTCATCTCGAACAGCTGGGTGCCGTGTTTGAACTTGCTGCTTTGCATCGCCTTGGTCCCGGCGTCATAAATGTTATTAGCATCAAAATATACAGTCATATAAAAACCACGCGATAGCCCCATCGGTCGTGACCGGGAGCGTCCTGGTTAGCATTTACCAGCTTCCGCTGGAAGGATGGCCTCTCCTTTCCCATTGCTGCACGCGGGAACCTGCCCGATGACTTTGTGCAGTTGTGAAATCCGGGCGGACGCCGATGGAGTTCGAGGCGTTCCAGTTGTTGGCATTACCGTTGTTGTTGACATTGCAGAAATTCGTCGCCGACTGGACGGTCCGTACAGAGGGCACCCTATATTCTTAGTCTTTCAGATGCTTCAGGAAACGGTTGTCAGACTGCCGCAGTGCCTTGATCATGTTGAACAGGGCCTCGACTTCCAGCACGATGTCCATATACTTGTTCTTGTCTGCCGGCAGCGACTCGGCGATGTACTGGAGCTCGTCCTGGAGCTTGTTGCAGCACTTCAGCGCCTGGTTTAGCTCGCCGCGCCTGTCCTTATACTCGAAGTGGTAGGTCGGCCAGATGGTATTGGCGCCTCTGAGATGCTGCGCGATGTCGCAGCAGAGGTCGTCCACCCGGTCGCGGTGGCGCTTGATAAACCAGCAGGCGAAGTCTTCCTCCAGGTTGCGGATGGCCTGGGCGGCCTCCGCCCTATGCTCAGGGTCCTGGATGTGTTGCGTCTGCTTCCGGACGGCTTCCTCCAGCTTTTTCTCGCTGTAGGCGAAGCTGGCCAGGAGCTCCACCGCGATCTTCCTGCGGATCTCCAGCGCCTTGTGGTGCGCTTCCAGGTTGGAATATGCTCTTTTACTTTTGGGGATGTCTGACACGCTATCTTATCTCCTTGATTAGATTTACCCGGCCCACGAGGGGCCGGGATTTTTGATCAATAGATCAGGAAAGCCGGGCGGACGCCGAGGGAGACCGAGGCGCCCCAGGCGTCGGCACGACCGTTGCCGCCGACATGGCCGAAATCCGTCGCCGACCGGACGTCTCTCAGCCACCAGTTCTCTCTGTTCGTGATCAGATCCGGGCGTGCCTGGAACAGAGCCAGCTGGCTCTTGTCTGCCCCGACGTCGTAGCCGTTCTGCGCTCCGCCGCCCCATGCGTAGGAGCCGTAGACCATGTGCTCGTTCATCAGGTCGATCTGGCTGTCGTACCATGCCCAGCCGGAGCTGGCGCCATTGCTGACAGCGTTGGCCAGGAGGATCCTGTGAGTCAGGATGTGGTCTGCGCCGAAGTCAGCCTTGACAGTGGCCAGAGCGTTGGCCAGGCCGGAGGTCTTCATCTTGCTGCCGTAGTAGGAGCCGGTCGTGACGTTAGTGTCATTCATCACGCCGTTATAGAAGGACTTGTCGGGGATGACCAGCATATGGTGGGTGGTCAGCTCGGTGTCGCCGCAGTGCAGACGGTAGTCAGCATGGGCGGCCCAGTATTTGTGGCCGTTGATGGTCCAGTAGCCGCCAGTGCGGACCTTCTCAAACTTGCCGGCACGGATGTCGGCGGACTGCTCAGCGGTGAAGCTGGTGCCGAGGTCGTGCTCATAGATGAAGGAGTTGGCCCTGGATGCCCCAGTCTGGCCGAGCATTGTGGTCAGCTCCTTCAGGGCTTTGATGTCTTGGGCGTTGGTGCCTACCAGGCCGAAGACTTCGTTGATGGCGGCGATCAGGCTGGTCTTGTCCTCAGTCTCCAGCGTGTCCAGGTCTCCATTGATGAAGGCCTTGATGGCGCTGATAGGGATCCTCTTGACGCCTGTGCCGTCTGCGAGTCGTACCAGGAGAACGTCCTCCCCGCTGGCTACGGCAGCCAGCGCGTCGTACTCTGTGAAGCGTTTGCCGTTTGTTACGTCAATCTGCATAATGTTCCTCCTTATGCGGTTTTATATTTCCAGTCGCCGATGATCGCGTTGCCATCGTCGTCCAGGATCGGGTTGCCGTCATCGTCAACGACGTGAGTGAACAGATCGTTGTGGATGATCATGTATTCCAGAGCGGTCAGGCGCTCATCCAGATCGCTCGTCTTGTTGATGAGCCTGCCGGCGACGTCCTCGTCCAAAAGGCCCTGCACGGTGGCAAACCACTCGTTGAAAGCGTTCTGGCTGGTGCGCTGGAACTCTTTCATGGCCTCCGTGACGGCAGTCAGATCTGTGTTGCCCTTGGTCTCCAGCGCCTCGATGTATCCGTCGATGGCAGCCGTGAAGCCGTCATAGGCTGCCTTGGCCATCTGCTCGAACTGGGAGTAGCTGGCGTTGGACTTGGCCACAAACTCAGCATAGAAGGCATTGAACTGGTCATAGAAGGCCTCGGTGTCGATGCTGTCGATGAACTGGGTGATGTAGCCGCAGACTGCACTGTTGGGGCGGGTGTCGCTGATGGAGCTCTGAGTGATGACGGTCTGGTTGGCGCTGACCGTTACGTTTGCCAGGCCCAGCTCGTAGTAGTCGCCGCTGACGGGCTGGATGAGCTCTGGAGCCTGGGGCGTTGCCGCTGCCGTGCCAGTCTTCACGATGATCTCGCAGAGGCGCTCCAGATAGTTGCAGCGCAGCACGACACGGTCGATGCGGCTGTAGCTCGTTGGAGCTGCGGCCAGCTGGAAAGTGGCAGGGGCAGGATCATAGGCGAAGGCGCCGTTGATCAGGCCGAAGCCAGGGCGGACCGTGACGCTCAGGCCAGTGTCGCCTGCCAGCACTTTGAAGCAGTCGGCAGGCTTGGCCAGAACGCCATTGGTCAGCAGTTTGGAAAAGAGCAGGCGGAACAGTTCCGACGTCTCTGCTCTGTCAAAAATAGGCATACCCTCGGAGTCCACGCCGGTGATCTCCGAGTCAAAATAGCCGTATCTCATGGCCATGTTAAAATACCTCCCTTTGGATGATTTTCGTGATGCTGGTCATCTGGTCATTGCCGAAGACGACGGAGAGGGTCTGCTTGCTGCCCTCGTAGACCTCCTGGATCTCGGTGATTCGCTTGGTGGTCTCGATGCCGACGTCTGCGTAGCGGTAGGTGCAGAGGTCGCCCAGGTCGAAGTCCACGCCGTAGGTCAGGTTGGCGTTGGGATCCACGTCGCCGTTGACGGTCTCGATCTTCTGGTACTCGGCCAGCTTCTCCAGACCGCGCTGACGAAGCAGCGCCTTGTACTGGTCGGCCGTGTACGTGTGCTCGTCGCCGGCGTCGTCCTGGTAGGTGCTCTGGAGATCCCGGGCGTCCACGTAGAGCTCCCGGCGCTCCTCGTCCGCACTGCTGCGGAGATCCACCTCCACGATGACACGGGCGGAGCCTTCTCCCTCGCCGGCGACGTAGGCGAAGTTCTTATACTCGGACTCATCCCGGTCGTAGACGGCGTTCTTGACGTTGTAGAAGCTGTCCGAGAAGATGGCCCAGCTGTTCTCAGTCTGGTCGTCCGTTCTGTCCTTGCCTTTCCACACCTCGAAGATGAGGTCGTTGTTCAGGTAGTCGTAGCGCAGCCGGTGGCTGAGCTCCTGGGTCTTCTCGATTTCATAGAGCTTGTCGCCCAGGTTGTCGCCGGTAGCCGTAACCGTGACACTCGCGCCGATGCCCTTCAGCTCGCCCAGTTTGACCTGGGAGATCTTCCGGCCGGCATCGGTCGGGTTGATCACGTAGCGGTCCACCATCTTCCGGCCGATGACCTCCGGCGTGCCGGTGAGGCTGATCTGCGTGTTGAGCACGCGGCCGTTCAGGAGTTCCTCAGAGAAGTAGCCCTTGCAGTAGGCTGTCCGGGTGCCTTTGGCGTCTCTCGCGAAGTTGACCTCGCGGATCACGCCCAGTTCGTCCCGGTCGTTCCGGTAGAGATAGCGGCCGGTGTTCATCAGCGTGAAAAACTCGGCGGGAGTGTGCAGCTCGAACAGGCCGGAGGCGTAGTACCGCCGGTCCCAGATGAGCGTATTGAACACGCTGACGACGCCCAGCGTGTCGAAGTTCTGGTCGAGGATGATCAAATTCATGCGCTACACCCCCAGATACTTCGGAGTGTAGAACAGATTGACGTCCAGGTTGGTGTAGTTCCCATCCGCGTCGTACTCCAGATAGTTGTCGCCCACTTCCAGCTTGAAGGGCTCACTCCGGCGGTCGATGCGCTGGTAGTAGTTGACGCCGTTCAGAGTAATGACCTGGTGCCGGTCGTTGGTGTCGATGAGAAGCACGTCGCCGGTCTGCATCGTGACACTCACGCGCATGAACTGGCCCGTGCCGGTGTTCGTGATCTTAGGGTTGACCACGGTGCCCCTGGTCGCGATGAACTGGATCTGGACACCGGTCGGGACGTCTCCGTCGTTGCTCAGCACGACCTCCTTCTTCAGCGTTCTGTAGCCGGCAGTGTTGCCACCCAGGAGAAGGCCACGGGCTTCCGGCTTGTAGTCCAGCTTGCCCGTCTCCATCCTCTTGCGGAGGGAGATCCAGGGGAAAGAGAACAGTGGCGTGATGTTCGCCATGTTCTTGCCGAAGTTGTCCACATTGAGCATATACGGGTCCGGACAGATCAGATCCACCAGGATCTTCAGCTTGCTGTCCATGTTCTTCGATGCTGCGAAGGTCCAGCCCTCCAGCTCGTACTCGATGTTGCGGCTGACGCCCATGTTGGTGATGAGCGCCTTGCCGGTGTACTTCGGGTTGAAAAACTTGATTACTTTGGCCCGGTTTTCCGGGTTGTTCTTGCTGCTTCTGAAGCTGGCCTCGATGTGGATCGGCCTTGGTTTGATCTTCTTGCCATCGACAGACGCCCCGTCCACCAGGGCGTTGTCTGATGTGCTGATCTCCACCTCAGAGGCCTCCAGGCCGGACACGGCAGTGATGTCAATGTCCTGGCCCGGTCCCATTTTGAGGGTCTTGCCGTTGCAGGTCAGCTCGATGGTTAATGTGTTTACTGTCATTTCACACCTCCGACCATGTTCCGCAGAGCCTCGCGCTGCTTCGGCTGCTCTTTGATGCAGACCCGAAGGGCGGTGATCCGGCGCTTGGCCGTCTCGATCTGCAGCTCCAGGTCCGCTGCTTTTTGGTGGTGGTTTACTGCCTCGTTGGCGAGGCTCTTGCGGCCGTCCAGGATCTTCTGGGCTCGGCTCTCGCAGTCCCCGGCCAGCTGCATCCGGATGACGTCCTGATGCTCAAAGTCCAGGGCGATCACCCGGAGGAGCTTCCGGATCCTGGCTGTGCTTGTTGGGAAAAAGGCGTCCGGGTTGATGGTCATGTAGCCGGTCTCCCAGCGTATAGTGATAGGCTCCATCGCTGTCCTCCTTGCTTGTAGATGGTTTATGTCGGGGGCGCGAGGCCCCCGGGATTTACGATAACTTGATCAGGAAAGCCGGGCGGACGCCGATGGAGATCGAGGCGAGCCAGCCGTCGGCAGAACCGTAGCCGTCGACATGGCAGAAAGTCGCCGCCGACCGGACGTACTTGTTCTGGAGCCATCCCCACTCGTAGCTCTCGCCCTTGTGTTCGGCGATGCGGTTGGCGCGTTCCTTCATCAGAGGCCACTGCTCGCAGTCGTCAGGCTCCACGGCGTCGGAGTTGTACCAGTCATCGTGCCCGAACATCTCGCCGTAGAACGGCAGACGGAGCAGATCGCCATTGTCGAAGGGCGCCAGCTCCAGACCGGTGAAGTCCTTCAGAATCTTCTCGCTGTTGAGCTCCTCGCGGAGATCGCTCTCCTGGTAGCCGCCCTTGTTGGTGTTCTTCTCGTTCATCTGCATGGCCTTGTCGAGATACTGGTCCAGAAGGAAAAGAGCCAGGCCTTTGCCAGGCAGAGCCTGGCAGGTGGCGGTATAGTGGCCGACCTGGATGCGGTCGCCGATCTGGATCTCGTTGGTTTCGATGGTCATGGTGCGGTTGATTTTCATTTGTGTGTCCTCCTTAGTCTTTCATGTAGAACGGGGTCTCGTAGCCGTCGCCCCGTAGTGGTAAACCGGGCGCCCAGGGGATCGCCTCACCCATGCAGGCGTTGATCCGCTCCAGCGCGTCGGTGTCTTCGATTGGCACGTCAACGATCATCTCGTCATGGACGTGCATCACGATGTTATAGCCCAGAGCTGCGACCCTCTGCATGGATATGGCCAGGCAGTCTCTGGCGATGGCTTGGGTGATGTTCTCGACCAGCTTGCCACCGTAGGTCTCAGTCTCTCCCCATTGCTTGGTTTCCTGATTGACTCCCATGTAGACGATGTGCTCGCGGCCGTCCCTCGGGTCCATCTTCAGGTGGGTGTTCCAGTAGCAGAGCTTCCGGCCGCTGGGCAGCTTGATGAACAGGTTGCCGTTGACGTAACCGAAGGCGATGCCGTTCTTTAGCCGGACGGTGCGGTGTTCTTCGATGACTGTCCTGGCCGCCATCTCGCAGTTGCGCCAGAGCTTCACCACGCTGGGGTTGGCCCCCCGCCACTGGTCCCCGACGCTCTGGAGCTCGTCCTCCGGGATGGTGCCGCCTTTGTCCATGCGCTTCATGGCGCCGACGCCGCCTTGGTAGCCGCAGGCCAGAACTGCGACCTTTCCCTTTTGGCGGAGGTGACTGTTGGCTCCGTGCTTTTCCACGGGCACGTGGTACATCATGGAGGCGGTCTCGCAACTGCTTGAACTCGTCCAGATTTGCAAATTCGACGGTGATCTTCATGCTTTTATTTCCTCCTTGTTTGTGTTATATTGGGACTGTGTTCTATTGGGCTCCGGGGCATTAGCTCCGGGGCTCAATCTTTTTGTGCAGCCATAGGCACCACCTCCTTCACAGTCTCAGGCTCCTCAGCCTCTGCGGTTTCCGTGCTTCTCAGGATCGCCCGGTAGGCCGAGCGGGCCAGCATTGTCAGGTCAATGCCTTCCATGCGCTTGTCCTCCTTAGATGGTTTTGATGGTCTGATGACCTATGCAGCCGGTCCCCCCCCGCTCCCACACAAACCAGGAATAGCTGGTGGCGTCGGTGCCTCGGCCGGTGAAGCTGGGGCGCTTATGCAGGGTGTAGAGACCGCTGAGCGGGTGCTCCTGCCACCACTTGAAGCGCTTCTCGCTCTCCAGGAAGTTCGTCCGGAGCAGGAAGATCAGCAGGCCACCAGGGTGCAGCAGCTCCAGGCTCTTGTTGATGAAGTCCAGGGCCAGACTGTAGGGCGGGTTGCCTATGATGACATCGTAGCCGCAGTCGGGCTCGTAGTCGAAGAAGCTGCCGATCGTGACGTTGTCAGCCAGAGCTTCCAGGGTGCCCCGCTCCTCCGGTCGCAGCTCCACGGCGTCGATCCGGTTGTCGTATCCGCCTTCCCTCAGCACTTTGACGATCTGGCCGTTGCCGGCAGAAGGCTCCAGGATGCGGTCGCCGGAGCTGATGCCGTCGAAGTTGGCCAGGAAGGCCCGGATGGTTTCCGGCGGGGTGGCGTAGAAGTCGTAGGCCTTGCGCTCGCAGCCTCGGTTTGTGGCGCTCATTGTGGTGTCCACCTGCTTCCTTCGCAGATGAAGTAGTCGTCAGCCGGGGTGTAACTCTCCAGGACGAGAGCGGTCGGGCTGCCATCGTGGCTGCAGCAGGCGTCACAGATGTGATCGCCTTCGCCTATCGGTTGCATATTGGCGCAGGTCTCGCAGCACTTGAAGGGCTCCGGCTTGCGTTGTCTGTTCTTTCTTCCCATGTGTGTCCTCCTTCAAATCGAGCACGATACGTGCACTTAATTCGTAAAAAAAATATAGCTCACGCTGCGGTTGTAGAATTTAGCCAGCTTGATCTTGATCTCGTCGCGAGGGACTCGCTCACCGGCCTCGTACATAGCCAGAGCGGAGACGCTGATGCCGCAGGCCTCAGCCACTTCCTGGCGGCTCCTGTTGCCTCTCAGTTTTCTGAGCTTTTCAGCCATGACTTTGTTGTTCATGCTTGTCCTCCTTTCTTATTTCTGAACCTTCTTCTGGAGCTTCAGCCAGATCTTCATGGTGTCACGGGTGATATAAAACGATCCGCACACGGCGATGAAGTGGTCGAGGCAGGTGTGGACCACCTCGCCCTCGATGACGTACTTGGCGCCGATCCAGCAGAGCTCGAAGGCGATCAAAGTGCCCAGCAGGCAGGCGAGATAATTGGAATAATACTTGAAGCGGGTCATTGTTGTGTGTCCTCCTTTTCTTTGGTGGCAGCGAGCGCGTCGCACCACTCGATAAATGCTCGTAAAATGGGGTTGGTGTTGCCCTGGTCAGCCCAGCCGGCGAAGCCGATCCAGCCGTCAGCGTTGAAACTGATGCACTCCCGGCGCTCGAAGTAGTGGCTGTTGACGTAGAGGAAGCAGCTGATCAGGGTGCCGTTGGTCTTCCGTTTGAGGTCGATCCGGCGGCTCAGGTACATGGAACCCATCGAGGTCTCGCAGTCTGCGTTGGCCTTCTTGATGTGCTTGTTCAGCAGCATGACCAGAGTCAGGATGTCGCCCTCGGTCACGTCGGCATAGGTGAGGCCCTTGCCGGCGAAGTAGGCCCGGGCCTCGTTATTGGTGCAGACGGGGAGGATCCCCGTCTTTCTCATATATGCAGCCATCAGTCCGTCCTCCCTTACTTCCCGGCGACCAGCAGGTCGTAGAGCTTAGCTTTCAGTTGGATGACTTCGGCCTCGGCGGCCTCAGCACGACGCTGGGCCTCTCCAGCGGCGGTTGCTTCCTCATCACATCTCTGGCCATTCCAGCGGGCGGTCTCCTGGATCTGCTTCAGCTGATCCTTCAGCTTTGCAATCTCGGCGTCCTTTTCCTCGGCGACCGCATGGGCGGCCTCGTAGTCCTTCACGGCCTCGGACAGCTTGTTCTCCAGTTCTGCGACGCGCTTCTCAGCGTTGCGGGCGCGGTCAGCCATGGAGCAGGCCCAGTCGTTGTCGATGTTCTCAGCGGCCAGGTCGAAGCAGCCCTCGAAGGTGGTGGCCAGGTAGGAGTCCGGGCCCAGCTGCTCGACCATCTTCCGGATCTTCTCCAGGGTGTCGCGCTCCTGTTGTTTGGTGGCCGGGGTATTGGTGCTGGCCAGCTCTATGCTGATGATGGTGGCCGTGCTGTGGCGGTAGCACTCGCCGAAGTCTTTGCGGGCCTGGCGCTCGTTGATGGCGGTGAAGTGGTCGGTGCCCTGGGTCCCGTTTTCGCGGGTAAAAATAATTTTGTAGGTGTTCATTGTGGGCCCTCCTGTTGTTGTGGGGTCTCTTGCGTGCACGTTTCGTGCACATTCACAATATAGCACACGCATCGTGCTCTGTCAAGCACGTTTCGTGAAAATTTAATTGAAATTTTTGCACGTTATGTGTATAATCAAAGTATCTAAATAAGGGAGGTCATTCTTATGGCTGAATTTGCAAAAATCTTTAAGAAATTACGACTGGAGCGGGAGCTGTCTCAGAGCAGACTGGCCGACCAGCTTGGCATATCAAAGAGCGCTGTCAATATGTATGAACGCGGAGACCGCCGCCCCGATTTCGAGACGGCGGAAGTGATCGCGGACTTTTTCAATGTAGATATGAACTATTTGCTGGGATATTCTGATAAAATCACGCGGCTGTCCGGGGATCACACCGACCCCACATCCGGCCCCTGTGTTGAAGTTACTGCTGCGGAGCTGGAGCTGCTGAAGGCTTTCCGGCACGCCGGAGCTGAGACCCAGGCAGCGGTCAGAGCGATCCTGCACATTTAACGGGAGGACCCCGGGAAGGGAGGACGGTGCCATGCGCGGCGTCATTTATGCGAGATATTCACCAGGCCCGCACCAGACGGAGCAGTCCATCGAGGGCCAGGTTGCCGACTGCCAGCAGTATGCTGAGGAGCACGGCATTGACATCATAGAAATATATGCAGACCGGCACGTCTCTGGCAAGAGCATCGTCGGCCGTGACGAGTTCCAGCGGATGCTGCGAGACGCGGAGAAGGGCCGCTTCGACTGCGTCCTGGTGTGGAAGATCGACCGCTTCGGTCGGGATCGCCAGGACATTGCTATGGGGAAAATGGCCCTGAAGCGGGCAGGTGTCAAGCTGATGTACGCCCGGGAGAGCGTTCCGGAGGGTCCGGAGGGAATCATCCTAGAGAGCGTACTGGAGGGCCTGGCCGAGTATTACTCCGCCGATCTCCGCCAGAAAGTCATCAGAGGCATGAAGGAGACCGCGAAGAAGGGTCAGTATTGCGGCCAGTCTCTGCCGATAGGGTATAAAGTAGACGCCGAGCGTCACATCGTCGTGGATGAGCGCGAGGCGGCAGTTGTCCGGGAGGCGTTCAAGCTCCACATCGCTGGCAGCCAGATCCGGGACATCGTCCAGCTGTTCGCTGACCGTGGGATCATGGGCCGGCGCGGGAAGCCGGTCTCCAATGCGGTCGTCTATCGTATGCTGCGGAATGAGAAGTACCTGGGCGAGTTCTACATCCAGGACGTGAAGCTGAACGTGGAACCGATCATCGACCGGGCGACCTTCCTGGAAGCTGCCCGGCACTTTAAGACGAGCCGCAACAATGCGGCAGGGAGGGCGAAGGTGAACTATTTGCTGAGCTGTAAAATGTTCTGCGGGTATTGCGGCTCGATGATCAGCGCAGAGGCCGGCACCGGGAAGCTGGGGAAAGTGTACCGATATTACAAGTGCGGGGACAAAAAGCGCGGGAAGAAGTGCGAGCTGAAGCCGTTCCCGAAGGACCACCTGGAGGATGCGATCATCTTGGCCACGGTGAACGATATGCTGACCGATGAGATGATCGAGAAGCTGACCGTCCGGATCCTGGAAGTCCAGGAACAGGAAAACGCCGACGATCCCGTGGTGGGATTGCGTCGGCGTCTTGACTCAAATAAAAAGCGCCAGCGGAACTTGCTGGACGCGATAGAAGAAGGCGGGGCCCGTGGCCTGGTCTCTCGTTTGGCTGCCCTGGAGGAAGAGGAGGAGCGGCTGGTGCTGGAGATCCAGCGGGCAGAAATAAAAAGGCCCCGACTCACCCATGAGGTGGTCGAGGCCTGGCTGCGCTCCTTCCGCGTCGGAGACGTCACGGATGACGACTTCCGCGCTCGGTTAGTTGACACGTTCATCGCCCGAGTCGAGCTCCGCAACGATGAGGCGCTGATATTTTACAATATCCGAGAAAAGGGCCCGCACTCACGTGTTCGAGTACGGCCCGAATGGTGGACCAAAGATGGCTGTCAAGGTCAGCAGGAGCGTCAAATCCGAAAGGATTTGGC
>ENA-ORRL01001137-ORRL01001137.1-human-gut-metagenome-genome-assembly--contig:-NODE-1137-length-22643-cov-3.843103_pt1 | contig 22643 bp, 18 predicted proteins | sample MGYA00242175_ERZ509134 | MGnify/ENA primary metagenome ERZ509134 (study PRJEB26280, sample SAMEA2338660) | human gut metagenome | biome: human gut; feature: human-associated habitat; material: faeces... | reverse complement strand
CCGCCGCAGGAGGAGCCCGACGAGCCCGAGGACTTCTTCGCCGAGGATTTCGGTGAGCGGGACGACGCCCCCGAGCCGGACGCGGGCGAGCTGGCTGCCGGCTACCGCGACGACGCGCGCATGGGCCTGCGCAGCGCGCAGGCCGCGCTGCTCGTCACCGCGCTCTCGTGGCTCGCGCTGCTGCTCGACCATTTCGGCGTCATGCCCGCGCTGTTCGCCGAGGAAAGGCTGCTCAGCTGCCTGCCGTTCTTCATTGCCGAGCTTCTTGTCTGCGTCCTCGGACGCGACGTGTTCGTTTACGCCTTCGAGCAGCTCCGCGCGAGGACAGTCACCTATGAGTTGCTCTCCTCGCTCGCCTGCGCCGTCACGCTGGCGGACACGGCGCTCGACTTTTTCCTGCCCGCGCGCGCCGCGCTCGCGGTCCCGTTCCACGCCGTCGCCATGCTCGGCATGAGCTGTGCCCTGCTTGGGCGCGCGCTGCTCTTCGGCGCGATGTACGATACCTTCCGCGTCGCCGCGGTCGGCGAGCCGGACTATCTCGTCACCGTCACCGCGGGCGGAGCCGCCAAGCGCCGCGGCAGCGCGCAGGGCTTTTCGCGCTGCGCGCAGCGGGAGGACGCCGCCTCGCACTGGCAGAGCGTGCTGCTGCCCGTACTGCTTGCCGCCTCGCTCGTATTTGCCGTGCTCTCCACGCTGCGGCGCGGGGAGCGGCTGCTGTTCCTCTGGAACTGGGGCGTGCTGCTCACGGCGATCAATATGCTTGCCTTTCCGCTGTGCTATTCTCTGCCGCTGCGTCGGCTGACGAAGCGCTTCGTCAAGTCCGGCAGCGCGCTGGCGGGCTATGTCGGCGCGGACCGCCTGCGCCGCAGCAACTGCGTCATCCTCACCGATACTGACCTCTTTCCGCCGGGAACGGTCAGCCTGAACGGGCTGAAGATCTACGGCGAGGAGAGCGGCAAGGTCATCTCCTACGCCGCCACGATGGCGCACGCCTCGCAAAGCGGTCTGAGCCGCCTGTTCGACACGCTTTTGGAGGGCGAGGGCGGAAGACTCGAGCCGCTCGACGATCTGAGCTTTTATGAGGAGGGCGGCGTCTCCGGCCTCATCCACGGCGAAACGGTGCTCTTCGGCACCGCTGCCTTCTGCCGCAAGATGCACGTCACGATGCCCGGCGGCCTGAGCCTCAAGACCGGCGCGTTCCTCGCCGTGGACGGCACGCTCATCGCCGTTTTCGCCGTCAAGTACACGGCGGCAGAGAATGTGGACTGGGCGCTCCACGCGCTCAAGCGCAGCCGCATCACGCCGGTGCTCGCCGTGCGCGACGGCAGCATCACGCCCGCGCTTTTGAAGCGCAAGTTCGGCACCGACGCCCGCGCGGTCTATCCCACCATCTCCACGCGCCTTGCGCTCTCGGAGAAGGACGGCGAGCATCCCTATGCGCTGCTCTACCGCGAGGGGCTGATGCCCTACGCCGAGATCGCCGTCGGCAGCAAGCGTCTGGTCCACGCCGTGCGCGTGGCCGCCGTGCTCTCGCTCGGGAGCAGCGCCGTGTCCGCGCTGCTGGCGTTTTACCTCACCTTTGTCGGCGCGTACAGCGCGCTCACCCCGATCTCGATGCTGCTCTATCTGCTCCTTTGGGCGCTCGCGGCGCTCATCGAGGGCTTCTGGGCGGACCGTTATTGAGCATTTTTAGCAAAAATGACCATCAAACTTCTAAAATTACAATAGTTGTATTGACGGAAAGAATATTATATAATTGAGCTGTTGAAGTGACTTCCCGCAAGGGAATTACGATCTGGAAGGAGACATGAACCCCTATGAGTGCAAAAGACATTCGCAATATCGTGCTGCTCGGCCATGGCGGAAGCGGCAAGACCACCCTCGCTGAGAGTATGCTGTTCATGACCGGCGGCACCGACCGCTTCGGCAAGGTCACCGACGGCAACACCACCTGCGACTACGACGCGGAGGAGATCAAGAGAAACATCTCCATCTCCCTTGCCGTCGCCCCCGTGAAGTACAAGAACGTGAAGATCAACGTGCTCGACACTCCGGGCAACTTTGACTTCGCCGGCGAAGTCCTCTCCGGCATCCGCGCGGCCGAGTGCGCCGTGCTGGTTTGCGGCGCGAAGGACGGCCTGAGCGTCGGCGCGGAGCGCGCCTGGAAGATGCTCGGCAATAAGCCCCGCATGATCTTCATCAACCGCACCGACGAGGAGAACAGCGACTACAACGCCTGCTTCGACGCCCTCAAGGGCAAGTTCGGCACCGCCGTCGCGCCCATCGTCGCCCCCATCATCGACGGCAGCAAGAAGGTCACCGGCATCGTCGACCTGCTGCACAACAAGGCCTATGAGGTCAAGGGCGGCAAGGCTGCCGAGTGCGCCATTCCCGCCGACATCGCCGACGAGGTCGAGGCTCTGCGCGCCGAGCTGATGGAAGCCGCCGCCGGCGCCGATGAGGAGCTGATGGAAAAATTCTTCGAGACCATGGAGCTCTCCGCCGAGGAGATCGCCAAGGGCCTCAAGCTCGGCGTGCGCGACGGCAGCGTCGCTCCCGTGCTCTGCGGCAGCGCCATCTCCGGTCTCGGCGTCGATATGCTGATGCAGACCGTGCTCGATCTCGTTCCCGTCGCCACCGATATGCCCGCCGAGGCCGCGCAGGACGACGACGGCAACGCCGTCGAGGTCGCTCACGATGAAAACGGTGCCACCGCCGCCATCGTCTTCAAGACCGTTTCCGACCAGTACGGCAAGTTCTCCCTCGTCAAGGTCGTCCGCGGCAAGATCACCGGCGATATGTCCCTCTACGACACCACCACCGGCAACACCGAAAAGCTCGGCCGTCTCTACACCCTCAAGGGCAAGAAGAACGAGGAGGTCAAGGAGATCTGCTGCGGCGACATCGGTGCCATCGCCAAGATGGACCGCGTCAAGACCGGCGACACCCTCTGCGACCCGAAGAGCATCGTCAAGCTGGCGGGTATGCCCTACGCCGAACCCTGCTACTCCCGCGCCATCGCGCCCAAGACCCGCGGTCAGGAGGAAAAGCTCGGCACCGGCCTCAACCGTCTGAACGAGGAAGACCCGACCTTTACCGTCGTCAACAACGCCGAGACCCATCAGATGGTCGTCTCCGGCGCGGGCGACATTCAGATCGACGTGCTCGTGAGCAAGCTCAAGACCCGCTTCGGCGTGGACGCCGAGCTCGACACCCCGCGCGTGCCCTACCGTGAAAAAATCCGCAAGACCGTGCAGAAGCAGGGCCGTCATAAGAAGCAGACCGGCGGCAGCGGCCAGTTCGGTGATGTCTGGGTCCGCTTCGAGCCCAACGAGGAGAGCGAAGAGATGGTCTTCGCCGAGGAAGTGTTCGGCGGCAGCGTGCCCAAGAACTTCTTCCCCGCCGTTGAAAAGGGCCTGCGCGAAGCCGTGCTCCACGGCCCGCTCGCCGGCTATCCGGTCGTCAACCTCAAGTGCGTGCTCTACGATGGCTCCTATCACCCGGTCGACTCCTCCGAAATCGCGTTCAAGACCGCCGCGAACCTTGCCTACAAGGCCGCAATGCCCGAGGCGTCCCCCGTTCTGCTCGAGCCCGTCTGCGAGCTGAAGGTCACCGTGCCCGATCAGTACATGGGCGATATCCTCGGCGACCTCAACAAGCGCCGCGGCCGCGTCATGGGCATGACCCCGACCGGCGACGGTGAGCAGATCATCGAGGCCGAGTGCCCCGAGGCCGAGCTCATGAGCTACGCCATCGACCTGCGCTCCATGACCCAATCCCGCGGCTCCTTCACCATGCACTTCGTGCGCTACGAGCAGTGCTCTGCCGACGCGCAGGAGAAGGCCGTCGCCGCCGCAAAGGCCATGCAGGAAGCGGAATAATTCACCCGAAATAAAAAGAAAGCCGTCCGATTCCAGACGGCTTTCTTTTTTCTCAAATGGGGGATTGCATTTTACCGAAAATCGTGGTATAAGATTAGTTCAACCATTGATTTATCTGCACAGGAGAGAAACAGAGCCATGAGAAAACTGTGGAAGAAAATGAAGAACAAACAGGGCTTTACCCTGATGGAAATGCTGATCGTCGTCGCCATTATCGCCGTACTGGTGGCTATTGCCATTCCGGTTTACCAGGGTCAGGTGCACAAGGCCAAGGTCGCGGCGGATTGGGCGAACCTGAGAGCCTATTATGCGGAATTGCAATTAGACTATCAGACGAGTGGTATATACAATTATAACGACTCCACAAGCACGGTGGGCTTTGATTGGGTAACCATTTCATTCCTTAACGGAAGTTCAACTAAGCTGCAGGCGGGAACTTATTTGTTACGGCGAAATACCGAGGAAAAAGGATACGAGATCATTTACAACTGCTCAAAACACTGTGCAGAGCATACTTTGCATTTAAATCCGTCTCTTGTTGTTTCCGGTGGCTGACTTTAATCGTGTTTTCGCCGCAGCAGCGGTTGAGCGGACATAGACGCAGACCAAATCGAAAGCGGCAACAGGAAACCGCAGGCAGTTCTTTGCGCAGCGCGTGCAGTGATTCCTTGCAGGGACAGACAATGCGGGGTCGAGGGGTGTCCCCTCGTTGTCTCTGGGGGTTCCAAAGGGGGTATTCTCTTCAACCAAGAGAATACCCCCTTTGACAAGCGCCGCGCTTCGTGCGGCAAGCCCCTGCCGCCCTCGGCGGCAAAAATTGTAAATTTTTAAAATCCCTCTTTTATCCCAATGCACTTTGTGTTATATTAAAAACTGTATTATTACGTCTGCTCCCGGGGAAGAGAAAGGAGAACATACGATGGAAAACCGCGTTACCGTCAGCATCTGCGGCGAGGAGTATACCTTTGTCGCCGAGGAGGCCCCCTCTTATATGCAGAAGGTCGGCGCTTACGTCGGCACGAAGATGGACGAAATGCTCACCGGCGCGAAGGTGGGACGCACCGACGCCGCCGTGCTTGCCGCGGCGAACATCGCCGACGAGCTCTTCAAGGAGCGCGAGGCCAGCGAGGCGCTGCGCCGCCAGCTCAAGCAGTACATCGACGACGCCGCGCAGGCGAAGAACGAGGTCAGCGAGCTCAAGCGCGAGCTGTTCAAATTGCAGAACAGGAAATAATGACGGAGCTGCTCTCTCCCGCGGGCGGACGCGAGGCGCTGGTCGCCGCCGTGCAGAACGGCGCGGACGCCGTGTATATGGGCTTTGGCAGCTTCAACGCGCGCCGCAGCGCCAGAAACTTCAGCGATGAGGAATTTCTGGCGGCGGTGCGTTATTGCCATTTGCGGGGGGTGAAGGTCTACCTGACGCTCAATACGCTCGTGACCGACCGCGAGCTGCCCGCGCTCGCCGAGACGGCGCGGCGGGCGAGCGAATACGGCGTGGACGCGATATTGGTGCAGGACTGGGGCGTTTACGAGACGCTGCGCGCGGTGATCCCCGATGTGCCGCTGCACGCGAGCACGCAGATGGCGCTGCACACGCTCTCGGGCGTGGAGGAGGCGGCGCGGCTCGGCATGACGCGGGCAGTGCTCGCGCGGGAGCTGTCGGGCGAGGAGATCCGCGAGATCGCGGAGCGCGCGCCGATCGAGATCGAGACCTTTGCGCACGGGGCGCTTTGTATGTGCTATTCCGGAATGTGCGAGATGTCCGCGGTGATCGGCGGGCGGAGCGGCAACCGCGGGGCGTGCGCGCAGCCCTGCCGCTTGCGCTATGGCTGGCACGGGAAGGCAGACGCGAATCCGCTGTCGCTCAAGGACGCGAATCTCGCGGCGTATGCCGGCGAGATGGCGGAGATGGGCGTGGCTTGCCTGAAGCTCGAGGGGCGCATGAAGCGGCCCGAGTATGTGGCGGCGGTGACAGGCATCTATGCCGCGCTGCTGCGCGAGCATCGCGCACCGACGGCGGACGAGCAGAAAAAGCTCGCGCTGGCATTCTCACGCGACGGGTTCACGGACGGCTATTACCGCGGCCGGCGCGGGAAGGAAATGTTCGGCGTTCGCCCGGAAAATGCGCGCTGGCCGGAGGAGTGGTTCGGCACGCTGCGGGCGGCCTATGAAAAAGAGGATATGCGGTTCGTGCCGGTGCGCTTCCGCGCGGCGCTTCGCTTGGGCGAGCCGATGGTGCTGACCGCCGAGGACGGCGACGGGCATTGCGTCACGGCCAAGGGAGTCGCGCCGGAGGCGGCGCGAAGCCGCGCGGTGACAGCCGGGGAGGTCGAGGCCCGTCTGCGCAAGACCGGCGGGACGGCGTTCACGGTGTCGGACTGCGCGGTGACAGCGGAGGACGGGCTGTCCGTTCCGGCGAGCGCGCTCAACGCGCTGCGGCGCGACACGCTATCGGCGCTGGAGACGCTGCGGACGGAGATACCCGAGCGGCGTGAGGGGACGTTTGTCCCGGCTGAGAGGATCAAAAACCCGACGGAGCCGCCGCTCTTCACGGTGTCGATCTACCGTGCCGGGCAGCTTACCGATGCGCTGGTGAACGAGGGCGTAGAGACAGTGTATGTGCCGCTGGAGCTGCTGCCGTCGGTCGAGGTGGAGAAATACCGAGAACGGACAAGGTTTGCCGCCATGCTGCCGCGCGTGTGGCGGACGGCGGACGAGGAAGGTCTGCGCGAACAGCTTCGCACGGCGAAGGAGCGTGGCGCGGAGTGCGCGGTGCTGGGGAATCTGGGACATTTCGCGCTCGTGCGCGGACTGGATATGGAGCTGCGCGGGGACTTCGGGCTGAATGTGTTCAACTCTGCGGCGCTGCGGTTTTTGAAGGAGCAGGGGCTATCGGGCGCGACGCTGTCGTTCGAGCTGCGGCACGAGCAGCTGCGGGACATCAGCAAGTGCATCCCCTGCGAGGCCATCGTCTACGGGCGGCTGCCGCTGATGATCACGGAAAACTGCATCGTGGCGAACGAGTTCGGCTGCCGGCACTTTAAGGGGCGCTGCGACGCTCTCTGCGCGGACAGCGCGTGCGCCGGAGCGCCGGAGCTGACCGACCGCGTGGGCGAGCGGTTCCCGGTGCTGCACGCCTACGGCTGCCGGAGCGAGCTCCAGAACGGCAAGACGCTGTGGCTGGCAGACAAGCCGGAGTACCGGAAAATCGGTTTGACCTACGCGCGGCTGCGCTTTACGACCGAGTCGCCGGAGGAGTGCCTGCGTGTGCTGCGCGCCTACAAGGGGCGCGACGACTACGCGCCCAAGGACCTCACGCGCGGGCTTTTCTACCGCGGCGTGGAGTAAAAATGAAAACAAGACGTAGTTTTTCTGCGTGATATTACGATTTGTATTGAAAAGAGGACTGAAATCATGCCGCATATCGTGCTGGCTTCCAAGTCGCCGCGCCGCCATGAGCTGCTGCGGCGCATGGGCATCACCGATTTTTCCGTGGTCGTTCCCGATGTGGAGGAGACCTATCCCGAGGGGCTTGCGCCGCAGGAGATCGTCGCGCACATCGCGCGCCTGAAATCCGATGCGGCGGCGCCGCTGGTCGGGCCGGAGGATATTCTCATCACGGCGGACACGATGGTGTTTTTGGAGAACGACCGGCTCGGCAAGCCGCGTGACGAGGCGGACGCGCTGCGGATGCTCACGGAGCTGGCGGGGAACCGCCACACGGTCTGCACGGGCGTGACGGTGCGGCAGGGCGGCAAGGCGGAAGCCTTTACGGTATCGACGGACGTGTACTTCCGTCCCTGCACGGAGGAGGAGCTGCGCGCCTACATCGCCACCGGCGAGCCGATGGACAAGGCGGGCGCTTACGGCGTGCAGAGCCTGGGCGCGCTGCTCGTCGAGCGCATTGACGGCGACTTCTACAACGTCATGGGACTGCCGGTGGAGAAGCTGGGGCAATGCCTGACGAAGCATTTCGGCGTGCGCTTCTTCTAAAATAACGACCCCCGAAGGGAGGGCTGCGCTTTGCGCGAATTTCTGGAAAAATACGGCCTGCGGCTGCTCATTATTACGACCGTCTGCGCGGTGCTCATCAGCGTGCTGAGCTTTGTGAGCGCGACGTCGGGCTTTTTGCAGAATGCGGTGGGCGTGCTGACCTATCCGTTCCGCTCGGCGGTCACGGCGGTGGCGACGTGGGTGGAGGACAAGCAGCGCTATTATAAGGACTACTCCGACCTCATAGCGGAAAACGAGGCGCTGCGCGAGCGCGTGGCGGAGCTGGAGCGCGACGCGCGGCAGGCCGAGGCCGACCGCGAGGAGAATGCGCTGCTGCGCGAGCTGCTGGAGCTGCGGGAGCAGCGGCGTGACCTGACCTTCGAGTCCGCGGCGGTCATCGACCGCGAGAGCACGAACTGGACGAGCGCGCTGACGCTCAACCGCGGCACGGCGCACGGCGTGGAGAAAAACGACTGCGTGGTGTCCGCCGAGGGCGACCTGGTGGGCGTGGTGTCCGCGGTGGGCTACAACTGGTGCACCGTGCTGACGGTGATCGACACCGACACGGAGCTGGGCGCGCGGGTGTTCCGCACGCAGGAGGTCGCGGTCGCGGAGGGCGATCTGGCGCTGATGGGCGAGGGAAAGCTCAAGCTGAGCTATCTTTCCGCCGATGCGCAGCTGCTCTCGGGCGATGTAGTGACGACCTCGGGCCTCGGCGGGTTCTACCCGGGCGGGCTGGTCATCGGGACGGTGGAGTCCGTGCGCACGGGCGACGACGGACTGGCGCAGTACGCAGTGCTTGCGCCCGCGGCGCGGCTCGGCGAGCTGAGCGAGGTATTCATCATCAAGGATTTTGACATCGTCGACTGACGGTGAAGCATTTTTCGGAAGGGAGGCGCTGCCATGTCGCCGTCGACCACGCGTGATACGGCGGTCAAATGGACCGCTTACGCGCTTGCGTGTCTGCTGCTGCTCTTTGGGCATGAGCTGACGCTTGCCCACCTGCGCGTGTGGGGCATCGCGCCCTTTCTGCCACCGCTGCTGCCGGCGGTGCTCGCGTCGATGGAGGACCGGCTGGAGGGCTTTGTGTTCGCGCTGGCGTTCGGCGTGCTGTGCGACCTGGCGCTGACCGCCCCGCTGCCGTGCCTGTACACGATCGCGTTCCCGCTCACGGCGCTGCTCGCGGCGCTCATCGCGAGGAGCGTGCTGCAGCCGGGCATCCTGTGCTCGCTGGCGGTGAGCACGGCGGCATTTGTGCTTGTGGACCTCATCACAGCGGTCACGCTGCTCGCCGGCGGACGCTCGGAGCTGTCCGCCATCGCGCTGCGCGCGGTGCAGGAGCTGGCGCTCTCGCTGCCGCTGCTGATCGTGTGCCACCCGGTGCTGGCGTTCCTGCATCGGAAATTTACCCTGTAACAACGGCAAAGAACCGCGAAGGGAGGGCCTGCCGTGGACGACAAAAAGCAATTCAGCCGACGCCTGCTCGCGATCGGCGTGCTCTTCTCGCTGGTGCTGGCGGCGTATTTCGTGACGCTCTTTGACGCGCAGATCGTACACGGCGCGGAGTACCGCGCGCGGTCCATCCGCGCGAACACGAAGAGCGAGACGGTGGTGACCTCGCGCGGCATCCTGACCGACCGGAACGGCAAGGCGCTGGTGACGAACCGGAGCGTGTATACGCTCGAGCTGGACACTTCGCTCGCGCCGTCGGACGACGCGGCGCTCAACAAGGAGCTGCTGCGGCTCATCGAGCTGCTGGAAAACCGGGGGATCGTCTGGGAGGACACGCTGCCGCTGACGGCGGGCGCGCCGTTCGCCTATGAATTTTCCGTCTCCGGCTCGCACACGGCGCTCAACAGCTACCTTGTGAGCAAGAAGTGGGCGGACGAGGACACGCTGACGACCGATACCGACCCGCCGCTGAGCCCCGAGGCGCTGCTCTCGCGGCTGCGCACGGAGTTCAAGGTGGACGGTGAGCTGACCGACGCGGAGGCGCGCAAGCTCGTCGGACTGCGCTACTGCCTCGCGGTGACGAAGCTCAACCAGCTCTCGACGGCGGCCATCGCGTCGGACATTTCCGTGGAGCTGATCGCGGAGCTGAAGGACGGCGCGTATGCGCCCATCCACATCGGCACCTCGTCCGTGCGCGAGTACCAGACCGACGCGGCGGCGCACATTCTCGGCCGCGTTACGAAGATCCCGCGCGAGAAATGGAACGAATACAAGGAAAAGGGCTACGCGATGAACGCCTACGTCGGCTACGACGGCGTGGAGCTGGCCTTCGAGGACTATCTGCGCGGCAGGAACGGGCGGCGCATCGTGGAGACCAATACGGCGGGCAAGGTGACGGGGGAGATCTACTCCGTCGAGCCGGAGCCGGGCAATACGGTCGCGCTGACGCTGGACATCGACTTTCAGGAGGATGTGGAGCGCATTCTCGCCGAGACGGTGGAGAGCATGACGGCGGAGGACGACATCGACCGCGGCGCGGCCGCAGCGGTGGTGCAGGTCGGCACGGGCGAGGTACTCTCGCTCGCGTCGTACCCGACCTTCTCGCTCAAGACCTTCAACGAGGATTACACGGAGAACAACACCGATCCGCTCCAGCCGTTCTGGAATCGCGCGACGCAGGGCACCTACGCGCCCGGCTCGACCTTCAAGCCGGTGACGGCCATCGCGGCGCTGGAGACCGGCATCATCACGCCGAAGTCCACCATTCTGACGAAGGGCGTGTATCACTACGGCGACTGGGCCTACAAATGCTGGCTCTACAACCAGAACGGCGGCACGCACGGGCGCATCGACGTGACCGAGGCCATCAAGGTGTCGTGCAACTATTTCTTCTATGACATCGGACGCAGGACGGGCATCTCCACGATCGCGCGCTATGCCTCGGCCTTCGGGCTCGGTGAGCCGACGGGCATCGAGATCCCGGAGAAGATCGGCGTGATGACCACGCCGGACTATGTCAATTCGCTCGAGGGGCATTACTGGACGGACGGCCAGACGCTGACCGCCGCCATCGGCCAGTCATACTCGCTCTTTACGCCCCTGCAGCTTGCGAACTACGTTGCGACGCTCGCGGGCGGCGGGACGCGGTACAACGCGCATCTGCTCAAGGAGGTGCGGACCTACGACAGCGCCGAGATCGTCGATGTGTACGACGAGCCGCCGGCGGAGATCATCGACATCGAGCCGGAGAATTTGCAGGCGGTCTTGCAGGGAATGCGCGACCTGGTCGTGTCGGGCAGCGTGGCGTATTATTTCAAGGACTGCGTGGTGGACGCCGCCGCCAAGACCGGCACGGCGCAGACCGGCGGCAAGGTCAGCAACGGCGTATTCGTGGCGTTCGCGCCCTACGACGATCCGCAGATCGCGCTGGCGGTGGTGATCGAAAAGGGCGGCAGCGGCGGCGCGCTGGCCTCGACCGCGGTGCAGATCCTCAACGCCTACTTCACCTCGGTGGACGAGGCGAAGGCGGTCGTGGGCGAAAATATGCTCATCCAGTAAAAGACGGAAGCGGTCTCCCGCAGGGGAGGCCGCTTCTTTGCGTGCGCTTTACTTTTTCTGCTTGCGGATATCGTCGCCGAAGAAGGGGAGAATGCGGTAGGCGCCCTCGATGCGCGAGAGGATGTTCGCGCCGTAGCGGCGCGAGAGCTCGGCGGGGGAGAGGTTGGTGGAGATGATGGTCTTTTTGTTCGTCATCAGGCGCGTGTTGACGATCTGGTAGAAGGCGCTGCGGACGAACTCGGTGGTCAGCTCGGTGCCGAGATCGTCGATGATGAGCAGGTCGCAGCGGAGAAGGCGGGAGACGTCCTCGTCCGCGCCGCCGGTCTCGTCGCGGGAGAATTTCTGCGCCTCGAAGCGCTCGAAGATGTGGGCGGCGGTGTCGTAGACAACGGAGTGACCCGTTTCGCTGACGACGCGTGCGATGCAGGCGGAGAGGAAGGTCTTGCCCAGCCCGGGATCGCCCGAGAGCAGAAGATTGCCGCTGCGGGGGGAAAATTCGTAGGCATAGTCGCGGCAGGCGTCGTAGATGCGCTCCATGTTCGAGCGGGGGGAAATGTCCTGATCAAGGGGGGCGTAGGGGGAGTAGACGTCAAAGGAGAAGGTCTCGAAGCTCTGCGTGCCGAGGTCAAGGAGCCGGGAGAGCTCCTCGAGCTGGACGCGGGCATAGTAGTCGTTCAGGCAGGAGCAGACCTCGCTGCCGCGCCAGCCGGTGTCGCCGCAGAGGGGACAGTTGGGCTTATCCTCGAGGTAGTCGGCGGGATAGCCGTGGGCGACGAGCAGCTCGGCGCGCTCGCGCTGGAGGGCGAGGTTTTCCTCCTTGAGCGCCTCGATGGCGGGGCGGGGGTCCGTGCCGCGGCGCAGGGCGGAGGAAATGAGCTTGGACATGGTCTCGCGCAGGGCGGCGTCGATCTCCGCGATGCGGGGGACGGCGGCATAGACCGCGCGCTCGCGCGCGTGCAGCGCGTCGGCGCGGCGCTGCTTCGCCTCCTCAAAGCGGACCATCGCGCGGCGCATGAGCTTTCCGTCGTAGGACATGAGATCCCCTCCCTTACAGGTATTGCTTCATCCAGTCGTTCTTGCCGCCGGACGGTTTTTCTTCTTTTTTCGGCGCGGCGTTTTCCGCCGCGGTCTCCGCGGGGGTGTGAAGCCCCTTTTCGTGCCAGCGCTTCAGGATGCCGTTGCAGTACGCCCACTTGAATTCATGGCAGCGCAGGACGGTCTTATCATACGCGAGGGCGACGGTCTCGGCGGGGAAGCCCATGTCCACCCAGGCGGCGAGGTATTTCTCCTCGCTCGGGGAGGGCTTGCGTTCGCCGAGCTGAAGGACTGCCATGTAGGCGGGGTACTTCTGCTCGCGCGCGTGGAGGGCGTTGAGGTAGTCGTTTGCGCTGGTCGAGGAAAGGAGGCCCTTTCTCGCCCAGACGTAGCCCTCCTGCTCGATCCGGCGCATGGTGGGCAGCCGCCCCGCGCCGTACTGCGCGGCGTGGCGGGCGATGCAGTGGTTGACGAGGAGAAAGAGCACGTCGGCGGGCAGGCCGAGGTCCTCGTAAAGCCCGAGGAGCTTGCCGACGGACGGCGTAGAGAGCGGGCCGAGCTTGCGCTCGACCTCGCGCAGAAGCGCGGAAAAGCTCGCGTCCTGCTCTAACTTGCGGGCGACGTCCTCGCGCGAATAGGCGGGGCGCTCGGCGGTGGGCGCGGGGACGGGCGAGGGAGTGGGCTCCTCCGGCTTCGGGGCGCTGACGAGTCCCATGCGGGCAAGGGCGGCCTCGGCGCGCGAGCGGCGCGCTTCGTCCCATTTGAGCTCGGCGCGGAGCGTTTCGGGGGAGGCGCTGCCGCGGTTTTTGAGCAGGCACAGGTAGAGCAGGGCGGCGTCGCCGTCCCCACCGTCGATCAGGCGGCGCGTCACGGCGGCGGACAGGGTGATATTCTCCTGCTCGCTCAGGTGCAGAACATAACCGGCCATAGCGCGCCTCCCTTCGTTCGATCATAAGTCCCTTTATTTTACACGAAGCGGAGCGATTCGTAAATAGGAAGATCGGGGAAATGAAAATTTTCCCGATTCCCTGACAAAATTCGCGCGGCTTTGCGCGCCGCCGCTTTTAGAATGGGGACAAGGATGCGGGGAGACCGCGATAGGAGGGGACGCCATGGAGATCATGCACAAGGGAATGTGGACGGGCCGGCGCGTGCTGTATCTGAGCGTGGACGCGATCCGCGCGAATCCCGATCAGCCGCGGAAATACTTTGAGCCGGAGGCGCTGCGCGAGCTGGCGGAGAGCATCGGGCGCTACGGCATTTTGCAGCCGCTGACCGTGCGGCGCGGGGAGGACGGCTACGAGCTGATCGCGGGAGAGCGGCGGCTGCGGGCGGCGAAGCTCGCGGGTCTGCGGGAGGTGCCGTGCCTTGCGGTGCGGTCGGACGAGGAGGAGTCGGCGCTGCTCTCGCTGATCGAAAATTTGCAGCGGCAGGACCTGCACTACATGGAGGAGGCTGCCGCCATCGCAAAGCTCATCGCGGTCTACGGCCTGTCGCAGGAGCAGGCGGCGGAGAGGCTGGGCAAGTCGCAGAGCGCGGTGGCGAACAAGCTGAGGCTGCTGCGGCTCTCGCCTGCGTGTGTGACGCTGCTGCGCGAGGGGGGGGCTTTCCGAGCGGCACGCGCGCGCCCTGCTGCGATTGAGCGACGAGAATGAGCGTCTGGCGGCGCTGCGCGTCATCGTGGAGCGTGGCTGCAACGTGGCGCAGGCGGAGGCGTACATCGAGTCGGTTTTGCAGCGCGCGGCGGTCACGCCGCCGCGGCGGAGGCCGACGTTCATCGTGAAGGACGTGCGGCTGTTTCTCAACACCATCCGGCGGAGCATGGGCATCATGCAGCGCGCGGGGGTGGACGCGGCGTGCGAGCGGGAGGACACGGACGAGGAGATCCGGCTGACCATCCGCATCCCGCGCACGGGGGCTGCCAAAACGGCGTAAAAATTGTAACCAAATCGTTACTCTTTTTCGCAAAATCTATGCTATACTGCAATAGACTGGCTGTGGTATACACAGCGGGATATTGATTCAGAACAGCAGGAGGGTGCCGGAATGGAAGAAAACCTGGGTGCCTTTGAGGAAAAGAGAAACGAGGCCGCGGAGACGGCGGAGAGCGCCGGCAAGGGCGGCAAGCATTTGGCGAAGGGCGGCAAAAGAGGATGGGCCATTGCCGGTATCGCGCTCGGCGTGCTGGCTGCGGCGTATCTGGGGCTGTGCGCCTACGCGACGCTGAGCGGGACCATCTATCCCAACACGACGGTCGGCGGCGTGGACTACGGCGGCATGACCGAGGAACAGGCGGCGGCGGAGCTGACGCGGCGGGTCATTGACGCGCAGAGCGCACGGCTCGACTTTGCCGTGATGGAGGGAGACAGCTGCGAGGTGATCGCGGGTGTGGCGCTGGGCGATATTCCGGCGGACATCGACTGCCGGAAGGCCGCGGATACGCTGGCGCGGGTGCACAGCGCGAAGGGCGACGGCTTTTTCAAGAGCGGCGCGGGCTTCCTTTTCTCGCTTTTTACCGAGCCTGAGGAGAGCATCGTATCCGAGGAGCCGTTTTGCGCGGCGGTGGAGCCGGTGCTGGATGCGCTGGAGTGCGAGCCGGTGGAGTTTGCCATCGCTCTGACGACCGAGAGTGCGATCAGCGTGACCAAAAGCAGGGACGGCCGCCATATCCCGGATCGGGAGCAGGCGCGGCGTGTGATCGGCGACGCGCTGCGCGGCGCATACCTTGGCGGCGGCTGCCCGCTCCAGGTGACGCTGTACGGCGATCCGGACGCGGAGGCGAGCTACGAGACCGTACCCGCGCAGGCGGTCGATCTGGCGGCGGAGCGGGAAAAGCTCGTGGGCGAGAAGGTCAACGCGAGCTACGACATTGAAAATGAGAAGATCATCCCGAGCCATGCGGGGGTGAGCTTTACGCTCGCCGACTTGCAGAGCGCTTACGACGCGGCGGCGCCGGGGGAGACCTTCACCGTCCGGGCGACGGTCGAGCAGCCGGAGGTCACGACCGAGCAGCTGGAGGCGGGACTGTTCCGCGACGAGCTGAGCAGCTACACCACGCGCGTCGGCGGCGCACCGGGGCGGCACAAGAACGTGAAGCTGACGGCAGAGCGCATCACGGGCTACATCCTCAACGCGGGCGACACGATGAAGTATGGCCCGCTGGTGACGCCGTTCACGGCGGAAAACGGCTATTCGCCCGCGCCGGGCTATCTCAACGGCAAGACCGTGGACATGATCGGCGGCGGCGCGTGCCAGGCAAGCTCGACGCTCTACGCGGCGGTGCTGTACGCGAACCTTGAGATCGTGCAGCGCGTGAACCACGGCTACGCCTCCGACTACATCGGCCTTGGATTGGACGCGACGGTGGCGAGCGGCGGACCGGAGTTTGAGTTCCGCAACAACACGCTCTACCCCATCAAGGTGCAGGCAGACTTTTTTACAAAGGATAAAAAGGACTACATCAAGATCACCCTTCTCGGCACCAAGACCGACGACCATTATGTGAAGATCGTGACGGAGCTCATCAGCACGACGCCCTATGAGGAGGAGCTCGTCGAGACCGACACGCTCGCGCCGGGCGAGCAGAAGGTGGAGCAGACGCCGTATACCGGCTATGTGGTCAAGACCTACCGCAATGTGTACGCGGGCGACGGGACGCTGCTTTCCTCGACCTATGAGGCGACGAGCCGCTACAAGAGCCGCAACCGCATCATTCTCGTCGGCAAGGCGGCGGATCCGACGGTCGACCCGAATGTGCCGGCAATGGATCCGACGGTGCCGGGGAGCGACCCGGGCGTGCCGACGACGGACCCGGGCGCAACGATGACGGACCCGGGCGTGCCGGATGTCGATCCGACGCAGACGCCGGCGATACCGGAGACGCCGCAGACGTCCGAGACGGCGCCGGCGGCATAAGAGAAAAAGAAAGGAGTCCTCCGCTGCCGCGGAGGGCCCCTTTTGATAAAATGCACAAGTTTTCCGAGAGAACTTGTGCATTTTTGTAAATGTGTTCAATTTTGTGAAAGTATGTTTTCAAAATTAGTGGTAAGACGCAAAGAAAATGCATAAATTCCTGCAAAAAATCGGCAAATGGCTTGCTTTTATGAAAGAGCGGGTGTACAATGAACGAACTGACAGAAGATCGGGAGATCGGGAAATAAAATCAACAATTATAATATTTTGAGAGGGGTTTTTTATCATGGCTAAGTTCAAGGTTTATTACACCATCGAGCTCAATGAGATCGCGACGCATATCTTCGAGTCCAACGACTTCGAGGTGAAGCTGTGCAGCCACAACGACGAGGAGACCTACGTCAAGGAGCTCGCCGCGTTCCAGCCCGACGCCATCATGTGCCGCACCGAGCCCATCACCGCCAAGATGATGGATACCTGCACCAACCTCAAGGTCATCGGCAAGCAGGGCGCCGGCCTCGACAACATCGACATGGATCATGCCCACGCCAAGGACATTACCGTCGTCTACGCGCCCGCCGGCAACGCCAACGCCGTTGCCGAGCACGCCGTGATGCTGATGCTCATGTGCGCCAAGCGCTTCACCTATGTTGACCGCCAGTTCCGCGGCGGCAACTTCCTCGTCCGCATGGACATGGAGCACACCTACGAGCTGGGCGGCAAGACCCTCGGCATGATCGGCTGCGGCCGCATCTCCCAGCTTGCCATGAAGAAGTGCAAGTACGGCTTCGGCATGAAGGTCATCGGCTACGACCCGTACATGACGCAGGAGAAGATCGGCGACCTGTGCGAGCTCAAGGCCACCGCGAAAGAGGTCTGGGAGCAGGCTGATTTCGTGTCCGTGCATCTGCCCGTCGTTCCCTCCACCGAGCACTCCATCGGCCGTGAGCAGTTCAGCTGGATGAAGCCCACCGCTTCCTTCATCAACTGCGCGCGCGGCGCCCTCATCAAGGAGAACGAGCTGGTCGAGTGCCTGCAGGACGGCACCCTGTTCCAGGCCGGTCTGGACGTCTTTGAGCATGAGCCCATTCAGGAGTCCAGCCGTGCGCTGTTCGATCTCGACAACGTGATCATGACTCCGCACATGGCCGCCACCACCGAGCAGAGCGTGCTCAACTGCTGCACTTCCGTCGCCAACGACATCGTTGCCGTCTGCAACGGTCAGGAGCCGCAGGTCAAGGCCCAGAAGCCCAAGTTCTAAGCCCATCCCGTTTGTACATAAGGAAGCAGGTGGCCCAATCGGGCTGCCTGCTTCCTTTGCTGTGCCGCCTGTTCCCGATTGGGCAAAAGGGCAAGAAAACAGACGTTTTTCTGCCGTTTTGCTGAATTTGCGGAAAAAGTGCCGTAGGGACTGGAATGTACCAAATGTTTGTGATACAATCGGCACCAATAGGACAAAACGGGATGACCCGATTTGTGTCCGGGGAGGCAGAAATGGAAGAAAATCCGATTTTGAAGGCTTCGCTCTCGATGGCGAGCGATATTCCGCTGTACGCGCAGCTGACCGGCATCATCAAGAACACCATCACGTCCGGTACGCTGCGGGTGGGCGATCTGCTGCCGAGCGAGGCGGAGCTTTGCGATAAATTCGAGATCAGCCGCAACACCGTGCGGCAGGCCATCGGCTCGCTGGAGGAGGCCGGCTTCGTCGTGCGCAAGCGCGGCAAGGGCACCTTCGTCGCCGATCCGAGCACGCGGCGCAAGGGCGTGCAGTATTCGTTCACGACGGAGATCTCGTCGATGGGCAAGCACCCCTCGTCCACACTGGTGAGCTTTGATATCATCGACCCCGCGCCGAAGATCAAGCGTCTGATGGCGCTGGAGGACGGCGTGAAGGTCTACTGCTTCACGCGCGTGCGCAATGTGGACAACGAGCCGCTGATCTTGGAGACCTCGTACTATCCGCAGCACATCTATCCGAACCTGACGCGCGAGATGCTGGAGACGCACAGCTTTTACAGCCTACTCTACCACGTCGGCGTGGTGCCGTTCGCGGCGGAGGACAGCTATGAGGCGGTGACGCTCGGCGAGTACGAGGCAAAGCTGCTCGGCTGCGTGCCAGGGGCGGCGGCCTTCCACCACCAGCGGCGCACGACGATGGAGAACGGTCTGGTGTACGAGTGTACGTCGAGCTATATGCGCGGCGACCGCGTGCGGCTGGACGTGTGCTTCCAGAAGAGCGGCACGAGCTTCACGAGAGTGGTGGACTGAGAAGTGAAAAAAAGAAAGCGGCGGGGGACTGCCGCTTTCTTTTCTGTCGGTCAGGCGGTAGCAAACGTATGGAATATTTCAAATTCCTTGTACTATCCATTCGTGAAAAGGCTGTGAAAACAGGAAAAAATGCAACTTTTTTTCGTCATGCGATTTGTGCAAAAGGGGGTACACAAAGCTTCCGGCCTGTGTTACGATAGACTTACGAGCGAGGCGGCGCGCCGCCGGAATACCCGAACGGGGATATTAGGAGGAAACTCAGCTATGGCGATCAAAGTCGGCATCAACGGCTTCGGCCGAATCGGACGTGTCGTCCTGCGCATCATGATGGAGCGTCCGGAGACGTTTGACATCTGCGGCATCAATCTCCGCAAGGCGGACGTGGATTACATGGTCTATATGATCAAGTACGATTCCGTGTTCCGTCAGTTCACCGGCACGGTGGAGCGTGAGGATCAGAACCTCATCGTCAACGGCCACAAGATCCGCGTGTTCAGCGAGGCGGACGCCGCCATGATCCCCTGGGAGAGCTGCGGCGCGGAGTACGTCATCGAATCCACCGGCGCGTACAACAACACCGAGAAGGCGTCCCGCCACTTCAAGGGCGGCGCGAAGAAGGTCATCATCACCGCGCCCGCCAAGGACGAGGCGACGCCGACCTTCGTCATGGGTGTGAACCATATGCTCTACCGCAGCGATATGCGCGTGGTGTCCAACGCGAGCTGCACCACCAACTGCCTCGCGCCGCTGGCCAAGGTCGTGCATGAGGAGTTCGGCATCGAGCAGAGCCTGATGTCCACCATCCATGCCGCGACGAGCAAGCAGAAGCCCGTCGATTCCCGCGGCGGCAGCGACTGGCGCACGGGCCGCAGCGTGTTCAACAACATCATTCCCTCCTCCACCGGCGCGGCGAAGGCCGTCGGCCGCGTGATCCCCGCGCTCAAGGGCAAGATGACCGGCATGAGCTTCCGCGTGCCGACCTCCGACGTGTCCGTGGTCGACCTGACCGCGCACCTCAAGACCAGCACGACCTATGCCGATATCTGCTACGCCATCCGTCACGCGAGCGAGACCAACATGAAGGGCATCATCGGCTACACCGCCGACCAGGTGGTCTCCGCCGACCTGATCGCTAATCCCTGCCCCTGCATCTTCGACGAGACCGCGGGCATCATGCTCGACGACGACTTCGTCAAGCTCATCGCGTGGTACGACAACGAGTACGGCTACTCCAACATGGTCGTGCGTCTGCTCGAGCACATGGTCGCCGTGGACAGCGGTCTGATCGTGCCCGAAAAGCGCGAGGTGCCGCAGGACGCGCCGAGCGGCAAGTAAGCGGCGATCCGATAAAGGAATAGAAAAAGCTCCGTATGGCGAAATGCCATACGGAGCTTTTGCGTAAGAGCGGTCGTGCGCGGGTCAAAGGGGCATGGCGCCGTAAAGCATCAGGTACAACTCGGCGGCGCCGAGAAGGATCATGCAGAGGATGCCCTTGAGGCCCGGCTTTGGGATGCGCAGCGGCGCGATGAAAAGGAAGGCGAGGAGGGTGAGGCCGACGGCATAGATCACGGTCGGCGCAGAGCCGAGGCGCAGCGACAGCGCCCAGAAAAGCGGCATGACAAAGGAGGCGGCGGTGACGGGGACGCCAAGGTAGTAATGCCGGTGCTCATTCGTGGCGCTCTGGCGCTCCTCCTCCGTGACGTTGAAGTAGGCAAGGCGGATGAGCGCGGCGAGAATATAGAAAAGGACGCTCGCGCGCAGCCACCACTCGCCGCCGCCGAGGGAGGCGCCGATGACGCCAGGGAGCACGCCGAAGCAGACCACGTCGTTGAGCGAGTCAATCTGGATGCCGAAGCGCTTTTCCTGCTCGGTGCGGTTTTTCTTCGTGCGGGCGATGCGGCCGTCGAAGGCGTCCAGCAGGCCCGAGACCATCAGGCACAGCAGGGCGGAATAGGGGCTGCCGTTCATGGCCGCGAGAATGCCGCTGACGCCGAAGGCCAGCGAGAGGTAGGTCGCAAGAACGGTATAGTCGTAAACTCCGATCATGGGCGTTCCTTCATTTCTGAAAAATTGATGGAATCATTATAGCAAAGGAACGGAGGCTTTGCAAGAAAAGTTAGAGGGGGCTTTGTTAAGCATCTGCAAAGATGTGACGCATGGGGCGGTTCAGGCGCGCAGCCGCTCGAGCACGCGGCGGAAGCGCGCCTGATCGTACACGACGGGGACGGGGTAGACGGGGTTGGCCTCGGCGGCGGCCCAGGCCGCCATGCGGGGGAGGTCCTCACCGCGGATGCCGTCGAAGCGGTCGGGGATGCCGAGGGAGGCGTTGAGCGCGCGGATCGCGGCGAGGAAGCCGACGGCGCGCTCCCGCTCCGTGCCGGTGAGGCCGATGAGGGAGCCGAGGCGGGCAAGGTGGGGATGGACGGCTGCGCCGTAGTCCTCGAGCACGACCGGAAGCGTCACGGCGCAGGCAAGGCCGTGGGGAATGCCGTAAAGCCCGCCGAGGGTGTGGGCGATGGCGTGGACGTTGCCGACGCTTGCGCGTGTGAAGGTGCATCCGGCGTCGAAGGAGGCGCGGAGCATCCGCTCGCGCGCGGTGAGGGACTGGCCGTCGCGGCAGGCAACGGGGAGATAACGGAAAATATCGCGCACGGCGGACTCCGCGAGCGCGCGGGTCTCGCGCGTGTTGTAGTAAAGGCTCAGGTAGGCCTCGACCGCGTGGGTGAGGGCGTCCATGCCCGTCTGCGCGGTGACGGCGGGCGGGAGCGAGAGCGTGAGCGTGGGGTCGAGGACGGCGTAGCGGGGGATCAGGCAGAGGTCGCTGACGGCGTATTTACGGTGCTCCTCTCCGGTGACGACGGCGGCGATGGTGGCCTCTGAGCCGGTTCCGGCGGTGGTGGGAACGGCGATAAAGAGCGGGAGCGGGCGGCGAACCTTGAAGAGTCCGCCGAGTTGGGCGACGGTCTTATCGGGGCGGACGATGCGGGCCGCGGCGACCTTTGCCGCGTCGATGGGCGAGCCGCCGCCGAGGACGAGGAAGCTGTCGCAGCCGTCGGCGCGGTACTGTGCGGCGAGCTTCTCAACGGTGGCGACGCTCGGGTCGGGCTCAACGCCGGAAAAGACGGATGGGCGAATGCCGCGCCCCTCGAGCGCGGCGCGCAGGGCGAGGAAGCGCTCGTCCGCGCATTGGCGGCGGCTGGCGACGACGAGGGGGCGCGAGGCGCCCTCGCGCGAAAAGACGTCGGGGAGCTTCAGCAGGCTGCCCGCGCCGCTAAGGACAGTGGGCGTGCGCCACGGCAGAAGCCGCGCGCCGAGGGCGAAGCCGCGCTGGAAGGCGCGGCAGGGGAGAGTCTGGAGCGGCATGGGCCGACCTCACTTTCGTAGGAGATGGATCTATCATAAAGGGGGCTGACCGAATGGTCAACCCCCTGCGGTTTAAGTTTGTATTAAGGCGGTGTTGCCTTAAGCCTGTTCGCTGGTCTCGATGATGCCGTAGCCGCCGCTGTTGCGCGTGTAGACGACGCAGATGGCGTTGTCATCGTCCGTGTTGCGGAAGACGAAGAAGCTGTGGCCCAGAAGATTCATCTGCAAAATGGCCTCCTCGGGGCTCATGGGCTTGACGGCAAAGCGCTTGGTGCGCACGATGTCGAACTCGCGCTCCTCGTGGATGTCGAACTCCTCGGGGACCTCGGGTACGATGGCATCGCTGCGCAGGTTCTTGGCAAGGCGGGTCTTGTTCTTGCGGATCTTGCGGTCGATCTGGCTGACCGCCTCGTCGATCGCGCCGCGCATATCGCCGTCGGCGTCCTCACAGACCGCACGGAACAGTGTGCCGTTGGCACCGCGGAGCATCACCTCGACAATGCAGCGATTCTTCTTCTCCACGGCGAAGGTCACAGTTGCTTCGGGTTCCTCCTTAAAATACTTCTCCAGCTTGCCGATCTTTTTCTCGGCATAGGCCTTGACGGAGTCGTTCAGGGAGATCTTCTTGCAGGTAAATGTGAACTTCATAACGGTTCGCTCCTTTCAATTTCTGCGAGT